>Ga0302286_10000132_pt1 | contig 63612 bp, 49 predicted proteins | sample III_Fen_E2_3_FD_198765 | JGI IMG/M metagenome (GOLD analysis project Ga0302286, IMG submission 198765) | Peat permafrost microbial communities from Stordalen Mire near Abisko, Sweden - III_Fen_E2_3 | ecosystem: Environmental > Terrestrial > Soil > Wetlands > Permafrost | place: Sweden: Abisko...
TTATGGAATGAAGGATCTTTAACTTTATAGAGCATTAATTCGCCCTGTTCGTCGGTTATTGCACAATGGCAAATTTCACCACGCCATCCTTCAACCAGCGAAATCGTAAATGAGTTAGCTTTCGGTGTACCTAAAGAAAATTCTTCCGGCTTATACTGTGGAACATCCTGAATCCATTTCCGAATATAGTTCATCGATTGCAGAACCTCTTGTTTACGAATCTGAACCCGGGAATAAACATCACCGTGATGCTTGACTATCGGTTCATGATCTAAACCTGAATAAAGACCGGAAGGATGAGTCAGGCGAATATCCCGGGTCAAGCCACTCATACGGGCTGCCATACCAACGGTTCCAATCGACAAAACATCATCATACGAAACGACTCCGGTACGTTCGAAACGCGACAAGGCACTTGGTAACTTGAATAATTCGGCATTCATTTCCAAAAAATCGGGTTCGTAAACATCAAGCACCTTCGCCAAACGATCGGCCAATTCCCGACTATACGGAAATTTATTACGTCCGGGACGGATTAGTCCTTTTGCCAACCGGCAACCACACCATTCCTGCATATAGTTGATAATAGGCGTACGTAAGCGTCCAAAAACTGAACTACCCAACTGATAAGCAATATCGGTACACGCAGCACTTAAATCGCCGGTATGCACAGCCATGCGTTCCAACTCCAGAGCCAGAGTCCGGGCATATGCAATATCAGGTGAAATCGTAGCACCGCATAAGTTTTCCCATACCTGTGAAAACGAGGTCGTATGTCCCACTACAGTATCTCCGGCAATTGATTCGGCAAGAATTGTACGCTGCGAAAGCTTCTTCTTTTCCAGAAATAATTGTTCAATTCCCCGGTGCTGATAGCCTAATTGTATTTCAAGATGTAAGATTTGCTCTCCGTTACAAATAAACCGGAAATGCCCCGGTTCAATGATCCCGGCATGAATTGGCCCAACCCCGACTTCGTGCAGCTCGTCACTTTCAATGGAAAAGAACGGATAGTTAGTCATGTTTTTCGACTTATCGTACCTATTCTTAGCATAGCGAACCGGTTTCAGCCACGGATGATCAATGTAGTCAACACCAAAATTTTCGTGAATCTCACGTTCAAACTTTTCAAAGTTAAAATTCCGCGCCGTAAACGATTCCAATTTGTCCGAATGAGTAACCCGGCATGACGACACCAGAATCTGGTGCGTAAGATCATCAGCCATACAGCACACCAGCTTGACCTGATTACCAACCGGAAATCCAAAATAATTCACACAATGTTTTTCCGGAGCATTGATCAAAAGACCTGTATTCAACTCCAGGAACTCAGTATAGCTAAGTTCCGGAATATCCGGCACCGGTATTGTTTGATTGTTTACTATCGTTATGTAGTTCATCTTCTTTATTTTGGTAACAACATGACACTCTCTTTGATCAACGCTACTAATTCAGCAGGAGGATTTAATCCCAAATAAGCAGCAAGTGCTAACAGGAAAAACTGAGGGAATGACTCCCATGGGCTGATCTTCGGAACATTTGAATCGTCGAATCCAACCGGAGGAATAAAAATAATTTTCAGGATGTTTTTCCCGAATGCCCAGATTATCATAGTTAGCAAGATCAAAACAACAATCAGAAGAATAATCTGATGAGATTCGAATAAGGATCTAAAAATCAGGAATTCGCTCACAAACATACCCGAAGGTGGCATAGCAGTCACGCTAAAAAAGCCTAGCAAAAGAACCATTGCCCCCGCCGTATTGTATTTAAAGTAATTTCCTACATGGTAAATGCTCTTATTCTGAAACACCCGGTACAATTGGGTGAACTGGAAAAACATCGTTGACTTCACAAAAGCATGCAGAATGATATGAAGAATTGCAGCATAATAACCTACACCTCCGGCAGCAACACCAAGCATAACCAGCCCCATGTGTTCGATCCCCGAATACGCAAACATACGTTTGATATTTTTCACCTTTATCATGTACACAGTTGCCACAAAAACCGACAAGAAGGCAGCAATGGTAATAACCAGATTGGCCCAATGATGAAGTGGCGTATTTGCAACAACAATGTAAAAGCGAAAAATACCAACAAAACCAAGGTTCATCAATACGCTGGAGAGCAATGCACCTGCCGGAGCCGGAGCCTTATCCTTAGCATCAATACCGGCAGTAAACATAGGAACCAATCCAAGTTTGGCTGTGAACCCGGTGAAGATAAACAGAAATGCCAAGCGTAACCAGAATGGATTTAGTAGTGCACTCTTGGCTATCAGATTTTTAAATGAAAGATCATCAGATCCGGCATTTTCAAGCGAAAGGCTCAAAAACAAAATCCCGATAAACACAAAGGTGATACTGATGGCACAGATAAACACATATTTCCAAGTTCCTTCCAGCGCCAGTTTGTTCCGATGGTGATAAATCAACGCCGAAGCACTCAAGGTTGTTATTTCAGTAAAAATCCAGGTTACCGCAATGTGATTCGACAGATAACCAGCACTTATTGCAGTAAGCAACAAAACAACAGCGGCATAGTAAATAGCCCTCGATTCCGGAGGTGCCGGTTGATCTTCCAGATAAATATGACTATAAATCATGGCCGGAATCGCAATAATGCTCAACGTTACCAAAAGCAAAATGGCCAGTGAATCGTAAGTAAAATAGCTCCATTCGGTTGAATGAATGTTTAAATACGAATGGAAAGCCAGAGTTCCCTGAAGAATCAAAAATAATCCCAGCAATGCAAATGCGATAACCTTGTTTCGGTTTAGAAACAACGCAAGTGCTATGGAAAACGCTCCTATCAGATATATTCCTATCATGTTTCCTTGAATTAATAATCTTTCAAATTACTTAACTGGTTCACGTCAATATCTTTAAACACGTCCCCAATTTTATTCAGGAAGATGCCCAAAATCAATACACTGGCAAAAATATCAAGCATAATACCCAGATTCACCAACATCGGCATTTCATTACCAACAGCCAGCGAAAGAACAAACACCCCATTTTCAATAACCAAGTAGCCAATAACATGGGTGATTATTTTACGACGGCTGGCAATAAAATACAAACCGGTAAAAAGCGATGAAAGTGCCACCACAAAGAATATTTTATCAAGATGCGTGTCTTTCACTCCATTGGCCAGCAAAATAGTTATCACCACAATGACTGTTGTAATAATCAACGAGACAAAGTTGGGCAAATACGGTTCCGATTCTCTGGTGATATTATTACGTTTCAGCACATAAGCCATAAACAACGGAACTGCAAGCGATTTAAAAACAATCGTTTCAAGCAAAATCAGTCCAAGGTTTATCGGATTAAGCTCACTTAACTGAAGAAACACAACCACAAACAGCAGTACTCCCTGAAAAGCCAGAACCTTCAGATAAGTCATCATCCGGTTGGCAATTGACATATAGAACAGGGTAATTAAGAATGTTATAAGTAAAACATCTATCATGAGTATAGAATTTACAGATTAAGCAAATTTTCCTAAGATAAGTAAGGCGCCAAAGAAAATAAGCAAACTTACCGAAGTCAGTACAAAAATAAACTGAGCATTGTGACTCATCCGGAAACGAGCCATAAAGGATTCAATAAGTCCGATTGCTGTTGCCAGCAAGATCTGAATCACAAAGAAAATTGGGATTGAATATTGATACGGGAACACCCCAATGAATAAGTTTACCACCAACGCACCGTAAATAGCAAATTTCAGGTACCCGGCAGATAAGATCAATCCAAGATCGAACCCGCTATTATCAAGAATCATTACCTCATGCACCATGGTTAATTCGAGATGCGTCTTTGGATCGTCGATTGGCATTCGGCTATTCTCAACCATTGAGATCATCAGCAGTACAAATGTTCCCAGAATTGCCAACGCGTAACTGATGTACGAGCCAATATGCAACGCTGCAAACATTTCATGAAATGAAGTATAACCGGTGAGCAATGCCAGTGAGCCCATCAGAATAAAGAATGCCGGCTCGGCAAACATCGAATAAAGAGCTTCTCGGCTGGCTCCCATCCCTTCGAAACTACTGCCTGTATCCATTGCCGAGATGATATTGAAAAACTTGCCCAACGAAAGCACATACGCAAAAAAGATAAAATCACCGTTAAAACTGATAATCCCTTTTGAACTTCCAAACGGCACAACTAACATAGCCATGATCACCGATGCAAAATAGATTGTAGGCGCAATCTGAAAAACAAAACTGGTCGTTTCGCTATACACGCTTCCCTTTTTAAAGAGACTTATTACATCCCTTATTGGCTGTAAAATATCCGGGCCTTTACGTCCCGACGAAAGACTTTTAACACGGTTTATAATACCCGTAAAAAAGACTCCTGCAATGAGAATTAAAATTAAGCTCAGCATAACTAAATTTGCTTTATAAAGTCAAAAAATAAGACAATCTGATCATAAAATAACGGGATACAAATTACTGAAACAATAAAAGCGATCCCGTATAAAATATAGAATTGCAGCTTTCCATTCTGAAGGAACAAAAACTTTCCCAACAATGATTTAATGGCTGCTATTGGATTTTCAATCAAATACTTTTCAATCCGGTCAAAGATGTGTGTCTCGTAAGCTCCTCCCGTTGGAAAAACTCCTGCAAGCTCTTCTTCGTGTTTCGATGATAACAGAAATGGTTTAAAAAGCTTACTATAAGGGCGAACAAAAGAGCTAGCTGTATATTGAATTCTCGCGGTTGGTGCAGTATATCCACATCCCCAGGTTGGTGAAACTTCGGAAGAACCACGATGCTGTATAAGTTTCCGTAATCCAAAAACCAGCAGAACAATCAGGATAAAGGCCCAGACGCTCAAGGTTACTGGTTGAAGAATATCAATAATTTTCTCCGGAAACGGAACTTCTAAATTCGACAAATTTCCGGTTAATAAATGAACAGGCAGGAGAAGTCCATTCAAAAAAATCTGCGGAAACACTCCAATGACCACAATAAAAAGAGCAATCAAATAAAGCGGAACCAGTTGAAAAGAAGAAACTTCATGTACTTCATGATTAAACGGTTGCCGCGGAGTGCCCAGAAAAACGATTCCAAAAGCTTTGGTAAAGCACAGTACCGCCAATCCACCAATCAACACCAGGGCTAATACAGAAAAGATGATCGTTAACAGCGAGCCAAGCATGGCATCCTGCATCCAATAGTAGAATCCACTATAAATGATAAATTCAGAAATAAAGCCATTTAACGGTGGAATACCGCAGATAGCAATAGCTGCAACCAGAAACAGTCGGGCGGTATGCGGCATTTTTCGGATAAGCCCGCCAAGTTGGTCAATGTGCAGGTTATGAGTCGCCTGATATACATTCCCGGCAGTAAAGAACAAAAGCGATTTAAACAAGGCATGATTGAGCGTATGCAGCAAGGCTCCGGCAAATCCTAAAGAAGCAAGTATATAACTATCGGTTCCAAGGCCAATACAGCCAATTCCGATACCCATACCAATAATGCCAATATTTTCGATGCTGTGGTAAGCAAGTAATTTCTTTAAGTTGTGCTGAACAATCGCCAACATCACTCCATACAAACCGGAAATCAACGAGAAGGTCAGTATTACCAAGCCGATTGAATAATAGTCGGCTTTTATGATTGTGATCATTCGAAGAATGCCAAAGATGCCGATTTTAATGATGACACCGGACATGATTCCTGAAATATGCGCCGGAGCAGCCGGATGAGCATAAGGCAACCAGGTATGAAAAGGAATAAAACCGGCCTTAATCGCAAATCCCATGAAAAAAGAAAGGAAGAGTATCATTCCTGCAGCTCCGGGATGGGCAGCTGTATACGTTGTAATTGCATTAAAATCATAGCTTCCGGTTTTAAAAGCTACCCAAATAAATCCGAACATCAGGAATAAGATACATACATGCGACTGAATCAAATAGTTCATGCCCGCCTTCACGGTAGCCATCTTTTCATGTTCGAAGATTACCACCAGAAAAGCCGACAAGGCCATTATTTCCCAGGCAATCAGAAAGGCAATGCTATTTTGTATCACACAAAGGCTGACCAGAGAGGTATGCAGCAATATAAAAGCAATACCATGCAGGGTAATATTATTCATCTGCTTTTGATAGGCTTTCATGTAGAAAAGTCCATAAAAACATCCGGTAACGAAAATGAAATCAATAATCAGGATAAACCATCCGGAAAGTGCATCCAACCGGAGATTAATCGGCCCAGTAGCCAAACTTCCGGAGAAAACATACTCGAGCGATTGTCCGGTCAATGCTTGCAAAGCTAAGTTTCCCGACAATAATGCATTCGACAAAACAACAGCAAACACAGCAATTCCCTTACCCTTTACATTCAAAAAAGGAATTAAAAGTATTGCACCAAATGCTATTGTCAAAAATGCATTCATTCAATTCATTTTAAAACATTTATAACAGTCAGTAATGAAATCACCAGCATAAATGCCAGTCCATACCAAACATATGATTGTACACGTCCATTTTGAATAAACTTGAAAAAGTTCAAGGCATGAACAAAACGACGAATTAGGTAATTTATAATCCGTTGTTCAAAGAAATCGAAGAACCGGGTTTCCTGTTTCCGCTGTCCGGGAAAGATCTCTCCGGCTTTCAAATCAGAATATCTTTTTTCCTCAACGAACAGGAAGCTGAATATTTTTCCCAACGACTTGGAAAATGATCTTCCGGTATATTGTATCTTACTGGTTGGAGCCAGATAGCCACATCCCCAGGTTGGTCCAACCACGGCTTCCTGCCTCCGCTGAACAAGTTTTCGCAGCATGAAAACAGCCAAAACAAGCAGAAAAAATATCCACACACACCAGGAGACCGGTTGAATCACCCCAACAACCTGATCCTGAAAAGAAATATCAGGAGCCGAAGAAATAGCAGTCAACAGATGAAGAGGTTTAGCAAGTACATTCAGGAAGAATTGCGGGAATGCACCTATCGCAACAATAAAAAATACATTCACATAAAGCGGTAGTATTTGTATAAATGGAAGCTCTTTTACTTCGTGATGAAATTCTTTTCGGGCTGATCCCAGAAATACCACACCAAAAGCTTTGGTAAAACACAATAATGCCAAACCGCCAATCAGCACCAATGCAAAAACAGAGAATACAATAACCATTAGTGAGCCTAGCTGAGAGCCTTGCATCCAATAATAAAATCCACTATAAATAAGGAATTCGGAAATAAAACCGTTGAATGGAGGAATCCCACAAATAGCAATAGTTCCAATGAGAAAAAGAAAGGCTGTATGAGGCATCTTTTTAATCAATCCGCCCAGATGCTCGATATTCAGTGTATGTGTTGCCTGATAAACATTTCCGGCGGCAAAAAACAAAAGTGATTTGAACAGAGCATGATTCAGAATATGCAGCAAGGCTCCGGCAAATCCGAACGTACAAAGAATCGGGTTGTTAATTCCTAAGCCAATACATCCCAGACCAATTCCCATTCCAATAATTCCAATATTTTCGACGGAACTATAGGCCAGTAATTTCTTCAGATTCTTCTGCAGAATGGCCATCATTACCCCATAAAGTCCGGAAATAATAGAAACGAACAAGAATACACTTCCAACGAGCAAATAATCAACAGGGATAAGAATAAGCATACGAAGAATGCCAAAAATGCCAATTTTGATCAGGACACCCGACATAGTACCGGAGATATGCGCCGGCGCTGCCGGATGAGCATGAGGTAACCAGGTATGAAAAGGAACAAACCCTGCTTTAATAGCAAAACCAACAGCAAACAAGGAGAACAAACCGGTTGACAGCATCCCCGGATGTGCCTGCGCATAAGTACGAATTGCGCCAAAATCGAAGCTTCCGGTCTGACTTGCAACCCAAACAAAAGCTACAGTCAGACATATAACGGAAATATGTGACTGTATCAAATAATTAAAACCGGCCTTTACCGTTTTTATTTTTTCATGTTCAAAGATCACGCACAGAAAAGCCGAAAGTGCCATTATTTCCCAGACAATCAGGAATACCAAACTATTCTGAACAACACAAAGGCTCAACAACGAGGCATGCATCAGTACATAGAGAATACCATGTATGGTTAAATTTTGGGATTGTTTGAGGTAGGCTCTCATGTACGAAATTCCATATAGTCCACCGGTAATAAAGACAATATTAAAGATCAGCATAAACCAGGCAGACAAGGCATCGGCCTGCAAATGAACTGGTCCACAAACAAAACCTCCCGACAGCGTAAAATCAAAAGGTTGTCCCGATAATACCTTAACAGCTACTGAACCTGAAAGAAAAGCATTAATACCTATTGCCGTATAAACAGCGATCGCTTTCCCCTTCATTTTCAGAAACGGGATAAGAAGTATCGAAACTAACGGAATAAGAATAAAACCTACTATGACACTCATGATACAAGATTAAATACAGTAAGTACAAAAATCGTCATAATAAATACAATTCCATACAACACATACGACTGCACGCGACCATTTTGAATAAACTTAAAGTAGTTGGCCGCATATATCAGCTGATTGGTAACAACATGGATTAAACGATATTCAAAAAAATCGTGGTAATGCGAAACATATTTACGTTTTTTGGGAAATGTTTCCCCGGCTTTCACCTCTACATATCGTTTGCGTTCTACAACGATCCAGTTAAAAGTTTTACTCAAAGTCTTGGTAAATGATTTCCCGGTATATTGTATTTTACTGGTTGGAGCCAGATAGCCACATCCCCAGGTTGGTCGAATAACCTGAGAACTTTTACGCGAAACGTACTTCCTCAGTCCCCAAAAAGCAAATACGAGACCTACAAACAAAAAGGAATACTGGCTGATATGTTGCACTGCTGAAACATAAACGCCAAAATCAGACAAATGCGGCACAACCACTCCAGGGCTCAATTCCGAAAGAATCTTAGTGATTACCTGCATAAAGAATTGAGGAAAAGCTGCGACAATAATCATCACCACAATAATTGCATATTGAGGGATAAGCATTAACGCAGAAACTTCATGAGGTTCTTGTTTTAGCGAGTGTCTTTGATTCCCCAGGAATATCGTTCCAAACGTTTTCGTAAATGTTACTATCGAAAGTCCTCCAATCATACTCATACCGGCGAAGGTAAGCACCAAAGGAATGATCTCACTCATATCCTGTAACTTTATTCCTTCAACCAGCCCAACATAAATCAGAAATTCAGAAACAAAGCCATTAAAAGGAGGTATTCCACCAATAGCAATGGCTCCAATCAGAAATATAACTGCCGTTTGTGGCATAAACCGGATAAGTCCTCCAAGCTTTTCCATATTACGGGTTTGAGCTTGCTGACAAATCGAACCCGTTGAATAAAACAGTAATGATTTGAATAAAGAATGATTCAACACATGCAAAAGAGCACCGCCAAACCCCAGGAAATACAGAATTGGAATACGATTCCCTATTCCGATCATTCCGACTCCAATTCCGATACCTATTATTCCTATGTTTTCGATGGTACAGTATGCCAACATTTTTTTAAAATCGCGATGAACAGCAGCATTCAAAATTCCATATAAACCCGACAGCACCGATACTGCAAGAATCACTTTTACCAGCACCGTAAAATCATGCTGAAGGAAGAAAGCAACCCGAATAATGCCATAGATACCAAGCTTTACAAGCACTCCGGACATAAGCCCGGATATATGCGAAGGTGCCGCAGGGTCACCAGCAACCAGTCCACTATGAACAGGAACAAATCCAGCTTTTATCCCGAATCCGACAAAAAACAATAGGAATAACCCGATATTACTATTTACTGCAAAATAGCATCGGAACGCATTGAAATCAAACGAACCGGTTTTGAAGTAAAGCCAGACAAAACCAACAGTCAGAAATACAACACAAATATGCATCTGCACCAGATAGTTAATACCAGCCTTTATCGTATCAGCATTATCATGATCAAAAATAACCAGCAACATCGATGTTAGTGACATTATTTCCCAGGCAACCAAAAAGATAAGCCCATGTTGAATCATGCACGTCCAAAGCATCGACAAATGAAACAGGAGGTATAAGATCCAATGAAACGTTAACTTCTGCGACGAGTTTTTCTGTGTTTTCAAATCCCCCAGTCCATAAAGCACGCCAGTTATGGTGGTGAAATTAATAATCAGGATAAACCAGGCCGACAAGCGGTCGACCCGAATGGGAATATCACCCCACAAACTGCTTCCCTGAAATAGAATTTCAATAGAGTTTCCACCAAGCACATGAAAAGCAAGCACACTTGTAATACCTGCATTAACAATAACCGTTAATGCAGCAAAATATGCTTTTAGGTGCGACGGTATAAAAAAGATCAAAAAAATAGTCGCAAATGTTACGATCCAGGATATATTCAACAGCGCTACACAATCCATCATTTCCCTATTCTGAATTTATTTTGTTTCGGACTGCAAAGAAAGGCAATAAATCGGGTTGTTAAGTTGAATATGATCATCTAATTAATTGACAATAGTCAAACAATAAATTGATTTAAGGCTTATATTTGTATTCAAAATAGCCGTCATGAATACCAATGATTTATTCCAAATTGAGAAATTCACATCAAAGAGCGATACCATTTTCAAAAACATTCCAGCCGAATTAAGATCGTTCCTGGAAAGTCAGATGATCGACAAAACAATTCGAAAAGGGCAACCTATATTTCTGGAGGGTTCCTATGCTTCAGGCATCTTTTACCTCAAAGAAGGCTTGGTTAAAAAATACAAAACCGACCATGCCGGAAAAGAACATATTTTATCACTCTGCTCTGCCGGTGAAGTAATCGGATATTCAGCATTGCTATGCGACGAACCCTATCCCGATTCCTCGGCAGCCATAGAAACCTCGAAATTAGGATTCCTCCCCAAGGAAGCATTTCTGGAAGCCATCAGTCGCTCCAGTGAACTCATGAACAACTTATTGGCCAGTCTAAGTCACGAATTCGGGGTAATGGTAAACAGCGTGATGGTTTTTGCACATATGACTGTAAGAGAACGATTAGCCTTAACATTGTTAATCCTCTCTCCAAAATTCACAAAGAAAGACAGTTCTGAACCAGCAGAGATTATTCTGTCACGCGAGGAACTAGCCAACATGGTTGGAACTGCCACCGAAACACTGGTGAGAGTTCTTCAGGAATTAAAAAAAGAGGGAATTATCGAGATCAACGCTAAAAAAATCAGAGTCTTAAAAACCAAAGCGCTGATCGAAATATCGAAATTCTACTGAGGTAAAACTAAGCTAATACTTCTACAAAATCAGGAATATCCGGGAGAAAAGCATATGAATTTCCGACATAATCAATTGAGCAACAATAATGCTGCAAGCCGTTACTGACAATCAAAAACTTTACTTTCAGCTGCATATTATACCTCACAATCTGGTCGAATGTTTGCTGAGTTATTTTGACTTCCGGAGCCTTAAACTCAGCAACTAAAATTGGATTTGCAGAACGATCAAATACAATTAAGTCGGCTCGTTGTGGATTATTATTGACTTTAACACCTGCCTCTACGACAATTAATGCCGGAGAATAATTTTTCGCGTCTACCAGAAACTGAACAAAATTTTGGCGCACCCATTCTTCCGGAGTCAGGCGTACATACTTTTTTCGAAAAGAATCAAAAATAAAAGGTTTCCCTTCCTGATTTTTAAACTTAAAAGAATATTCGGGCAAATTCAATTTTTGCATGATGAAGCCAACAAAGTTTGTATTTTTGTAAAACTATAAAAAAAGTTCGGAGTGCCTAAAGTTCGAAGTGCTTAAAGTTATGCACTACAACTCCAGGCACTTCGAACTCCAAACTTTAGACACTTTCTCATGAAAACAAAAGAAGAAATTGTAGCAAACTGGCTTCCAAGATATACCGGAAGACCACTGGAAGAGTTTGACGATCTGATTCTGCTGACAAATTTTCACATGTATGTGGATATGTTTGCCAAAAGATTCGGAGTTCCGGTAATTGGAGAAAGCAAGAATATGCCCAACGCCAGTGCGGAAGGAATAACCATTATCAATTTCGGAATGGGAAGTCCAAACGCTGCCACAATGATGGATTTGCTAAGTGCGATTCATCCCAAAGCAGTTCTTTTTCTGGGAAAATGTGGCGGATTAAAGCAGAAAAATCAACTTGGTGATTTTATCTTGCCAATCGCAGCAATCCGGAGTGAAGGAACATCCAATGATTATTTACCACCTGAAATACCAGCTCTTCCCGCATTTAATCTTCAGCGTGCGGTCTCAACGGCCATCCGAAACCGGAAGCACGACTATTGGACTGGGGTAGTTTACACTACCAACAAACGTGTTTGGGAATACGACGAGCGTTTCAAAAAATACCTCGAAAAATCAAGAGCAATGGCAATTGATATGGAAACTGCAACCATTTTTACCGTTGGATTTTGCAATCAAATTCCTTCCGGTGCCTTGCTGCTGGTATCCGATCAACCCATGATTTCAACCGGAGTAAAAACAGAAGCCAGCGATCAGGTCGTTTCAAATAATTTTGTTCGCGAACATCTGGAAACCGGCATCGACGCATTGCTTGAGATAAAAAACAATGGAGAATCGGTAAAACACCTAAAATTTTAACAACTGATACAGGAATGACTTTCGAGGAAATTATTGGCAATCTGCAAAAAAAAATATACCATCCCATTTACTTTCTGATGGGTGAAGAGACTTATTTTATTGATAAGATCAGCGATTACATTGCCGAACATGTTTTGACCGAAGCAGAAAAAGGTTTTAACCAGACCGTTCTGTACGGGAAAGACCTTGAACCCAATACAATCATCGCGAATGCCCGCAGATTCCCAATGATGGCAAACCATCAGGTGATTATTGTACGGGAAGCTCAGAATATCAAAAAGATTGAGGATTTGGAACCTTACGCCAAGGCTCCATTAAACTCAACGATTCTGGTCATCAACTACAAATACAAAACGCTTGACAAGCGCAAAACATTTACCAAGCTGATTGATCAGAAAGGTGTCCTTTTTGAATCCAAGAAAATATACGACAATCAGCTACCGGCATGGATTTCATTGTATTTAAAGAATCATCAATATACAATTGCGCCTCAGGCATCTGCGATGATCGCTGAATATCTTGGAGCCAATCTGGGTAAAGTTGCCAACGAATTGGATAAGTTAATCATTTCGTTGCCAGCAGGAACTCAGATTACACCCGATCACATTGAGCGAAATATCGGAATAAGTAAGGAATTCAACGTTTTTGAGCTTCAAAATGCATTGGGGGAAAGAGATTTACTGAGAGCAAACCGAATTGTCAACTATTTTGGTGCAAACCCATCGTCCAATCCGATTCCGGTAGTCATATCTGCGCTCTACTCCTATTTTTCAAAATTGCTGAATTATCATTTTCTGGAAGATAAATCACAAAACAATGTGGCAGCAGCTCTTCAGGTCAATCCATTCTTTGTAAAAAATTACGTCGCAGCTGCAAAAAATTACAACATCCGGAAACTAGTAGAGATTGTCAGTATCTTACGTGAATACGACATGAAATCAAAAGGATTTGGCAATGTTTCGGCATCACAGGCCGATTTGCAACGGGAAATGATATACCGGATTTTACATTAACACATTCAGAAATGACTATAATTCTAATTGCAATAACGGTTGCGGTATCCTACGCGGCATTTAAGTCACCCAAACTAATGGATCGACTACAGTTCAATGCCAGTAAGATTTACTACAAAAAAGAATATCACCGACTTATCACCCATGCATTTGTACATGCAAACTGGGAGCATTTGTTTGTAAACATGATTGTACTGTTCTCGTTTGGAACTGCTATTGAAGAGTATTTCAAAGAGTATTTTGGCAATAAAAACATAATTTACTACGTGTTGCTATACTTTGGAGGCATTCTGATTTCGAATATTTACGCATTGATCAAGCACCACAAGAATTACTTCTACAATGCAGTCGGAGCTTCCGGAGCCGTTTCTTCGATCCTGTTTGCGGCAATCTTCTTTGATCCCTGGAAAAATGTTTATTTTTTCGGATTGCTGGGCTTCCCCGGAATAGCATTTGCAGTATTGTACCTGGTGTATTCGTACATCATGAGTCAGAAAAAGAAAGATAATGTTGCCCATGATGCTCACTTTCTGGGAGCTCTATATGGCTTTGTATTTCCAATCTTACTCGACTCGCGTTTACTCGAAACATTTGTAGATAAGCTTTTTAAAATAATATGAGCAAAAAGGCAATTTTTCTTGACCGCGACGGAGTTCTGATAAATAACAACGATCACTACTACATTTGGAAGACCGAACAAGTAAGCTACGTCGACGGCGTTTTTGATAATCTAAAAAAGCTTTCAGATTTAGGCTTTCTTTTTTTTATTGTAAGTAATCAGGGCGGAATCTCAAAAGGACAATATACCAAAGATGATAGTATTGCACTACATAACGAACTGATCCAAACTTTTTTGTCTGAAGGGATTTGTATTACAGATGTCGCCTTTTGCCCGCACCACTCGAATATCGAAAGTTGTTTGTGCAGAAAACCGGGATCTTTAATGATTGAAAAGCTCATTGCAAAATACCAAATAGACAAAGACGGATCGTACATGATTGGAGATAACGTTACAGATATGGAAGCTGCAAGTAATGCCGGAATTCAGGGGATCAAGATCACTCCGAATCAAAACATGTATCCATTTATTTCATTTCTATTATAATGAACTCCTTAGGTAAACATATTTTAGACGATGGTTCGTTCCGGTTAACCGAGGAATACCAGGTTTCTCTTTCTGAAATGAAAGGATTCCTCTTTACTGAACGGATACGAGCCGTCCGGACAAATTTCCCATACTTTTCGGAAACGCTGGAAATTATAAAACTCAAACTGCTTATTTTTAACCTGACATTTCCGGAGTTTACCACCAACGATGGTGCCGGATTAAAACGCCAGCTGGAACGCACCTTAACGAAAAACAAACACTTTGGAGGAGCGGAATTAAGTATCTCATTTAAGCTGATTGACCAGAAAATTCACTACTCCATTCTGTCGAAAAAACTCAAAAATGCCGACTACGAACTCAATGAGAAAGGATTGCATATTGGCATCTTCGACAAAATCCAGAAACCGGCATCTTCACTTTCATCGATTTCATTAGGTTCTGAAATATATTGGAACATAACCAAACGACATATTGACGAGTCGGTTCTTGATATGCTGGCTATCGTAAATACAAGTGATTTCGTTGTAGAAATGCCGGAATCAAACATCTACCTCATCAAAGGACGATCGGTTCGTGGAGCCAGTTGCGAGCATGGAGCTTATCTGGATATTACCCAACCTTTAATGCGTGATATATTCCATCGCCTGAAGTTACACTATTCCGAATCTGAAGGAATTACAGCTGAAGATATTCGTTTAACAGAGGAAGTAATGATCGTAAATGCACTGGAAGGAGTACAATGGATTGCTGGATTTGAAGGGAAAAGGTTTTTCAACAATACGATCAAGAAAATCAGCGAACTATTCAATCAAATCAGCGCTAATTAAGTGTCGGATCTTCCGGGAAATTTTCCCATAAGCTATACTCCTCACCCAACGATTTAACAAGTTTGAGCCACATCTCCTGTTCATCCAGATTCATCACATCGGATGAAGAAATATCGGCGACCAGCCATGAATTTTGATTAATCTCCTCGTCCAACTGATCAAGGTTCCAACCCGAGTAACCTAAAAAGAAGCGCACCTGCTTGGGAGTAACCAATCCCAACTTAATTTTAATTTTCAAAGTTTCGAAGTCACCGCCCCAATACAAATCACCTTTAATATGGATACTCCCGGGAATTTCATCACCCAGATTATGAATAAAATAAACGGTATCAACAGCAACAGGACCGCCCAAATAAATCTCAGAATTAAAATCAGGAAAGTCAGCAAAAAGATTTTCAACAGGATAGTCAACCTTTTTATTCAGGATAAGTCCAACTGCACCTTTCTCGCAATAGGAAACCAAAAGAATGATAGATCGGCTAAAATATACCCCTGACAAAAAAGGTTCGGAGATCAAAATGCACCCCTGCCCGGGGGCAACATGATTCGTTTCTATCCGCAATATATCAGCGTTTATCTTCATCGGTCTGACTTTATTCAGGAAATATAATAAAAATCACATTCTTATCAAAAAAGAGACCTGATTCTATTTAAAAATAATTCAAAGATTCTGAATAGAACCAGTAAAAACTAAAACATATCTCGTTTAATATACAAAGGCAAGTAGAGAAAAAGAATTATTTTGATTTTTCTTCCTCGATTACAAACACATCTTCATCAACCTTACGCATAAGGAATTGTTCCCTGGCAAACTTTTCAAGATTGGCATCATTGGTCTGGAGTTCATACAATTTCCGTTTGTCAGCCTTAATCTTATTTTTATAGAAGTTAACCTGTTCTTCCAGAAGCGCCAGTTCATGCAGGTTTTTCTGATGCTGCCGAAGATTATTATCATCAAAGAAAATGATCCAAACAACAAAACCTGCAATCGCAATCAAATATTTGCTTCTCGCTGGATTTAGAATACCTATAATTAGATCTTTGGCTTTCATGACATTGGTTTTATGCAAAAATAGAGTTTTCCCGGACAAAAAAAAAGGAGATGAAAGAATTCATCTCCTTTTCAGCTATAAACATATTTCTAATCCTGATCAGGCAAAAAATTTGGGTACATATAATTTTTGGGCGAAACAAAATTCTCTTTAATCGTACGGATTGAAACCCATCGTAAGAAGTTAAAAACAGATCCGGCTTTATCATTTGTACCAGATCCCCGGGCACCCCCAAAAGGTTGTTGCCCAACAGTTGCCCCAGTTGGTTTATCATTAATATAAAAGTTGCCGGCAGCATTTTCAAGACGTTTCGTAATTTGCTCAATAGAATATCTGTCCTGAGAAAAAATTGCACCAGTCAATGCGTAGATCGATGTATGATCCACCATATCTAATGTTTTATCCAATTCTTCATCAGGATAAACATAAATGGTAAGTACCGGACCAAATAATTCCTCGACCATGGTTGCATAATCCGGATTTTTAGCCAGTATTACCGTTGGCTCAACAAAATACCCAACCGACTTATCACAGTTTCCACCAAAAATAACTTCTGCGTCAGGATCCTTGCGGGCTTGCCCGATGAATTCAGACAGCTTATCGAAAGATGATTCATCAATCACAGCATTCACAAAATTGGTGAAATCTTCGGGAGGTCCCATCTTAACAGTAGCCAGTTCTTTTCCCAGACGTTCACGAACATCAGCCCAGATACTTTCAGGAACATATGCTCTGGATGCAGCAGAACATTTCTGTCCCTGGTATTCAAATGCACCACGAACCATTGCAATGACCAAGGCTTGCGGATCGGCTGTCGGATCAGCAAAAATGAAGTCTTTACCTCCTGTTTCGCCAACAATACGAGGATATGATTTGTATTTATAAATATTCTCACCGATTGTTTTCCATATACTTTGAAAAACGCCGGTAGAACCGGTAAAATGAATTCCACCAAAATCGGGTGACTGAAGGACAACATCGGCGGCAGCCGGGCCACTAACATATACCAAATTGATTACGCCATCAGGCAATCCGGCTTCCTGTAGAATTTCCATAATCACAGCGGCCGAATAAACAGCCGTTTTTGAAGGTTTCCAAACAACCACATTTCCCATCATTGCAGGTGCCGCAGGTAAATTTCCGGCAATTGAGGTGAAATTAAACGGGGTTAGTGCATAAACGAATCCTTCTAATGCTCTAAACTCATTGTAATTCCAAATACCCGGAGCCGATTCGGGTTGCATCTTGTAAATATCCGACATGCAACGAACGCCAAAACGGAAGAAATCAGCAAACTCACAAGCAGCATCAATCTCAGCCTGAAATGCATTCTTGGATTGCCCCAACATCGTTGCAGCATTTATTTTAGCACGATAAGGACCTGCAATCAAATCAGCAGCTTTCAGAAATATAGAAGCTCGATGCTGCCACGACAAAGCATTCCATTTTTCACGAGCAATCATTGCAGCATCAATGGCCATTTGAACATGCGATGCATCTCCCTGATAATAATAACCAAGCGTATGGTTAATATCATGAGGAGGAGAAATCCGCAACCGTCTATCTGTTGTAACCTCTTTACCGCCAATAATCATCGGAAGTTCCAGTTCTTCAGATCGTAATTGACTGATCATTTCCTTCAATTCTGCTCTCTCCGGCGAACCTGGCGCATAACTCTTTATTGGTTCATTTTTTGCATCCGGAATATTAAAAAAGCCTTTCGACATAGAATATAAGTTTTATAATTAGGATCGTTTATTTTTATACCGGTAAAACTAAACTTTCAGAATAGCTTAATTCCTAATAAAAATCACCTTTCATTTTTTACAATAAACGATTGCAGCAAAATAGAAATCTAAATTTTACTATATTTATTCCCTCAAAGAACCAGAATTCATGCTACAAGCAATCATCAATTCAATCATTAACCGCTACCATGTTAAAGCCCTAAATGACATTGTCAAAATCATTGGCTTGCATGTATTTATAGCTCTTGGATTGCTAACCGGGCTGATCATGTTTTATATTGATATGGTTGGCTCTTCAAACAATGCATGCTTACCTGGCGATCTTTCGATACTGATTATCTTCGGAATGTCTCTTTATGGATTGCGAATTAGTGGCATCAATTGGGCTGTATATTCAATCTTTCTGGTTCCTGTAATTCCGTATTTTTTCTTTATTTCAAGTTCTTCAGCAATACTTCCGAATCAGCAATCGATAATAAATACGCTATGGTCTCTAATTCCATTCTTCTTATTTTTCCTGTTTTTTAGTAAAAATAAGCTACATCTGTCCATATTTTTCCTGTTATCGCTTCTGACTCTGGGCTTGCATGTTTACTCAACCAATCAGACAGAACTGTTTTTCCGATTCAAATGGGAACCTGGAGTGGTTGTAGAAAATCCATTTATCACCTTAACGTTATCATACCTTATTTTCCTTGCAATATCATGGAATTTTCAAAGCACAATCAATGAATTAACTGATGAAAAAGAAGATACAGAAAGACTAATTAATCAAACAATCCGTAATCTACCTCAGGGAATGATGTTGCTTGAAATCGTTAAAGACGAATTTGGAACGCCTTCTCATCTAACTATCCGGAAAACGAACATTGCATTTGAAAGACTTTTCAAAATAACATCACGCGAACTAAAAGATCAAAAAGCAGACGATGTACTCCCCAAAGTATTCCGGGATTCATTTGACTGGAACAAACAATACATGAACTCCAAAAACAATCATTTTTCTCTTTACTTGGAACGACTCAACAAATATTTCGAAGTCGACACCTTTAAAATGAACAATGATCACATCATCAGTCTATTTGTTGACATCACAGACAAACAACTAACAATAAACACACTACAGGATAGTCAACACCGCTATCAGGTTTTACTCGAAGCTATTCCTGATTTATTCTTTATCATCGATCAGGAAGGCACATATGTTGATTTTGTATTCAAAGCCTCTGAAACCTTAAAAATAAAACCTGACGATATCATTGGCAATACGATCTTTGAAGTTGGTTTTTCTGAAAAAATGTCGAATAAGATCATGCAGTGTATACAAGCCTGTATTCAATTCGACTCGATTGAAACAATTGAATATGCGCTGGAAATTGAAGAAGCTTCGGCCATGTTTGAAATGCGAATAGTCAAGTTAAATGACAATTCTGTAATTTCATTAGCTCGTGACATATCGAAAAGAAAGCAAGCTGAACTTAAAATAGAAGAAGCCAGAAAAAAAGCAGAAGAAGCAGACCAGTTAAAAACAGCATTTCTGGCCAATATATCTCACGAGATTCGGACTCCGATGAATGCAATCATTGGATTCAGCAGAATGATTGGTTCTCCGGAATTTGATGATGATGAAAAAAGTAAATTCGTTGAAATCATCATTAACAACGGAAAGCTTTTGCTAACACTAATCAACGACATGATTAGCCTTTCGAAAATAGAGAGCAATACGTTGGTTGTTAAGACTGCACCTTGCCGCATCAATGATTTGATGGTGACTTTATACAAAGAATACAGCTACGATATTGATGAGATGCACGAAATAAAACTAAAGGTAAGTTGCTCAAATTCAAATTCTAAATTCACAATCATGACAGATCCGGTTTTACTACAGTCTGTCCTGCAAAAAATGATCGATAACGGGATAAAATTTACAGAACAGGGTGAAGTTGAATTTGGATACCGCATCCTTACCAACCAGATCGAATTCTTCGTACGCGACACCGGAATTGGAATTGCCACACATGATCAGGAACGTATTTTTGAACGCTTCCACCAACTTGATAACCGCACGACCCGAAGCTACGAAGGAACAGGACTAGGCCTTTCAATTGCCCAACATTACGTTCGATTATTGGGTGGAACCTTACAGGTTGACTCTGCCTTAGGAAAAGGATCAACATTCACATTTACGATTCCTTACACCAAAGAAGAAAGTCCGCTAAAAATCGTTCGATAATAAAATTTCTGGCAAACAAACTACTGTTGTGTTAATCATGGAACAGACAACTAAATTGCCATAAAATCTTTATTAACACGCCTTTAAAACTTCTATCTTCAGACTAATCACTATTAACTTAACACTACCTTATTTTCGCAAAGTGGAATTAATCGTTAAGAACCCAACCAAACGATCGTATCGGGCTGATTGATCATGGTAATAGGTGAAAATCTGATAATCGTTTTCAGTTACAAAATGGCTACCCTCCAGATTAACCGCATCAATCTTTTGGCTCTTCTCCGGAACATACACATATTCATAATTGTAGTACCCTTGTTTTAAATGCATGCATAATTCATAACCGCCCCGATCAGGATTCCACGTCATCGCATTGGTCTTATCTGCATTCCATCCGGTGAGAGCTCCAAATACATGAACCGATCCACCAACAAGCTCGGTCCCCAATGGCAGAAAAAAATGCACATAAACATAGTCACACTCGGTATCATTATCGGTCACCCGATCCTGACTCTCGATCGCATAACTACCATTCATTTCTTTGTAATTCTTATAATCCTGACCAGCTCGCATCACTTCCGGAGCAAGTGTTATATGATAATCCGGACGAATGAATTTTGTTTCTACAACATTTTCGCCATTTCGACGGATTGTCCGAATATCAAAATATCTGAACTCATTTCCACCCGAAAAAACATTCTCCTTTGAATAGTCATAATCCAACTCATTCTCACGAATAAAACTTGGTTTCAGATTTCGGATGGCATTATCATCCCGTTTATTCTGCATTAGGACAATCTTGAAATCTTCAGCCGGACTGAGTACCCGAAGATTCTCCAAATAAACCTTACAATCCAACTCTTGATCTTCACCATTGTACGAATCAAAAGTGGATTTTTTCACCAACGCATCAATTCGAACCTTAGGCTCAACAACATAAAATCGTTGAACCAGCACCCGATTTTCACGATTCCCATCTTCAAATACCACCAAAGCATAATTTCCAGACACTTTCGGAGTACAATCCTCATTCGGAATATGCAACTGATAATTTACAAATTTGACCGTTGTGTTGTAACTACTTGCATAATCAGACACCGGATTATCAGGAAACCCGGAGAGGTATTCATTTTGACGGATATACGATTCATTCCAGTTAGCATCACAGTGAATAATAGTATAGGAGAAATCTTTTACATCGTCAGCCAAATCATCAAACTTAAGAATAAGCTGCTCATCGCTCCCCAATTCATATACAGGATCTGAAAGTACTCCTCCATCCCGATACAGCTGAACCGATTTTACCCCTTCCTTGAATACCTCATTCTTATAAAAATAAGGATCTGTCTTTGAAGCTCCTGCTGAACTCAAGACTAAAACAAAAGTCATAAAGACTAACGACCAGGCTTTTTTGAAATCCATTTATATCTGTTTTATGCTCCTACGAAACTAATCACAAAATACATTCTTCCAAACGCATCAAAAGAAAAAGTAGATATATAAACCCGAAAGAAAAATGTAAATCAACAGACAACGAGTTAACTATGAAGAGAATTTATTGACATACAGAAAAAAAACCTAATTTCGCCTTTAATCTCTGTATACAACATACAAACACTATGATCTATCATCGTAAATTTATACATCCAAAAGCTAAAACATGGGTTGTATTTATACATGGAGCCGGAGGAAGTAACGTCGTCTGGTTCAAACAACTAAAAGAATTCAAAAAACAATTCAATGTTTTGCTCGTCGATTTACGGGGTCATGGAAAATCAAAACCATCGAAATCGGAAGATGATCTCAACTATTCGTTTGATGAAGTTGCCATGGATGTAATCAAAATCATGGATTATCTGGAAATAAAAAAAGCACATTTTGTGGGAATTTCATTGGGTTGTATTGTTATCAGGGCAATCGATAAGTTAGCTCCCCGCCGGGCCGAATCAATTATTTTGGGAGGTGCAATTATTCAATTCAACAAAACAATCAAAGTTTTAATAAGCATCGCAAAAATTTTGAATTCAGTACTCCCATACATGTGGTTATACAAGCTAAACGCACGAATACTAATGCCCAGTAAGAAACATCAGGAATCCAGGAACATCTTCATTCAGGAAGCCATCAAACTTGGAGAGTCCGAATTTCGCAAATGGATAAGAATGACCAGAGAGATCAAATCAAACTTAAATGACTTCCTCTACCGCGAACCCTCTGCTCCTGTTTTATACCTTATGGGTGACGGAGATCATATGTTTTTACCCATGGTCATTGATTTAGTGAAGAAACAGGTGAATGCTCATCTTGAAATCATTAAAAACAGTGGACATTGCTGCAATCTTGATCAGGCAGGTATCTTCAACGACATATCAATACGCTTTATCAAACGTAATTCGAACAAACAGGAAATACCTCAATTAAACTAATTGGCAGGCATAGGCCAGCCAAAAAAAACCATTAAATCAAACTTCTATGGAAAAGCATATTAATCTTGTCGCAACATTTCAAATCGGATTGAGTATTTTTAATCTGTTGTTCGTCGTTATCTTTTATACCATAGCAAAGGTTATTGGTGGTTTTATTGATGATGCTAACGGAAGTGCGATTCTGTCAACAATCGCAACGATCATAACAATCTTTCTAGTCATCATTTCAATACCCGGAATTTTGGCCGGATTGGGTTTACTTAAAAGGAAAGAATGGGCCAGAATACTAACCATGATCCTTTCGGTAATTGAACTATTCAGTTTTCCTTTTGGAACGGCTATTGGAATCTATTCGCTCTGGGCGCTAAATCAACCCGAATCCATCGCCGCATTTAAAACATCGACATTCCAGACACCGGAAAAGTAGAGATACATATGCCGGAAAAGCAATATTACATCATCATTACCGGACGAGTTCAAGGCGTTGGATTCCGGCACTTCGCTTATCAAAAAGCCAAAGAATTCGACATATCAGGATGGGTAAAGAATGCAGGAAATGGAAGTGTTGAATTAGAAGTTTCCGGCCAAAGTCAGAATCTCGACACCTTTATGGAATGGATGAAGATTGGTCCAACGCGAGCAATAATCCGAAATTTCTCGGCATCAGAACTAACACCATTCCGAGATTTCACACAATTTACGATTCGCTAAAAGCCTGCTTCAACAATCGTAATTGATGAATAGCTTCATTAAGATCTTGTCGAAGATAATATTTCTGATGTGCCAGATTCAAAAAACGCAAAACAATAAAAGCATCGAAGAATTGGAAAAAACGTTTTCGAAATGACGCCAATGACGAACTATTCGAATTTATCTCACCCAGTTTGCCAATAAAATCCAGCGATCCTAGATAATCCAGAACAGATTCAGGTAAGCTTATCATGAACTCCTCTAGTTTCTCTGGATTTATTCGAAAGAGAAAATCAACCTTGTCGAACAACTGTTTCAGATCCTGAAACGCAGAAAAATTATACGTAAAATTCAGATTCTCGGAATCATTCATCCATTTGGTCATTGCTGCCCCGGTACCAAAAGGTACCCGATCTGAAACTCTGGCCGATGGATAAACGAAAGCATCTTTAAGTTCCGTCAACCTACCAAGTTTGGTAAGCTTGTAGAGGAAATAAAAATCTTCACCAGCCTGTCTGCGGTTCATTCCTCCTTGCTTCACATAGGCATCAGCCCGAACCGCAAAGGCAGAACCAATAGTGTAGATTGCATCAGGGAATCCAGAATAATCCAAAGCATTTTTATAATAATGAAGGTAATCTTCGTATAGTTTGATTCCCATTTTTTGTTTCGGATCGCCCATTTCGTCAATGCGGTGTTCGAAATTCAGGGTAGCGGCAAAACATCGTTTATCCGAAAAAAAAGCATTTTCAATTTGCTGCATATAATTGGCCGAAACCAGACAATCTGCATCCAGAGACACAATGATTCCATCCGGCTTATTTACTGCATTAAATCTACGAATAGCCTCATCCATGCCAATCTTGCGAGCCATCCCCGCACCTGCAAATTTGGGATTAACATTCGATGCGTAAATCGGACTCAAAAAAAGGTTACTTCTATCATTCTCTTTTTTCCAAGCCAGTAAATTCTCGTATGTTTCCTGATTAAAATTCTTAACCTCCGGAGAACTTTCCGCTGAATTATTCACCGCCACAATTACTTCACAAACCGACCGAACAGGATCACATTGCCACAACGATTCCAAGGTCCGAATTATTTCTGGTTCGTTCAAACAGGGAATCATTACAATCATTGAAAGCTCAGGAGAAGCTGCCGTCTCAATGAATGCGGGATAGCTAATATTATTCTGAATATACCGGTCTGCAAACATTTTCGTATTCTTTAAAATGAAATCTCACCAAACAAAAAAATCCGAATTTCTTCGGATTTTTTCTATACTGTTGTTTCTAAAATCTATTTCAACCGGGCTTTGGTATAACGTGAATTTAGCCCAACTAATATTTCTTTGGTAATATTATGCGATTCATCACCAACCAACACTTCGGCAGCATTAAATATATAGTTGTATTTTTTATCCTTATTGAATATTTTGAGATAATTCATCACGCTATCCAGAAGTTGTTTGTTGTTGTCAGCCTGCATTTGAGCAAGTTTAGCAGACAATTCCTGATCAAGTTTACCGATCTGTTGTTCCTCATTCATTAAACGATCACGTTCCTGCACCATACGATCCTGAGATAAGAAACCTCCACGCTGAGCTTTTTCCTGAAAAGCGACTGCCTGTGATTCAAAACGTTTACGTTTTTCAGAATAGTCTTTGGTATAATTCTCCTGCTGTTTGGTGAAGCTATCGTGCATTTCCTGAGCAAAATCGTAATTCACAACCAGAGAGTCAACTTTAATGTAAGCTATTTTTAATCCGGAAGAAGCATTCCTACTACTATCAGAACTCATAGATTTATTTCCGCTGAAATGCAGAATATAAAGACCTAAAACCCCAACAAACAAAACTGCAATCAGAACTAACGATATGTTTTTCATATGCCTCTTATCAATTAAATTTTGCCAAAAATAAAAATTTATTGTCACTATCCATCTATTCGCCCAATTATTTTTCTTCCACACAACAGATTCAATTCAATAAAGAAAAAAATGGCTAAAACCTGCGTAAAATCATAAGTTCACCTTGATAAACGTCATTAAATCGAGATATCGTAATAACGTATTTTTACTCAAAACCAATAACTCTTAATCCAGTAAAAAAATGTTAAATAAACTACTCGCAAATGCTTTGCCATACATGCCGCAAAAATTAATATGGATATTTTCAAAACGTTACATTGCCGGAGAAACAATCGAAGATGGGCTAAAAGCCTGCTGGGAATTAAATCGCCAGGGAATAGAAGTTACAGTCGATTTACTTGGTGAGTTTATTTCGACAATTGAAGAAGCTGAAGCTAATAAAAACAAATACATCGACATCATTGAACGCTTCACTTCAGAAGGCATCAGTGGTAATTTTTCGGTAAAGCCCACCATGTTTGGATTATTAATAGATAAAGCTGTCTGTCTCGAAAACATAGAGGCGATCATCAAAAAGGCAGATGAGAAAGGAAGTTTTATCAGAATCGACATGGAAGACTCTCCATGTGTGGACGATGAATTAGAAATGTACAAAAACTTATACTTAAAATACCCTAAAAGTACAGGTCTTGTCATTCAGGCCTACCTGCGCCGAACAAAAGCCGATTTGACAAAAATAAGTGAAGTCCAAACAGATGGTAACCCACTACATTTCAGGCTTTGCAAAGGTATTTATGTTGAACCCAAACAGATCGCATTCAAAGAACATCAGGAGATTCGCGAGCATTACCTCGACGACCTTCAGTTTATTTTCGACCACAAGATGCATGTCGGGATTGCAACTCACGACAAATACCTGATCGATCATGCCATGAATCTGATCAAAGAAAAAAAGATTGACAAAAAAGATTATGAGTTTCAGATGCTCTACGGAGTTACACCAGAGCTTCGAAATAGTATTGTTAAACAAGGACACAAAATGCGTGTTTATGTGCCATTTGGGAAAGATTGGTTTGGTTATTCGACCCGCCGTCTAAAAGAAAATCCCCAAATGGCCTCACACATTGTAAAAGCACTTTTTTTAAGGGGTTAATATAACGGGAATTTAACCTGGGAGGCTCAAAAGGCCTCCCTTTTGGTTTCGCACGTTTATATACCGGTAATATTCCTTATCATTCACTTATCGATCGTCAGCATTAGCGAAGGATATAAATTATTAACACAAAAAATAGACAAGATCGGGAGTTTATGCTTACTTAGTTGTATGAATTAATTAAAGGCCTGATGACTACTCATGGGAATCTGCCATTCAGATAACAACTTAAATGCATGGAGCAACAAACGATAGAAGCCTTACGCAATGGGGAGCATAAAGCCTTTGAGGTTGTATTCACAACTTACTACAACAAGGTTAAACAATTCATTAATGGGCTTATCAAATCGCAATTGGATTCAGAAGAATTGGCTCAGGAGATATTTGTCAAGTTGTGGATAAACCGGCAATCTATTGATCCGCATAAGTCATTTAACGCTTACATCTACACCATGGCTCGTAATGCGGCCTTCAATTTTCTAAAACATCAACTTGTAGAAACTTCATACAGCGATAATTATAAAGAACTGAATGAAGTAGCAACTTCTGAGCAACTCCTATTTGCAAAAGAAATCAGTCTGCTGATCGAAATGACTGTAGGCAAAATGCCTATTCAACGAAAAACAATCTACCAGTTAAGCAGAGACCAAGGGTTAACCAATGAAGAAATCGCCGATCAACTGGGAATAGCAAAAAAAACTGTCGAAAACCAACTAAGTCTGGCACTCAAAGAGCTACGTCAAGTTGTGTATCATTTACTTATCTTCTTCATGTAGGCTTACAAAACAGCCAATCCATAAATAAAAAATATCCAGGTCGGGAGAATTACTCAACTCGGTTGTATAAAGAGTAACCGGACAATGATAAAAGCACCAATGACCAGAAATATCATCCTCTTTATCCTTCTTTGGAGCGGATTACCAATAAGTGTAATGTCGCAAACAAAAGAACGACTCCATGAAGTAATAACTACAGGGAATACTACTTCTGTAAGATCTACAGACAATAGCTTGGAATTTCCAAAACAAGAATACCCGAACATTGAAACATCAGCTCATCTTTCTCTGGATAACAGCACCCAGATAATCAGCACAAATATTCCTCCGCAATTCCTAACTATTAAACAATTAGGAATATGGTCCAAATCCTATGCTTTTGCACAGCCTTCTTTCCAAATTACAGGGAACAATCCGTTGTCATCCGATTTTAATAAATTTCAAACCAATTCAATACGCAATCATCTTTTCATCTTTAGCAACGGGCAAAAAGTCACCCTTCCCGGACTAGGCGAATACACCCGATTAGGTAGTTATTTAAGATACCTACCTTCAAACATGATCACCATTGATGCCGGTGGATTTATCGGCAAACAGTTTTCATTTAGCACGATGGCACAACAAGATATTTTCGGAGCAGGCCTGCGAACAAATTACAATTTAACTGAGCGAATACAACTAAAAACGTGGGGGCAGTATGCAAATTCAGGTACAAGCTGGACTTCCCCGGAATATAATCCGTTATTTCCCCATTCGGGAATCGGCAGTTCCGTTACGATCAAAATCAAAGATAAATCGCACATATCCGGAGGAGTTGAATACCAATATAATGAAAGCAAAAAAGAATGGAACTTAGAATCAAACGGAAGCATCTCACTCAAATTCTAAACATGCCACTATGAAATCGGACTATATATCTAAAATTCTTGACCAGTTCTTCCATCAGTCCTACACTCCGGAAGTGACAAAAAAAGTACAACACTGGATGATTGACGATCATTGGACTGCCGAAAAGGAAGATTCCCTACATAAGATCTGGGAACAGCTTGAGGTAAAACCTGATCAATCGATTGGGAATTCGCTTCGAATAGTAAAATCAAAGATCAAAGCAGAAGAGAACAAAGGAAATAAGTATCACCTACATCGAACAGTTCTGCGCATTGCAGCAGTACTCCTCCCAGTTTCGTTACTGATAGGTGGATACATGCATTTCAGTGGAAACATTAAAAATATAGAGATACTTACAGCAAATCAGGAACAAAAACGATGCACTCTTCCTGACGGAACGATCGTATGGCTAAACGCTGATAGTAAAATCGATTATCCATCAAGGTTTAACGACACCATCCGCCTTGTCATGTTGGAAGGAGAAGCCTATTTTTCCGTCAAACACAATAATAAACAGCCGTTTATCGTGAAAACTAAAGATTTATCGATAAAAGCATTAGGAACTGAGTTTAATGTCAACTCATATACGACCAACAGTAAATCTGTTGCAACGCTGAACCAAGGGAAAATTCAAGTAAAAATCATTAACGAGGGGAAAACAACGACTAACAATGGTTATATTCTAAAGCCGAATCAGCAATTGGCTTATAACAAAAACGATAAATCCATCCTAATCAATGTTGTTACCAATGAAGTCACTGAGTGGAAAAATGGATATCTTGTTTTTCAGGATGCTACCTTTAATGACATCATAAATACACTTCACCGACGCTACAATATTTCTTTCAGGTATAATCCCGCTGATTTTCATAACGATTGTTACTCCATCAAATTTATCAACCATGAAAGTATTGATCAAATCATGGAAATTTTACATGATGTAGTTGGCGGATTTTCCTATCAAAAAAGTGGAAACGAAATCCTAATTAAACAAGATAAAACAAACAATTAAAGCTCAGCTTAACATACGAATATTCATCACCACAAAATAAATTCAATGAGTAAAATTACATCGACGAATAAACTAAAAAACAAGTTTGGGAGATACATCATTCTGGTATCTATCCTTTTGATTTCAACAGCTGCAATAGCGCAGAACATCCAAATATCAATAACCGGACACGATATAACCATTAAACAGGCATTTGAGCAAATTGAAGTTCAGAGTAAATATACAATTGCATACAATCAGACGAAATTTAATACTGAGAAAAAACTATCGCTGTCAATTAGAAACGAAAGTTTGGATAAAGCTTTGTCTGAAGTACTGAGAAATACCGGCTTCACCTTCAAGATAAACAACACGCACATTATCATCGTACCTGAAAAAAGTAAATCAAAAGACCAACCGGTAAAATCAATACCCCGCCAAACAATTCGGGGAACGGTAACCGATGAAACTTCAGGAAACCCAATTCCTTATGTGACTGTAAAACTACTAAATACAGGTATCGAACAGGCAGCGGCAACGGATAGTTTAGGTCAATTTCGGCTGAACAAGCTTCCGGTTGGACGATATGACCTTCAAATCTCATGTATTGGATATGAGCCAACAATCATTCGGGAAATACTGCTCGGCTCAGCAAAAGAAACATACTGTGAAATCCAGTTAAAAGAATATTCTGAGAAAATAGATGAAGTTACCATTCGGCCAAAAGTAAATAAAGAACAGCCAATTAATCCGATGACCCTGGCGGGTGGCCGAATGCTTAGTGTTGAAGAAGCAAGCCGATATGCCGGGGGCTTTGATGATCCGGCCCGTCTAGTTTCATCCTTTGCTGGTGTGGCTGGCAATGTATCAACCAACGCCATTTCCATCCGGGGAAACTCGCCTCAATTTCTACAATGGAAACTGGAAGGCGTTGAAATCCCAAATCCCACACATTTTGCCGATATGATTGGTGTAGGCGGAGGCTTGTTTTCAGCTCTAAGTAGCCAGGTAATGGGAAATTCCGACTTCCTCAACGGAGCTTTCCCTGCAGAATATAGCAATGCACTCTCCGGAGTACTCGATATGACCATGAGAAACGGCAACAATGAAAAGCAGGAACACACCTTTCAGATTGGGCTACTGGGACTTGATTTCTCTTCTGAAGGTCCACTTAATAAGAAAAACCGAAGCTCTTACATTTTCAATTACCGTTATTCAACTACAGGGCTCATGGGCGCACTTGCGGGAGATATGAATATAGCATATCAAGACCTTTCATTCAAACTGAATGTCCCGACCCGTAAAGCCGGGACATTTTCATTATGGGGAATTGGATTAACGGATGCCAATAAATCGGACATAACATCCGACAAAACGCAATGGGAAACTTATGCTGACCGAGAGAAATCGAAAACAGCAATGGCTAAAGGTGCAGGTGGAATCACCCACAAATATTTATTAAACAACAGTGCCTATATCAAAACATCAGTAGCCGCAACTTACACGAACAATCATCCAAAGATTGATTTATTGCTTTCAGGAAGTGACCAATATCAAACCATGGTAGATATGAAAAATACCGACTGGGACATTGTGTTTAGTTCTTACCTTAATAAAAAGATTAGTCCCCGGCACATTAACAGAACCGGATTCACCATCACTGGACTTCAGTACAATCTGAATTTCAATTTAAGCCCGGAATTCGGATTGGAAAAACCGATGGAGAAAATTGCGCAAGGAAATGGATTTAGCACTGTCGTTTCAGCATTCAGCAATTCTACCATAAACCTGAATAAGCAATTAATCGCAAACCTGGGAGTAACTACACAGCTGTTCACATTAAATAACAACTGGGCTATTGAACCTCGCCTGGGGCTAAAGTGGAACTTTGCTGCCAGCCAATCATTGGCAATTGCCTACGGACTACATAGTCGCCGAGAAAAGCTCGATTATTACTACGTCAAAACTCCGGAAACAGGAGATATAAATGTGAACAAGAATCTGGATTTTGCCAGAGCACACCATGTTGTGTTAGCCTATGATTGGAGTATTTCACCAATCATTCATCTAAAAGCAGAACCTTATTTTCAGTATCTATTCGACGTTCCAGTAGAACCAAAAACCTCATTTTCAATCATTAATCATGATAGTTACTATTTAGATCGCCGATTAGTTAACGACGGGAAAGGTCGAAATTATGGACTCGACATCACCTTGGAGCGTTACTTAGACCGGGGATACTATGGAATGTTTACCGGATCGGTATTTAAATCAGAATACTGTGGTGGAGATCATATCTGGCGAAACACCAGAAACGACCGGCGATATATTTTTAATGCTTTAGGTGGAAGAGAATGGAAATGCGGGAAGGAAAACCAAAACATTTTCAGCACTAATATTCGGATATCATATCAAGGTGGAGACCGGTATACCCCAGTTGATGAAGCTGCCTCGCTTGAAAAAAAAGATATTATTTATGACGAGACTCAGGCATTCAGTCTACAATATTTACCCGCGTTAACTTCTGACCTTAACCTTAGCTATAGGATTAACAAGCGAACTGTTTCTCATGAATTTGCACTTAAAATCTTAAACCTCACTGGTTACACCGGACAGCACGGATACCAATACAATGAGCAAACAAAAAAGATAGATAAAATAAATGTGATCGGAATATTGCCCAATATCAGTTATAAAATTCAATTCTAGCCTTATCATTTATTGCATAAAAGAGGCCTGTGATAGCAATTATCACAGGCCTCTTTGGCTTATCATTTTCAGCCCTTTTGCGGAGAGTGAGGGATTCGAACCCCCGGTACCCCGAAGGGTACAACAGATTTCGAGTCTGCCCCGATCGACCACTCCGGCAACTCTCCTTTAACGATCATCGGATAGGTCAAACCTGTAGCAAATATAGCTTTTCTGTAGATTTAGTCAATAAAAATGGCAATAGATAAACGCACAAAATCAAACTATTTTTTAATCTTATGAAAATCAAACTACTGGATTCGGTTTCTCTTTTGAAACTCAGCCAATGCAGCATCAAGAAATTCCACAAAATGATCGGCATTCAAATCATAAGCTTTAGGCTGAACCAGCAATTGTTCTTTTCCATCAAGCAATACATAATATGGTTGTGCATTTACCCCATATTTTGAGATCTGAAAGTCGGCATATTTTTTACCCAAGGTTTTCTTCACCTTTCCATCATAGTTCGAAGTAATCCATTCCGATTCAGGCAGGGTTTGTTTATCATCGACATACAATGCTATCACTACAAAATTATTCCGCAACCGTTCCAAAACCCGGGGATCAGACCAAACATTCGCTTCCATTTCCCGGCAATTCACACAGCCATGCCCGGTAAAATCAATAAATACTGGTTTGTTCTGTTTCCGCGCACAGTCCATTCCCTGTTGGTAATCGAAATAGCCATCAAGTCCATGTGGCAGTTTCAAAAAATCAGAATATTTTGGCTTTTCACACAAAGCATCACCTGTCCCTACTGCTGCCTGACCAATCGCATGTGGTGCAGCAAGCTTAATCTCATCCCGAATTATCTGATGTAAATCAAAATCGTGTGTAGTTTGAGGTGGAAGATATCCTGAAATTGCCTTTAACGGAGCACCAAACATCCCCGGAACCAAATAAACTACAAACGTAAATGAGAAAATAGCCATTAATAAACGGGGGACTGAAACCGACTTCACCTCACTATCATGAGCAAATTTTAATTTCCCTAGTAAATAGAATCCAAGCAAGGTGAAAATTACAATCCAGATTGCCAGATAAACTTCGCGATCCAGAATTCCCCAATGATAAGTTTGATCAGCCACACTTAAGAATTTCAGTCCTAATGCCAGCTCCAAAAATCCAAGAACAACCTTGACTGAATTAAGCCAACCTCCTGATTTAGGTAAATTATTCAACCATCCGGGGAATAAAGCGAAGAGCGTAAAGGGCAATGCAAAAGCAAGCGAAAAACCAAACATTCCAACGATTGGCTTCAACACCTGACCACCGGCTGATTGTACCAAGATTGCTCCGACAATCGGACCGGTACATGAAAATGAAACCAATACAAGCGTTAAAGCCATAAAGAAAGATCCCATAAACCCACCTTTATCGACCTGTTTATCCGATTTATTAACTAACCAGCCTGGCAAAACGATTTCGAACATGCCGAAAAATGAAAAGGCAAAAAGCATGAAAACCGCAAAAAAAATCAGGTTTGGCAACCAGTGGGTACTTAACCAGTTTGCAGCTCCGGGGCCGAATACCACAGCAACAACAGAGCCAACAATCGTATAAATTACAATGATTGAAAATCCATAAAAAGCAGCATATAATCTTGACTTTAACTTCGAGCCACCACTATTCATGAAGAACGAAACCGTCATCGGAATCATTGGGAATACGCAAGGAGTTAAAATTGCTGCCAGACCGGCCAGAAACGATATGATTAAGAAAAGAAATAAATTCTCAGATTTCGGTGTTTGTGCCGGAACAACTACCGAAGGTGATTCCACTGGCGTCCCATTCATTGTTGGAGCAGTTGGAACAGAAGGTGTAGCAGCAACGGTGGATGTCGTCGGCATTGATGGTGATTCTGGAGATGAAACTTCCACATCGGCCTTAAGTACTGACTTATCCGATTTTGCATTCAACTTAAAGGAGAAATCAACCTCTACTGGCGGCGTGCAGGTTTCATCATTGCACGACATAAATTCAACCGTTCCTTTAACAACAACAGGATCAGCACTCTTCAATTTAATCTGCTGAGCTATAACTACCTGATTGGTAAAATAGCTAAGCTTCATGTTAAAAGTCTTATCAAATATTTCAGTGGGAGCAGGTGTTTTTCGTTGTTCTCCCACAAAACTGAACAAGGTTGAGTCTGCAAAATGAATGGAGGTTTTCACCGGACCACCATCAGGTAATTTGGTATCATACAAATGCCAGCCAGACTGAATTTCAGCTTTAAACATTAAAGTTGCAATATTCCCATCCTGTTTGGATTCAAAACTCCATTTTACAGGCTCCAGAAGCTGTGCAAATGACTGAAATCCAACAACAAGTAAAATGCTTAGAAATAATATAAACTGTTTCATTCGTGAAAATTTGTTTGAACAATAAACCCAACGGATCAACTAAAAATAGCCATGATCTCCTAAACAATATTAAAGACAGTTAGTTTACAAATCAAGCCTGTTATGCGAGATTAAACCATAAAATCTAAAAAAACAAAAATACACAATGGATTTTATCAAATGATGAATTCGATCATTGAATAATTTGAATCCCGGTTCTGAAGGAAACCAAACCGATAATTGGGAGAATAAAAAATCCCGGTAGTTTTCGTTACCGGGATTTTTTATGGATTAAAATACAATCTCTTCCTGATTTTCGTCAAAAAAATGATATTCCGTCAGAGAATAGGAACTCATTTGTTGAACACGAATGCTTTTAAAGAATTTAAACGCCCACTTACATTTTAAAGACCAAAGACCTTTCATTAAGAAAGCCGCCAAATAAGGATGTACTTTAATAACCAATTTCTGCTTATTTAACTCTTTAAAGATGTAACTAACCTTGCGTTCCAATTCATCTACCAACAAAATTGTTGGTGTTATTTTTCCGGTACCATTACAGGACGGACATACTTCTGCAGTTTCAACATGTTCTTCAGGACGAACACGCTGTCTGGTGATCTGCAAAAGACAGAATTTACTCAATGGCAGGATGTTGTGTTTGGTACGATCAACAGCCATTGCTTCTCTCATTCGCTCGAAAACCTTATGACGGTTTTCAGCTTCATGCATGTCGATAAAATCGACAACAATAATTCCACCCATATCTCTCAACCTCAGTTGACGGGCAATTTCTTCAGCGGCAGCCAAATTAACCTCAAGAGCATTGGTTTCCTGGTCAATTCCGGCTTTCGAACGATTACCACTATTCACATCAACAACGTGAAATGCTTCAGTGTGTTCGATTATCAGGTAAGCTCCATTTTTGAAGGATACTGTCTTACCAAAAGTTGCTTTTAATTGTTTATCAACTCCATAATATTCAAAAATCGGCTGATTACCCTTGTAGAGTTTAACGATTTTTTTCTTTTCCGGAGCAATTGATCCCAGATATTCAGTAATTTCTTCACAAACAGTTTCATCATTTACGATAATACTGTTAAAATCGGGATGATAGATATCCCGTAGTAACGCAGTTGTCCTTCCCAATTCACCAACAATAAGGGATGGTGCATTAACTTTTCGTAATTTCTGAAATGTTGTCTCGAACTTCGAAACCAGTCGTTTCAACTCCTGATCAAGTTCTGCAACACGTTTATCTTCGGCAGCAGTACGCACAATCACACCATATTTTCGTGGCCGAATACTTTGAATCAGTTTTTTAAGCCTGTTCTTTTCTTCAAGTGATGCAATTTTTTGCGAAATACTAACTTTTTCGCTAAAAGGCATCAGCACCATGTTACGACCGGCAATTGACAATTCCGAAGTTAAGCGGGGCCCTTTGGTTGAGATTGGCTCTTTGGCTACCTGTACCAAAATATTTTGCCCGACTTTAAGAATATCTGAGATTTTCCCCTCTTTATCAATATCAGGTTCTGATTGAACCTTAGAGATAGAGGTGATTTTGTTGTTTTTCGATGTGGCCAGTTTTAGAAACTTATTAAGAGTCGCAAACTGAGGACCCATATCGAGATAATGTAAAAAAGCATCCTTTTCGTATCCAACGTCAATGAAAGCAGCATTCAGACTGGGCATTATTTTCTTTACGCGTCCAAGATAGATATCCCCAACCGCAAATTTTGCCCCAGACATTTCCCTGTTTAGTTCGACTAATCGTTTATCTTCCAATAAAGCAATTACCACTTCCGAAGGAGAGACATTTACAATTAAATCGCTACTCACTCGTTTTGTTTTTTTACGAATTAAAACTACCAGATATTAAAACAGATTAAACCTAAAGCGCATAAAAGTGCTTTAGGTTTAATTGCTTAAGATCTTTAAATGTTAATGCTAAATAAAGAAAGACTATTTTTTCTTTTTGTGTCTATTTTTACGTAGCCTTTTTTTACGCTTGTGCGTAGCCATCTTGTGTCCTTTTCTTTTTTTTCCGCTTGGCATAATAATTTATTTTACTTGGTCTTTAACTTGTGCTACAAAAGTCTTCGCTGGCTTGAAAGAAGGAATAAAATGCTCAGGAATAATGATTGTAGTATTTCTTGAAATATTACGTGCAGTTTTTTCTGCTCTTTTCTTCACGATAAAACTTCCGAATCCACGAAGATATACATTTCTTCCTTCGGTTAGCGAATCTTTCACTGTTTCCATGAAAGCTTCAACTGCTTTTTGTACGGTCACTTTCTCAATACCAGTGTTCTTACTTACTTCGTTTACGATATCTGCTTTTGTCATTTCTAAAATATTTAATTTTCAACAATTAGTATTACTGAAACAATCGGTGTGCAAAACTAGAAATTATTTAAAAAATAGAAACATTAAAATTCGATTATTTTTACAATTTCAAAAGATTTTAAAGTAGTTAGCAAAAAAATGGACATTTTTAACACTCAAATACACATCTGGTATTCCATAAATAAGCGCGAATTACCATGGAGAAACTCACAAAATCCATACTTCGTCTGGCTATCGGAGATTATCCTTCAGCAAACTCGCATTGAACAGGGGTTAGTTTATTATTTACGATTTACGGAAGAATTTCCGACGATTTCGGATCTGGCAAATGCTTCTGAAGACCAAATATTGAAACTTTGGCAAGGACTGGGCTATTATTCACGCGCACGGAACCTTCATTTTACTGCTAAACACATCGTACAGAAGTATCATGGAACATTCCCGGACAACTACAAAGACATTCGATCACTGAAAGGAATTGGCGATTATACTGCTGCTGCAATCGCTTCCATTTCATTCAATCTCGAATATCCGGCCATTGATGGTAATGTGTATCGGGTATTAGCCCGTTACTTTGGCATTTCTGATCCAACTGACACCGTCACCGGTAAAAAAATTTTCAAGGAGCTTGCTAGCGAATTGATTAAAGGTACACACCCGGGAACCCACAATCAGGCACTAATGGAATTTGGAGCATTGCAATGTAAACCCAAAAATCCGGATTGTGCAACATGCCCTTTAAACAACAGTTGCTATGCCTTATCATCCAACAAGATCGGCGTTTTACCAGTAAAGCAAAATAAAACGATACAACGGGACCGATACTTTAGCTATCTGGTTTTGCTCAACGACAATCATACCTGGCTGAGAAAACGAACAGAAAATGACATATGGAAAAATCTTTTTGAATTTCCACTCATTGAAACTAACGAAGAAACAGAGATCGACATCGTACTAAAAAAGAACGAATTAGACATACATCTGAGTCCGGAGACCTCTTTAATCAGGGACATCAGTCCATGGAAAATTCACATACTAAGTCACCAGCGTATCCACTACCGATTTATACGGATTCAACTAGCCAAAGAAATTAGTACACCAAACGACTTAATCAGAGTGAATCAGGAAGATATTTTTAACTTTGCAATACCAAAATTGCTGGAGAATTACCTCAATGGAACTCAATTTCAAAGAATCTTCGACAAATAAGATTGGTAATCCCAATCCAATTAATGTTGAGATTAAACAATCCCAACAATAGCAATTATGGAGAATGAAAAAAATATTGTAAATTTATTTCACTAACAATTAAAACTTACGCATATGTCAGTAAACAAGGTAATTTTGGTAGGAAACGTTGGACGTGACCCCGAAACCAGACATTTGGACAAAGGTATTGCTGTTGCAAACTTTTCGCTGGCAACAACAGAGAGCTACACATCAAAAACCGGAGAAAAAGTAAGCACAACTGAATGGCACAACATTGTGGCATGGAGAGGCTTGGCCGAAGTAGCTGAAAAATATGTAAAAAAAGGAACCCAACTTTACATTGAAGGGCGCATTAGAACCCGCGCCTGGGATGATAAAGACGGAAACAAACGCTATACTACTGAAATTTATGCCGACACCATGCAACTGCTTGGCAAACGCGAAGGACAGGCAGAAATAGCCGGACAGCCAATGTCATCAGAACCTATTCAGAGCGTTAACGAACCAGATCTTGGACAGCCGGAAGAAGACGATCTGCCATTTTAATAAATAAAAACCGAATTAATTGGAAACAGACCCCGTCGCCATGTTGAGTGCAATTCCCTGGAAAATTGAACATCTCCCATTTACCACCGGCATTGCAATCTGTCTGGTTATAATTTTAATCCTGCTTATTTTTTCGGCCTTAATTTCAGGCTCTGAAGCAGCTTTTTTTTCATTGAGCCAATCCGAAAAAGATATGATTGCAGGAAGTTCCTCCAGGATAAATTCCTACATCCATAAAAATCTGGGACATCCGGAAAAGTTGTTGGCTACAATATTGGTAGCCAACAATTTTTTCAATGTAGGCATTATCGTCTTATCGAGCTTCACGATCAATTCGCTTATCTCATTCTCCAACGAACCAATCTGGTCCTTTGGCATTCAAACAGTAGTCATATTCTCGGTCGTTTTGCTCTTCGGTGAAGTAATGCCTAAAATCTATGGAACAAACCATCCATTGAGGTTTGCACGAATTGCTGCGATTCCTCTTTACTACTTAAGCAAGATTTTCAGACCAATAAGTTCTGTTCTGGTTTTATCAAACTCATTTGTAAGCAACCGGATACACGCCTACAGTCAACACATTTCGGTTGACGAATTATCTCAGGCACTTGAACTTACATCACAGACAGACTTAAAAGAAGATAAGGATATTTTAAAAGGGATTGTCAAATTTGGGAACAAAAGTGTCGTAGAAATCATGCACTCGAGAGTTGATGTGGTTTCCGCAGATGTTGACTTTAGCTTCAGTAAAATAATGAGCCTAATTACAGAGACTGGTTTCTCCAGAATTCCCGTCTATTCTGAGAATTTCGACAATATCAAGGGAATACTCTACATAAAAGACCTACTGCCACACGCACACAAAGGCGATTCTTTCCATTGGCAAAACATCATCCGTCCACCATTTTTTGTTCCTGAAACAAAGAAGATTGACGATCTGTTGGAGGAGTTTCAGAAAAATAAAGTCCATATGGCTATTGTTGTCGACGAATATGGCGGAACCTCAGGAATAGTAACACTTGAAGATGTTTTGGAAGAAATTGTAGGTGAAATAACCGATGAATTTGATGAAGAAGAAAAGTTCTACACAAAGATTGGTGAAAACCGATATCTGTTCGATGGAAAAACGTTACTGAATGATTTTTACAAAGTTATTCATTTAGAAGACGATGTATTCGACGACATTAAAGGTGAAGCTGATACGTTAGCCGGATTGATTTTGGAACTAAAAGGAGAGATTCCTGCAAAAAATGATACTATAACTTATCGAAATTACGTTTTTACCATCGAAGCTGTCGACAATCGGCGTATCAAACAAATCAAAGTTGAAATAACAAATTCAGAGAATTAATCCAATGCGAAGCTATATTTGTGCCATATCTTTTTTGTTCATTTTCATAATCATCTCGTGTAGCGAAAAATATGTTCCCAAACCACGGGCATACTTCCGAATAGGCTTTCAGGAAAAAACATACCATAAACTTGACTCCGCCGCATTACCATACAGATTCGACATTCCCGGATACAGTAAAATTATTAAAGACAATGAACGTCTGGCCGAGCCCTACTGGGTAAACCTGGAGTTTCCGGCACACAAGGCTGAAGTACATATCAGTTATAAAAAGATAAACAACAACTTAACACAACTCACCGAAGACTCCAGAACACTGGCTTACAAACATACCATCAAAGCAGATGCAATTAACGAACGGGTTTATGTAAACCGTGAGAAGAAAGTTTACGGCACAATCTACATGATTGACGGAAATGCAGCCTCTCCTCTTCAATTTTATCTTACAGACAGCACCAAAAACTTCCTACGGGGAGCCCTGTATATTCGGGAAGTTCCAAACATCGATTCCATTCGCCCGGTGATCGATTTTTTGACTCCGGATATTATCCGACTGATTGAAACCACCGAATGGACTCGCTAAATGCCATTTTATAAATCAATAACGATCCCCAAAGGGTTAATGGCAATCTGGCAATTAACTGAATCGTCCGAAGATTTACGCTCTTTTGCTGAGTCGGAGAATCTCGACATAGATTTGCTGCATGAAATTACGAATGAAAAACGGAAAGCAGAAAAGCTGGCAACACGAATTTTACTTTCCCAAATGATTGGATCTAACTTCCGTATTTCCTATACCAATGCCGGAAAGCCCTTGCTTAATCATGCCAGTTATCATCATCTAAGCATTAGTCATTCGCGCGACTACGTTGCCGTAATTGTTCACCAGCACAGAGCCGTAGGTCTCGACATTGAACACATTGAACGGAATTATAACGCCATCGAAAAAAAATATCTTTCTGAAGCTGAGTTAAAACAGGTGAACCGGAATTCACTTCTTCAATGTCTTTACTGGTGCGCAAAAGAAGCAGTTTTCAAGGTGGTTGATGATGAAGGAATAGATTTCATCAAGCAAATCAGGATTGCCAGCTTTAATCCGGAGAATGAAACATTTGCCGCACATTTCATCTCCAACGATCGGGAAACAACCTATCAACTTCAGCAGATAACCTTCGATAAACATGGACTGGTATGGGTTTGCGGCAACTCTGACATTTAAACACTTACAAAATTCAATCTTTCTTAATCATTTTACGATTTTATACGTTTAACTGAGAAAATTAAATTCTCATTAAACGTGAAACTATCGCAACCCTATGTACTAATCATATTTGGAGCATCAGGTGATCTAACCAAACGAAAGCTCATTCCGGCATTGTACGAATTACATACGCAACATCTGCTTCCTGAAAAGCTGGCTATTCTCGGAGTTTCCCGAACCGAACTTTCGGATTTGCAGTTCAGGAAAAAAATGAACGAATTTTTGCCGACACAAGAACACGCTCTAAAAAGTGTTACCGAATTTTCAGAACACCTTTTTTATCAACCACTTTCAACAGCAGACCCGACAGAATATTCAGTTTTAAAATTAAGATTGGAGAAGCTAAGCAGTGAATTATCAATTCCTGAAAATTATATTTTCTACCTGTCAACGCCACCAAATTTATACCAGATCATCCCACAAAATCTGGCGGCATCCGGTTTGAACAACCTGAGCCATGGGTTTAAACGCTTAATCATCGAAAAACCATTTGGGACTGATTTAGCAAGTGCCAGGGAACTCAACAAAAACCTTTTGAAGTACTTTCTGGAAGAACAAATTTATCGCATCGATCATTACCTCGGAAAAGAAACCGTTCAAAATATGCTGGTAACGCGCTTCTCGAATGGCATTTTCGAACCCATCTGGAACCAAAATTTTATCCATCACGTTGAAATAACCTCAGCAGAAACATTGGGTGTCGAAGGTCGTGGAGGTTATTACGACCATTCCGGAGCAATGCGCGACATGCTACAGAACCACCTGCTGCAATTGGTCGGAATGGTAGCCATGGAACCTCCGGTTGTAATTGAAGCCAATGCCATCCGAAACGAGCTACTAAAGGTCTTCCAATCGTTACGCCCAATTCTCGAAGATGATGTTCCCCGACAAGTTATTCGCGGTCAATATACACAGTCGCATATTGGCAACGAGCTGATCAAAGGTTACCGTGAAGAACCCGAAGTTAATCCGCTATCGCGCACTGAAACTTTTGTGGCCATGAAATTCTACATTGATAACTTCAGGTGGGCCGGAGTCCCCTTTTATATTCGGACAGGTAAGAAATTACCGGCCCGGGTTACTGAGGTTGTCATTCATTTCAAAAAAACACCACATCATTTGTTTGGGAACCAAACCGACTCTGAGCCCATAAGCAACCAACTGGTTTTGCGCATTCAGCCGGATGAAGGAATACTCCTAAAAATTGGCATGAAAGTTCCCGGAGCAGGCTTCCGCGTACAAACTGTAAATATGGACTTTCACTACGACGAACTTGCTGACACTTATTTACCTTCGGCATACGGAAGATTACTCCTTGATTGTATGCAGGGTGATGCGACCTTATATGCCCGTGGTGATACCGTAGAAAAAGCATGGGAATATGTGCAACCTATATTGAATGCCTGGAAAAACAATCCGGACATTCCAATTTACAGTTATCCGGCAGGAACCTGGGGACCCGAAATCGTTGATGAACTAATGAATGATAGTCAGTGGCGTTATCCATGTAAGAATCTTACACATGACGGAGAATATTGTGAACTTTAATGAAGTTAATACGAAAATTATACGTACCAACTTTGAAAATTTATACGAATGAAAAACAACAAGCTTCATGTTTTCGAGACACCGGAAGATATGGCAAATCAATTTGCCGATCAACTGATGTATTGGGTGAAAAATCACACTGAAAAGACTTTCCATTTAGCCATTTCAGGAGGAAAAACACCAAAACTTTTATTTGCTGCACTGGCAAAAAAATATGCAGATTCTGAACTTTGGGAAAAAGTTCACTTTTGGTGGGTCGACGAACGTATGGTTTCTCCCTATGATCCGGAAAGCAACTATAAGGTTGCCAATAAAACGTTGTTTTCGAAAATCAATATTCACAGCGCAAACATTCATCGAATTAAAGGAGAAAACGATCCGATCTCAGAAGTCATTTCTTATACCACACAAGCACAGAAAAGAATAGCAAAAACAAACGGATGGCCAATATTCGACTTAATCCTTTTGGGAATGGGCGAAGACGGACACACGGCATCAATTTTCCCCGATCAAATGCAACTACTCAATTCCAACAATATCTACGACATAGTCCATCACCCCAAAAGTGGACAAAAACGAATCACCTTAACCGGACAAGCAATCGGATACGCATCAAAGATATGTATTTTGGTTACGGGCTCTGACAAGGCTAATAGAATTGCTGACATCTGGTCTGATTCTGAAAATGCCAAACAATTACCGATTGCACTCATTCATTCTGCCAAAAACAATATAATCTGGCACTTAGACAAAGCTGCGGCTCATCTAATCATGTCGTAAATTGAACTATTTCTGACTGGTTAAACCCGTGAATATTTTCTTGTCTACTTTAAAGGCAGTGCCATGACGCACTCCTGTCGGAAAAGAAATCTGCTCAGACACATCTTCCCAATCGGTCATGTTTTTTGAACGAACCGCACCATATTTATGGTTCACATACTTATCAAAGTAAACATACACATATTCGCCGACCTTGATTGCGGTAGGACCTTCGGCCCAATATTTTCCGGTAATGGGTGCTGATACCTTGGTTGGGTAAGCCCCCGAAGCCTGATCGGAAACAGTAAAACGAATATTTTTTCCCGGAGGATTAGAGTTCTCATTTTTCAGAAACATATAAAACTTATTTTCCATCGGAAAGATTGTGGCATCGATGACACTGAAATTCGGATTAAAGAATAGCATAGATGGACTAAACATCTTGAAATCCTTCGTCCGGGTATAATAAATACGATGGTTCAGTCCTTTTTCGTTATCTGAAGTCGAAACTTCCGAATGTCGTCCGGGAATTGTCGTTGCCCAGAAAATCAGATATTCTTCGGTTGTGGGATCGTAGACCATTTCCGGAGCCCAGCTATTTTTAGCCGTTGGCTCCTGTATCATTACCGGAAGACCTTTTTGTTCCGACCAATGAATTAAATCCGGAGAATCAGCATAACCAATTTCCCGATCCCACCAGCCACTGGTCCAAACCATATGAAACAGGCCATCTATTCCCTGAAGAATAAACGGATCACGCATCAGTTTATCATTTCCGATAGCTGAGGTCAGATAAGATTTCCCGTCATTCAATGCCGTCCACTTCAAGCCATCAGTACTATAAGCCAAATGCAGTCCATCCTGACCATTATCAACAAAATAAGAAAACAGGTAAATCTCTTTCTGCGCACTAGCTGCCAAAGAGAAAAGACAGAATAACAAGACAAAAAATCGTGACATAGTTCATTCGTTAATGTTCAACATTCATTTACAATTCTCATTTTGCCGGTTCGTTTTCAATAAGATTAAGTTTCACCGGTCCAATCAATCCGCAACGCATTTCTCCCTGATATCGGGTTGGTATGGCAACAAAATTGTTCGACAACGTATTGTAAACCAAAGCCTCAATTCGATTTTCACCAACTTTTGCAAACTTCGTAATGTCGAATTTCCACGGTGGAGAAAGCCTGATTCCAGCACGTTGTCCATTAACCAGCACTTCTGCCGAAGAGACTAAATCGCCCAGATCAATTTCCACCTTATTCTTCAAATCTGCCGCCTGTAGTTGTATATTTTTCCGATACCAGACTCCGCCAGAATACGACCTTAACCCATCAATCTTCGACCAGTCGCCCAACGAAATCACACCTTTTCCACAATCCTCATCGAAATAAGAAGGGAAAGCTCCTGCTCCACAACGTCCTGCCTGATATTCGACTTTTAGTACGATTTGTGAACTTTCAGCTTTCGGATTTTTCAAATCCAGACGATAACCGATCAGCCCATCGGCTTGTTGTTGACCGGCAATAAGTTGTTGTTTTATTCCATCAGCCCACACATCAACTTTCCCATAAGCAGAAAAAGTCAACGAACGCAAGCCCGGAGCCGATTCAAAAGCAAACAATCCGCTACGGTTATTGGATGACGAATAATCAAAAGGCAACACGCCCGAATCTCCATACCAACACATGGAAACCGGTTGCTTCGCAGGACGAGGAACCGAAGGCTGACGGAAAGTCAAATAGGTTTCGCAAGCTTTATCATACACCAACACGATTGAATTTGCACCTTTTTTCAAAGAAACAGTTTTACTCCCAGTATCTATTTTTTGATTATTCACAAAAAGCAGAACTGGTTTTTCTTCTCCGGAAAGCAATTCATACGTCCCCTCTTCCGGAGCAATAACTGTAGATGATAAAACATAGTAATTTCCCGAAGTCTCAGCAACTCTGAACTTCGACATTCGCTTCTCTTTTACAGCACCCATACGGATGAAATTATCATACATCTGCCCTTTCAGACCATGATATCCCTGATGCCCATAGTCACCTTCCACACCCTGTTTCCAGGAAAACGCATATTCTTCCCAGCGATATTTTTTTCCAGCCACCTCGACTTCATCCCCAGCCTTTTGAGAATTCATCCTCAGCAATTCATCTTCTGACGGCAATTCGGGCAAAGCACCCAATTTAAGAAACTGAGGACCAAAGGCACAGGTCACGGTTTTCCATGCAGAATCAAAAACCAACCTTTCTCCGGTATAATCTCTGTTTTCACTTAAATGCAGTTGCCGAATCTGAGCTCCTAAAAACTCTTTTTTAGCCGGAAGCTGAAAGTCGCCCCACTGATTATCGAGCGAAGGCTTAAGTTCAAACTCCCAGATATTGTCTAAGTCTATCTGTCTGACAACCCTCTCCGGCCTAACCACATTTTGGCAAGCAGTGTTCTCCGGATCGAAAACAATAAGCTGAATTTCTTTGTAGGATAAAGGCAAGGTTAGTTCTGTGCCCTCAGCGGTCTGAGTGGAAAATCCGGATAGTGAAGAGATTTCACCATTCCAGGAATTCCATAGCTGAACCGCTCCTTTGGCTTTGAAAAAACATTTACTTCCTGCCTGAAAATTGTAAAGAGCATACACGTCGCGTTTACCAATCACCCGGTGCATCACATACGGGCGTTCCTTTTGAGTAGTCAACAGTTTAAAATCAGGCACATATTTTCCGGAAATAGCCGGAAGTACCGATTGTTCATCATTACAATGAATCAGATTCTTTCCGGGAGCAAAAAGATCGGCAATCCATTTCGATGCTTTAGCATTATTCATTCCATTTTTCTCAGTCGCCAGCGGTTTTTCGCCAATCAGCACAACAATACCACCAGCTTTTTTAAACTCCACGATCTTCTGAAGCGAAGCCTGGCGCATAACCTTCATGGAAGGGACAACTAATATTTTATATTTCTCGCCGGAAACATTCAGTTCTGCATTCTTGACCTCACAACGAGCCAGTGATTCAAAATCAATAAAATCAAAATCAACTCCATGAAAATAAAGTTCTTTTCCTGCATCAAAAGCGACTTTAACCGATTTTTCGCCGTCCATATCTGCAACTACGGGTTCGGTTGGATACATAATAGCCACATCGCAACGATGAACACCCTGAGAAAGCAGATAAGACAAACGCTCCACACAATTCATCAACGGATCAATTTGCTGCCAATAAGGCATCCGGAAATGATTGCAGGGAGGAGCCCACTCCCACCATCCGCCCATGGTCGAATAATACAACCCATGAAACGACAAAAGATTGTACCCAGCCACAAAATTGGCGAATATGGCATCCGTCACATCTGCGGAAGATGTTCCCCAGCCACTGCTATGAAAACCTTCGAGCCACACTCGCGGACGGTTATATAAATGTGCAATAGATGAAGCGACCTTTGCTTTGACAATGTCTTTTGAAAGCATAGGCTGATCGGAACCAGGCCCCTGATTCCAACGCTGAGTGCGAAAATAATCGCCAAATTCAGCCACCTCTTTTCCTCGCCCACCATGATCACAACCGAAAATAAGTCCCCGATCCTGATGCCACTGATATACCGGTTTGAAAAAGTTTTCTTCACTAAGTGCTACAACTACATCGTTGTAATCAAGCTTAATTTTAGGCGTGATGTCTCCGATATCAACGAACAAAGCATCAAGGTAAGGAACAACATCATATCCCTTGCGTTTTTTGAATTCACGGGCAAAATTAGCATCCCAGAGATTACCACTCACCCGAAAATTCAACTCGTCGGAAAAGAAAAAATTAAGCATTCCGGAGCCTTTTTCGGGTAAGGCTTTTTCAAATTTTTCGAAGAAATATTGATTGTATGCATTTCCACTTTGTGGGTGCATCGGATCGTAAGAAGGATTTAACTTTTCCGCATATACGCCAATTAGCTTCCATGTTTCGTTTCCAAAATCACAAACGAGCTTATTGTCTTTAAGCTGTGAAAGCATAGTTTTTCTGGAATTAAGCACGACCGAACTGTCAGGGTTCATTTTCAGTGCCGTCAACGCAAGCAGTTTCTCTGGCATTTGCAGCTCTACTTTCCCGGATACCACCTTTGAGTATTCCTTCAACTGAGAGCCAATCATATCCGGATTTGCACGAAGAGCTTCGTCCATCGAAAATCCCTGACCAACCCCAAGAGTGTAATCGCTCAGACTCACCGTCATATTTCGTTTTTGAGCCTCAGCTGCAAACCAACGAAATAGTTTCCACCAGTCGTCGGTAAAAAGTGCCGGTTTGCTCGGATTGGATAATCCATAAGAGACTCCGCCAAAATCGCGATGGCTGTAATTAACCTGCAAACTTGAAATACCCTTATTTGCCAATTGGTTCAGCTGCCAAAGCAGACGTTCCTGTGTAATGGTGTCGCCCTGCCACCAGTAAAACGGGACTTCGCCATAACCTTTGGGCGGATGAATAAATCCGGGCAAAACATCCAATGAAGGACTTCGATCCGGATAACCTGCCGGTAATTTGGTTTGTGCAAACGACTGTACTGCAATCAGCAAAAATATTGCAACTTGACATTTTATTCGGATTCTCATAGTTGTTATAATAAATTAGTTCACTACCTCAAATTCAGAAACTCCAGAACCTATATTCTCGATAACCACAAAACTGCCTTCCTGATGATACTTCACCACACTCCCGTTCATCTTCACTTTTTGCGATTTTGACCAGAATGGCAAATAAACATCAGCAGTTGTATTGGCCGGAATAGTAACATTCAGATTAAACAATTGCTGAGGGTTATTCCGAAACGATACAGCAACATCACCATGGATGGTCGGGCATATAATTCCGGCATGAGCCAAATTACCAACTTGTGGTTTAATTCTGATTTTGCGGAATCCAGGTTCTATAGGTTCAATTCCCATTAATTTGCGGGGAATAATATTTGTCGGAGCAGCTCCCCAGGCATGATTCCAGTCCTGATTCGGTTTGTACTTATTGTCCCAGGATTCGAGCGTAATGGTCGATCCTACGCGAATCATATTGTACCAGCTTCGTTCTGCAGTTGAAGTCAATAGCGACAATCCATAATCAGCATGATTATTTTCATAAACAGCATCGAGCAAAAATTGTGAACCATACACACTACAAGCCATCTCGCGTGATTCGATAAAATCGCCAACTTTGGCTGCATATTTTTCAGGAACCATCCCGAAAGCCAATGGAAACATATTCCCATGCTGCGAAGCATGATCGGTCCCAATTCCATCGATATAAACGCCACGCTTTTTATCGAGGAGTTTTTCATTGAACACCGTTTTTAATTTTGCAGCAAGGGCTGCGAATTGCTTTTCGTCGGATTCACGATCCAGTACACGAGCGATCTGAGCTAACAAGCTTACTGCCTGATAATGGTAAGAATTCACTACCGTATTAATATCTTTAAAAACAAAACCATCCGTTTCTCCCGGTTCTTTTTTACCTAATCCCAAAATTCCACTCTGCGGCCAGTCCACAATATCGCGCAAGGTTCCTTTGAAATGGATAGATTCCAATACTTCCGGACTTACCTTACCCGTTTTGGTACTGATTAAACCTGATTCATCAGCCAAAGGCAACAAGGCTTTTGCTTTCAAGTCGGTATAAAAATGCTGAAGAGATTCTTTGTTCCCGGTATAGCAGTAATCGTTCCAGGCCATCAGCACCGACTGCAAGATCCACTCGGTTGGCCAGGTCGGACAATTGATCAGATATTCTTCGGAATAACGCGCCATGCTGTATTCACGAGCCACCCCGTAATGACCTAATTGGTTGATATAAGCATCAGCTTCGTATGGAATTCGTTCACGGTCGCCATCAACATAAACACCTAAAAAGGAAGTGGCCTTCATCGAATATTTGCACAAATCCCAGACTTTATTCAACACCGTATCCGAACTGGAGAAATAAGAATCGCCCTCATCGAACGGATAAAACACCGTTTCCTGAACAAGCTGATTTTTATCAAGTGGCTCACTGTATCCCTCCAACTCACAATAACGAAAAGGGGTAACTTCACCAATATATTCCGGAATTTTAACGGCATTCGGACCGGTATTCCGCTTGTCCGGAGTAACTGCAATATGATAGGTATTCCACCCGCGCTTTAAGGCAAGCTTATATGCCGAATAACGAATAGTCCCGCCGGGATTCCGGTTAATCATCCCATTTTGTTGTGCTTCCCCAAGATGAACAATAACGGTATCTAAACCAGTTTTGCTGAAAAGTGTCAGCCGAGCCTGCCCATAAGCGTCTTTACCGAAATCAACGAAAGAACGAGACTCTGAGATTTTCTTAATCAAAACCGGAGAAATATCCTGTTTCTGTTGCGGATAGCGTGCAGTCGCATAGTCGACCAACGTTGCCGCGGTTTTAAACTGAGTTATTGTAGAAAAGCCCGACACAACACCATGATTATCCCAGGTTTTAACTTTCCAGAAATAAACAGAATTGGGCTGAAGCTCTTTCCCGGAATACGAAATATTTACAGACTGATCGCTTTCTACTTTTCCGGAATCCCAGCAATCGCCTATGTTTTTCTGAATATTCTCGCGACTTGAGGCAACCAAAATCCGATAAGCCAGCTGAATCGTATTGCTCTGATCAGAATTTACAATCCATCCAAAGAATGGCTTTTTCTGTGCAATATCCGCGAATTGAAAATTTTCTTTTCGGCCAACAGCCTGATCCAACGAAACATTCACCGGATAACCATTTTGAAAGACCTGATCCGCATGAGCTAGAAAGTTGACAGAAAGGCCTGTTGGTTGATTTTCGCTTCTGGAATGAAATGCCAGCGAAACAATTATCAGGATTAAAACTATTGGTCTATTTTTTAGCAGTTGGCTCATTATGAATTGGTAAAGATTAAAGGGACTGAAAGATCAATAATAGTCAAAATATTGATTCTTTGAAGATCATTGACAGCAAAAAAAAGTTTACGCATAGCCGGTCGCTGTCATTGAGGTCACTCTTCACTAAACGGTAATTAACGCAGTAGATTCCCATAACGGGATTGGGGCGCATGGATACCTTGAAATACATTTTCACCACACTTTCTCGTTTCACGGGCAAAAAATGCAATTCAGGTTAAACAAAATTGCCCGAAAGAAATGGATTCACTCTTTCGGGCAATTGTATGTCGAATTAATATACTTCTGAAAATGAAATCGATAACAGCTCAATTTTCTGGCGAAAATACAGACAAAAGACCTTTGTGGTCGGACGGCCATGCACCTTTAGGGGTCAGAATAGGATCTTTGGTCGGATCTGAATTCCGCGCTCCTTTCAAAATAGTTCCGGCGGGACCTACAATGCTAACATTTTTAAGCTTAAGCCCTTGATTCGGTATATAAAAAATAAAATCGATACGATCTCTTTCGTCACTCTCTGAGGCCCAAGACAGATGTTTAACTTCTACCAAAGGATTATCAGCAGGCCATGTAAAACCTGGATAAGTTACCGTGTTGGGATAAAGCTCGCGGTAGGTATCTACAAAACCAGCATTTTGAAGCATGAATGTACATGGCCACAAAACAACGGTTCCGTTATGATCAAAAAGGTTTCTTGTGGTTTCCCCCCAGTCGAGATGCGATGGTTCATTAAAGTCGCCTCCCACCAGAATAATGCTCCCTTTTCGCGATTCGTTGGCCGCATCTTTTATTAGTTCGCTTATTTGCTCTTCGCGTTTTGATTCATTATTAAACGATAACACATCGGCCACGTTTGTAACAGGTGCAGCCATTTTTTTCCAGCTTTGTCCGTCGTATCCTCTTGGAAGAAATGCCCCGTAATGCTGGTAATCCAAATGAGCAGAATACAGGCATATTTTTCGCTTTGGTAGGGCTATGCTTGTTTTAAGCACCCCATTAAACCCTTTTTCGGGCGAATAAATAAACTGCTGCTCAACAATAGGGTATTTTGTTATTATTCCACAATCGTTACTTGGAATGCAATGAAATACAGAACCTTTCGTTTGAAGCGATAACGTTAACAATTCCATAAAATGAGGATCGACTTCACTGATTGTGATCAAATCAGCATCGGTACTGATTATTACATTGGCAACAGCATCTATGCCATTTTCGATTTTGGATCCAGCCATCCAAACATTTAACTGCAATACTTTCAAGTCGGTTTTATTTTCTGAAGATACGATTGAGGATGAACAGGATAAGAAAAAGAAGATGAATAATATAAAGAAGATAAGAAGTGTTTGTTTCATGGTTTAGTGATGAACGATTTACAAGAAGCTGACTATAAAGCAACAGAGCTACTAAAAAACTTAAAAAATAGGGAAACGACCTCGGAGAGGTCGAATATCTATAGAAAAGATAGTTGGAATACTGCTCTGTTCCGACTAAGGTTGAATATTTGCTGTTATTGTCCATTTTCTATAAATATTCTATCCCTCCGGGATAGTTTCTTGAGCTAACCAAAATATCCGCTCATGTAAGCTTTTCTCTGAAGCAACTCTGTGTTCCAATCATTTACTTTTCACACAGAGTTGCACAGAGTTTTAAAATAGCTTCTTATTCTAATCCAAGTCCTTTGGACATAAATAAGCAATATTGTTATTTAACCCAGAAATCAATTTTTGAGTATCCAAATTGCCTGGTTCTCATCATCTTTTCCACCAAACTGGCTGGTTACAGCCTGCTGAATATTTTCCTGGTTGTAATTATACTCAGAATCAGGATATAACCATCGAAGCGGCATTTTATCAGCTATTTCATTTTTATTGGTTGCCGGATTGATTGGAAATTCGGGATAGCCGTTACGCCTGTAATCGAAATAAACATTCAAGTCATTCTGAAGGAAAGACCCCAGGTATTTCTGCCACATAATTTGCTTAATCATACCTGCCTTGTCGGAAGGAAGCTGAATTTCAGGTTTGTTTAAATACGAAGCGATATAAGTGCTAGTAATGGGCATCCCATGTACCCATTTTGAATCGATATTATTCATCCTGAATTCCATCGAGGCGGCTATCCCATTCTTGTAATATTGATCGGCATTAGTAATCCAGCCACGTACAGCAGCTTCAGCTAAAATAAACTGCACGTCGGCATAACCAAGCATAATATAAGGAAATCCCTGAGGATACTCTTTGTTGTAATACAGTTTATTGATTCCTGAGGCTTTACCCAAAGCATAGAGCTCCAGGTTTGATCCGTTAGGTGCCGAAGGATCTAACCCGGCATACGAAGCAAAATCTCCTTCTGCTTTTCCGGCCAACGGATCGGCATAATAAAACAAACGGTAATCCTGAAGTTGTTTTAGCTTCTCAATTACGAATGAGGTTGTTACAGCATAAACTTCAAATCCCGAAGTATAAAAAGGCTTTTTTTCGCCCTCTTTATCGCGATAAACTATCTGGAAATTATCGGAATTAGAGGTGAAAACAGGATTCTGATCGGGGTTATTCACTATGTTTTTAAACCTGTTTACAACATCCAGGTCGGTATCGTTTACTTTTGCTGAAAGGCTCATAAGCACTTGCAGCTTAAAGCTATTGACCACTTTTAACCATTTGGAAGGACTTCCCGAATAAAAGAAGTCGCCCGACAGCGTTTCTTTGTTTTTTATTGCACGATTGAAAAGTACCGAAGCGGTATCGAGCTGACTGAGAATAGACTTCAAAATGGTTTTTTGGCTGTCGTATTTGGGTTTAAAAACTCCCGATTCGCCCTGTAACGCTTCGGTATAAGGAATATCGCCAACCTGCATGGTTAAATTAAACAGCTTAAAACACCGGATAAACTGACCTGCTGCCCGATAAGCGTTTACGCTGTTTTTGGTATCAATGGCTGCATCTTCCATTTTTTTAACATTCTTCAAGGTAGAGAACACTGTATAATCTATACGGGGAAGTTTGTTGTATTGAATATCGGAAATAGCTCCTTCTGTCCAAACAAATTCTTTTTGGAAAAAGAAAGGATACATAAAACCTTTCCCGTTACCTGGTCTGAAAGAAAGTTCAACGCCAGTAAGCAACATCGATGCATTTCCGCTGGTGGAAACATCAGGATTAGTGTTTATTTCATCGAATCGAGAGCAGGATGTTCCAATTAAAAGAAGTAAACAACAGAATAATGTGATAATATTATTTTTCATAATTTTCAGTATTAAAATTATAACCCAAGTTTGAAATTGAAACCTACATATCGTTGCGATGGCGAAGGTAAATTCCCCGAACCGGAATCAGGATCGTCGAAGCGGAACCCTTTGGTCCAAATAAACAGGTTCTGACCAATTAAGCCAAGGCTGATATTCTTCATACCTACTTTTTTACAAAAATTGGCAGGAACATTATAATTAACAGCTAACTCCCTTAATTTAATAAAAGTTTGGCTAAAATATAGTTCCCTGGGATTAACGCGGGGGTTACCACCATCGTCGCTACCATAGCCACTCCAGGCTTCTATATAATGGGTGTATGGTACTTTGATATCGTTTTTAGCAAATACACGGCTATCTGAAACGATTTTTCCCGATCCATCGCGAACTAATTCTCCCGATACCACTTTTACACCTTCTCCAACGTAATTGGTCTTGCCATTAACAACTTCATCATATCGCCATTGGTTATCGCTATCAGGATGTGATCCGGCACCCCATAATCCATATTCGGTAGTTGAATAGGCTAATCCACCAACCCGGCCGTCGAAAGTAATGTAGCACGACCAATTTTTATATTTTAACGAGTTTGTTAAGCCCCAAAACCAATCAGGATCACTATATCCTATTTTATCCGAGAAGAAACTGCTCTTTTTGGGATATCCATCCGATCCAATTACTATGTTTCCATTCGGATCACGTTCCCAATCTCTTGTTCTGGCAACATCATAACGGGCTCCATCTTTAATATAAGTTTTCTGATCAGTATATACCGGATCAAGTTTATCGTAGTACCAATGATTATATGACCAATTGAGCATCACTTCCCATTCAAGATTAGCACGTTTTACAGGAGTTCCTTTCAATGAAATTTCCATACCTCGTTGAACCCATTGTTCATCGGTATTGGTTTGTTTGTAGCTAAAACCTGTTGCTCCCGATATAGGCGTGCTAACCAGAAGGTTATATTGTAACCTATTGAAATAGGCATAATCCAGGTTAATGCGGTTGTTGAGAAAACGAACATTGGTTCCCAGTTCATACACCCGGCTGGTTTGAGGTTTTACATTTTCGTCACGAATGGTTGTTGGGTAATATTCTGCATTCAGGCCATTCCAGGCATTGGTATTGATGCTATAGGCCTGATTCAAATCGAAAATACCAAGATCTTTCTTTGAAACTGTCCATGATGCCCGTAGTTTCCAGAAACTAATAAATTTAGGTAAACTGGCAATCTCGGAAACAATGGAACTGAATGCAACCGAAGGGTAGAAATAAGACCGTGTTGATGAGTGCAAGGTTGACGACCAGTCGTTTCTGCCGGTTATATCCAGATAGTAGGCATTTTTATATGCCAGCGATGCTTTCCCATATAAGCTGTTTACTTGTTTTTTCTTAAATTGGCTACTTGCTGCAACCGGATCGACAGAGGCACTTAACGAATAAAAACCAGGAATGGATAATCCATTGTTTGTATTGGCCTGTACATACCTGCTCTCGTAATAGTTAACAGAACCTCCGGCTAATACATCTACGCCAAATTTCCCGAAAGTTTTATTATAAGTTATCATTGCATCGTTATTCAAATCCATGGAATAGGATTCTCCGGTCTCGAAGTATCCTTTGCCGTTCCTGTTGTAGCTCATTGCCTGACGTTGTGAATACCTGTCGGAATACGTGTCGACACCACTACGCAACAAGAGTTTCATTCCTGGTTTGATGGTATAGTTTGCCGTGAACTGTCCGGTATTTACATCAATCGAATGCGGATTAAGCACCTCATTACAAAGGAAATATGGGTTATCGTACCATCCGGTCTGATAATATTTTTGTGTCTTGTCTTTAACTAACCAGTAGTCTTTCCATTCCCTGATGTCAAAATCGGGTCCGTTCCAGATAGTTAGGAGATAAATATACGAACCATTCCGGCCATATCCGTAATTCGGGTCATTGGGAGTTTCGCGTCTTGAATAGTTCCACGAAGCATCAAGTGTCAATTTATCTGAAAGGTTGATATTCCCGCTTAAATTAAAAATATACTTATTCGATTGAGTGTTTGGAGCTTCGCCTTTATTGTAAACATGTGATAAAGAACCCCTTATTGCACCAAATTTAGTGGCTTGCGAAATACTAACGTTATTGTTGGTCACATAACTTTCTTCCAGAAAATTTTTCAGGTTGTCTTTTCCTTTCGAAACCAAGGGCATGTCAACCATCATTCCGGTTTTAGGGTCAACCTGTTTGGCTGTTGTACCCATATCAAGATGGGGCCCCCAAACAAATTCACCGTCGTAAATTGCCTGGTTACCAACACCAGTACCATAGCTTTTTTGTGTTTCCGGAATTTTCAGGTATCCGGCTCTCATCATGGTACTTGAGTTTATGTCAACAGAAAAGTTCGAATCCTTTTCCTTTCTTTTTGTAGTAACCATAATAGCACCATTACTACCTCTATTTCCATATAATGCCGAAGCGGTGGCCCCTTTCAGTACGCTAACGTCTTCGATATCGTCGGCTGAAATATCCTCAAGTGAAGTATTATTGGTGGGCACACCATTAACCACAATTAGTGCATCAGAACCTCTTAATTTAATGATCGATGATTCAAAAAACTCAGTTGTATTTTTAACTTGAAGCCCGGTAACTTTACCGGTAAGGCTGGTGACAATATTGTCGCCTCTAACTTTAGTAAATGTTTCCTTATCAACTTTCTGAACAGCATATCCCAACGATTTTTCCTCATGTTTAATACCGAGAGCCGTAACAACAACCCCTTCTATTTGTTCGCTGTTAACGGCCAGTTTTACATCAACCACAGCCTTGCCGCCAATTAGTACTTGCTGGGTGTCATACCCAATAAATGAATAAGTTAGAGAAGCATCCTTGTCAGGGACATCAATGGTATATTTCCCATTTACATCAGTAATAGTTCCATTTCTTGTTCCCGATACAACGACATTAGCCCCAACGAGAAATTCTCCGGTAGATGCATCAGCAACGGTTCCGGTTACCTTATGTGGCTGCGCAGAATAAATCGGTGACAGAACGATTTGACGGCCAACCAATTTGTAATTGATATTGGAGCCCTCGAAAAGTAACCCAAGAACCTCGTCAACCGAAGCACTTTTCACGTTAATGGTAGCGGTCTTTTCAACATCAATCAGATCTTTGTTGTATAGAAAAACATAATTACTCTGATTTTCAATCTGAAGCAAAATCTCTTCAACCTTAGTCTGCTTTACATTCAACGTTAATGATGAATTTTGGGAAAATACAGTTCCAGCTAAAGACTGAAAAACCGTAAACACCATCAGGAAGATAGTAAGTTTCATAATTAGTAATGGTTTTTTCAGGCCTGTACTCAACGACAGCCCCTTCGGTGCATTTTTTTTCATAGTTTTGTAATGATTAATTTTGAACGATTAATTAAAACACAAATCCGGATGCGGGGAATGTTCGAGCATTTCCCGCATTTTTTTTCATTCATAGGCACTGTTTATTTAGTTTTTATAATTCTCGTATTATCGGCACTAATCTCAATATTATCAGGAACATAAGTACCATCAGTCCTAATCTCCTTACGTTTATAGTTGTACTTGATGGGTGCCGAAATCGACAACAACTGTAAAAACTGTTCCAGACTTTCATTGTTAATGGTGGCATTGTAGTGATAATTACCAACTTCGGGGGTCAAAAGGTTGATGGTTACATTGTGCTGCCGTTGAAGAATGCGGACAATAGCCGACAATGTGGTATTCCTAAAGATGTATTTTCCTTTGCGCCAGCTGCTGTATGTCGCCACATCAGTAGCTTCAATAACCATACGTTTGCTTTTTTTATCAAAAACTGAAACTTGACCCGGAGTTATGAATTCTTCTTTCCCATCCAAATTCAACGACACTTTCCCTTCAGCCAGAGCAACAGTTACCAAATCTTCGTTGTCATACGAATTTACATTGAATTCGGTACCGTATACCTTAATTTCAGGACCTAAACTATTTACAAAGAAAGGAACGTTGCTCTTTGCCACCTGGAAATAGGCCTCACCAGTTAAATGAACACGGCGTTCGCGGGAATTAAAAACAACAGGGTAGGACAACTCAGATCCTGAGTTTAACCAAGCCATTGACCCATCGGGCAAATCAACCGTTATCCGAGCTCCAATAGGAGCAACAACAGTAATCTTCTGCTCGTGCTTATTTTCAAGCAGACAGGTGTATTTAGACTCCAGATTGCGTTGGCTAAAGAACAACCATGCCGAAAGGATAAGCAACGGAAGCATTAATATGGCAGCAACCCGAGTTGCCTTTAAAAAGAAGTTGTGAATTCCGGTCTGCTGATGATTCCGGATTATCTGCTCAGCTGTTTTCTTCCACAAATACGCAATATCTTCCTGCTTAACTTCTGCTCCCCGAAACTGAAGCCGTTTAACTGTAAGAATTGCTTCTTCAAATTCAGCAAAATTCTGTGGGTGATTTAGCTCCCAATTAGCCTTATAATCACAATTGTGATTATCTCCACTCTGAACCCATGAAATAAACTCATTGTCTGAGATTAGTTCTTCAAAAATTTGCTGATTCCACTCACTCATTACTCTTCATTTTTCTATAAAGAGTAAATCTGGAACTTTTATACTCAGTTCGGAAAAATTATTTTAAAATCTTTTTTTTGCAAAGATACCCCAGAGAAACATTTCAATGTTTTCAGTTCCGGTCACTCCCTGTTCCGACAGTTCTCTCCGAATCTTTTCTAAAGCACGAAAAAGCAAATTTCGCACACTTTGCACATTCATTTCCAGCACAGAAGCGATTTCGAAAAATTCAAGATTGTGATAAAAGCGCAATAAAATAACCTCGCGTTGCCGATCGGTAAGAAGTTCCATACTTTTAGCAAGAAGTTTTGTATGCTCAAGGGTCTGTTCTGACGAAATCAGAAAATCTTCAGGAGAAAAGGAAAATTGGATAGACAATTCTGACTCTGAAACGTTCTCTTTTCGGATCTTCAGCATTCTTCGGATTAACTCTCGCCGAAGAGAAGTAATGAGATAAGCTTTAATGTTTACAACGTCTAACATTTGCTCACGACGCTCCCATACATTAACAAAAAGATCCTGAATCGCATCCTTAACTAATTCAGGAAGAGCAACGATCTTATTCCCATAATAAAATAGTTCCTGATAATGTCTTTCGAAAAGCATACCAAGAGAAGAAAATTCTCCAGCTTTAAAATTCAACCAAAGATTTGCCGATGGATCCGATGCTTGATCTGTTAATTTCATGCGTTGAACCGAAAAAAAATATCTTTTCTGATTTATTTCAACCCCAAAAATACAACTATTTTCAAACCTAAGTCAATCCAAATTTAACAAAACGTATACTTTTGCAAATACACTAGGCATTCTCTTAATCCATTTTAATCCGAATATTAACTTATTACAAATTCATTGAATGATATCATTAAAATAACTATTACTTCTTTATAATAGTTACAACTTTGTAATCATTATAAAAACGAACAATAAAAAATGACAAAATCAAACATCGACATCATTACAGATAACTTAATGACCATACATCCACTGGTGTATAAAAACATTTTAAAACCGATACGAAAAAATACCTCAATAACACCGGGAGGAATGTATGTATTAGGTAGTTTGAAAAGAAACGGAATTCTGTCAATGTCTGACATTGGTAAATGCCTGTCAATGCCCAAACCTCATGTCACGGTAATTGTTGACAGACTAATCGAAGAAGAATTTGTTGAGCGGCAAAATGACCCCAAAGACCGGCGAATCATCAATATAATTCTTACGGAAAAAGGAAGGTCGTTTTTCGAAGAGATCAAAGAAAGTATCAGTGAAAACCTAAAAGAGAAACTTCGCATGCTTTCGGAAGAAGATCAAGAAATCATGTCATTTTTTTCAACAAAAATGAAAGAAATACTTACCGCAATTTCAGAAAACAATTAAACTAAAAAGAATATTTATGACAATCAATCAAGCGAAAAAAGAGAAAAGCAGGAAGGTTTATATTCCCTTGATCCTGGTTATTACACTACTTACTATTGGTGGCATCTATTGGTATATCGATTACTCTAAATACATCAAAACTGACGATGCACATGTAGAAACAGACAATGTAGCCGTAAGCCCCAAAACACTGGGAAGAATCAGTCAATTATTTGCAGAAGAAGGTGATTCCGTTAAACACGGACAGTTAATTGCCATGCTCGATAGTACCGATCTGATTGCTCAAAGAAATCAGGCAACAGCCAATAAGTTACAAACGGAAGCTGCTATTGATCAGGCTGAAGCCAAATATCAGTTCGACTTAAAAAACAACAAAATTCTTGAAATAGCCCTCGCCAAAGCACAGGATGATTTTAACCGTGCCAAAAGTCAATTCAAAGGCGATGTAATTACCCAGGAACAGTTTGACCATGCTAAGAAAGCAGCTGAAACAGCTCAGGCTCAACTTGACGCAGCTCGCTCGCAAGCGAAAGTATCAAGTACAATCATTGCAAGCACAAAAACAGCAGTGGCCAGTTCTGAAGCTCAAATAAAAGTGATTCAGTCGCAAATCAACAACACCAGGCTAATTGCGCCATCAGATGGAATTATCGGTAAACGTTGGTTACTTCCCGGAGATATTGCTCAACCCGGACAGTCCATTTACACCATTGTTAATAACAACAAACTGTGGGTTAGCGTATTTCTTGAAGAAACCAAACTGGAAAATCTACACAAAGGGCAATCTGCAATTTTTACGCTCGACACTTATCCCGGAGTAACTTTTACCGGAAAGATCATGACCTTAGGCTCAAATACAGCATCGCAATTTTCACTCATCCCGGCAAACAATGCATCAGGAAACTTCACCAAAGTCACCCAACGGGTGCAACTTAAAATCTCCATTGATGGTGTATTGGATGGCAAAAAGCTGACAGATTACCGCGTTTTATCTGGGATGTCGGCCATTGTTAAAATCATCAAATAATGGACAGAAGACTCACGCCGTCTCACAAACTGCGGCAACGACTGCGAACCCGCGACTCAGCCTATCATCCGCGGCATGACAATTACAAATGGTTTGTACTGGCAAATATCATGCTTGGTACCTTTATGGCTGTGCTCGACAGCACCATTGTAAATGTTGGTTTGCCCAAGATCATGGCTTCGTTCGGAGTTGGAATCGATAAAATTGAATGGGTGGTTACCGCCTACATGCTTGCAATGGCAGTAATGTTGCCTACCTCCGGATGGTTGGCCGACAAATTTGGGTACAAAAGACTTTATTTTATTGGTCTATTGCTGTTTACAACAGGATCACTACTCTGTGGAATGTCGAACGACGAAAATACGCTGATCCTATCACGAATTGTTCAGGGATTAGGGGCTGGAATGATTCAACCACTTGGAATGGCTATTATTACCCGCGAATTTCCACCGCAACAACGAGGAATGGCTTTGGGATTCTGGGCAATTGCAGCGGCAGCATCAGTATCTTTCGGCCCGCTGATTGGTGGTTATTTGGTCGATAATTTTAGCTGGCAATTGATTTTTGATGTTAATATACCCGTTGGTATTGCAGCCTTGGTATTTACGATACTCATTCAGCGTGAATTCATTAATCCCCGTGCTGGAAAATTCGATTTGATTGGGTTCGTCTCGGTTGTTATATTCCTACCGGTCTTACTTTATGCCTTATCGGAAGGAAATGCAGCGACCAACTCTGCCGGGTGGCGAGCTCCCTATATCCTGATTTGCTTTGCGATCTCAACCGTTTCGCTGGCTGTTTTCATCACTCGGGAATTGACTACTCAAAATCCGCTGATCGACTTGCGGCTACTAAGCAATTATAACTTCGGAATGGGAAATCTGATAATGCTCATCTTCAGCATGGGGATGTTTGGAAGTACCTTTTTGCTACCGCTTTACCTGCAAAACTCGATGGGATACACTGCTGTTCAGGCAGGAGCCGTTTTTTTACCTGTAGGCATCATTCAGGGATGTCTGTCACCAATCGCAGGAAAGATTGCAGATAAGTTTAATCCCAAGACACCAATGCTCCTCGGAGTAGTTCTTTTGGGGATCAGTTTTATTCTTAATTCGCAACTCTCCTACCTGTCAGAACATCATTTCATCATGACGTCCCTTTATCTTAGAGGCTTTGCTATGGGAATTATTTTCACTCCAATGAGTACGCTATCCTTGCTAACCATTCCTCGTGAAAAAATGGCACAAGCTTCGGGGATTACCAATACCGTCCGCCAGTTAGGAGGAAGTTTGGGCGTCGCCATGTTTACGACCATGCTCACCTCCCGAATCAATTATCATTCACAAATGTACGGATCGGCAATCCAGGCAGGATCACAGCAATTTAAAAACGTAACCACTAACCTGGCCTATTTTGCTCAGCAACATTGCGGCAGCAACTTAAGTACCGCAATACAACAGAGTAAATACACGATTCTGTCATTCGTGAATAAGCAAGCATACATTCAGGGAATTGATGACGATTTCTGGATAGCTGCTATGATTACTTTGCTCGGAACGATACCGGTCATTGTTATGCGAACAAAAAAACACAAAACAGTTAAAGCTTAATATTATGACTTCTAAAATAAACAAATACATGCTTTCTGCACTGCTTGCGATTGGATTACTATCCATCGAAACAGCAAAAAGCCAAACAAAAGATTCGCTCTCTCTAAATTCAATCATCAGCGAGGTCGTACAAAACCATCCGATGGTTAAAAAGGCAATGGAAGATCTTACTGTATCTGATGCAAAAATTGGGTTGGCTGAATCAAATTACCTTCCGAATATAGATTTTACATCAAGCTATTCACGAATCGGACCGGTATCGTCCATTACGATTCCAGACATGGGAAGCTTTAGCTTTTATCCACACGACAATTATTCTGCCGGAATCAACGTAAACCAAACAATCTATGATTTTGGCAAAACCGAAAAAAGTGTACTCCTAGAAAAGCAAGGGAAAGAATTAAGCCGACAATCCGTAGAACAAATAAAACAGAAGCTATCACAAACCGTAATCAGCAACTATTTCACACTTGTTTACTTACAGGAAGCCCTGAAAATCAAAGACGAACAGCTTCGAACATTGAACGAACATCTAAACTTCATCAAGAAAAAACAGGAAACCGGTTCGGCCACTCAATACGAAATCCTTACCACTCAGGTGAGAATTTCAACCATCGAGAACCAGAAAACCGATCTTGAAACTGCCCGTCAGGTGCAAGTTTGCCAGCTTAATTTACTGCTTGGAAAACCAGAATCGACCAACCAACAGGTGAAAAATGAATTGGGAATTTTAAAACCCGACCAACAAAACGAAGAGCTAATTAAGTCGGCTATGCAAAATCGCGATGAGATGAAGCTGGCCTCCGAAAAAGCAAAATTGGCACAACTACGTTATAATCTCACGAGCACACAAAATAATCCTGTTTTTAATGCTTTCCTATCCGGGGGATATAAGAATGGATATACACCTTATCTGAACGATCCGAAAGCAAATTTTGTCGCAGGAGTTGGTGTCAAAATTCCGATTTTTGATGGCAAACGCAATAAATTCAATCTGACTCAGGCGCAATCTGCGATTCAGGTAAATGATCAGGAAACAGAAATTGCCCGTCGAGGAATAGTAAATGAAGTCGTAGAATGTGAAGCCAACGTGGCTGCGTCACTAAAAAAAGTAGAACAGGGCGAACTTCAGCTTAAACAGGCAGCACAGGCATATTCACTGGCGAAAGTTCGTTTCGAATCAGGAGTGATTACCAACCTCGAATTGCTCGAAGGTTCGACAACAGTTTCTGAAAGTCGACTACAATTGTTAAAATCAAAAATCGACTATACCGTTAGCCTCTATCGACTAAAATCGGCTATTGGTGATC
>Ga0302286_10000133_pt1 | contig 63318 bp, 54 predicted proteins | sample III_Fen_E2_3_FD_198765 | JGI IMG/M metagenome (GOLD analysis project Ga0302286, IMG submission 198765) | Peat permafrost microbial communities from Stordalen Mire near Abisko, Sweden - III_Fen_E2_3 | ecosystem: Environmental > Terrestrial > Soil > Wetlands > Permafrost | place: Sweden: Abisko...
CCCCCTTTTCCGAAACGAGGTAAATTGGACGATGCTATCAATGGAATTCCTAATGGAGCATTTATTGTTCTCCTTTCACATGACCCAAGTCATTGGGATTCTATAGTTACACATCAAAAACAAAACATAGCCCTCACTTTAAGTGGACATACACATGGTATGCAGTTTGGTATCGATTTTTGGGGATTAAAATGGAGCCCAGTACAATATAAATATCCATTATGGTCGGGATTATTTGAACGCAACAATATGAATCTATATGTAAATGTGGGCTTTGGCTTTATTGGATTACCTGGACGAGTTGGTATATTACCCGAAATAACAGTATTTACTCTAAAGAAAAAATAAACCCTATTTTTTCAGCAAAATAGTATAACCTAGAGGATCAGAATCATTACCAAAATTGGTAAGGAAACTTAAATGTCCAAATAAAACTGCGATTAAAAACATTGGAGTAAAAGCCAAAAACCAAAGCGGTGTAAATACATAACGCCAAGTTGTTGATGGGAAAATATTTTTAAAATACAAAACGATTATTTTTGCAGCAATAGTAGTTACTTCTGTTCCTCTATTTTGAATCTTTACGTCCTTAAATTGAGAGAATATTTTTGAAAGTGCCGAAGGTGTAAATCGAAAATAGTCATAAGGAATATAATGATATCGAGCACTCCAAGGTATTGTGATAATGGCTTCTCCATTTTGTTTCAACACACGATAAATATCATCTACTAAAATTTGATAATCTTCTACATGTTCTAAAACTTCTGTACAAATAATAGTGTCAAAAAAATCATTCTCAAATGGAATATGTTTTCCATCAAAATGTGTAATATCCGTTTTATTATAATCAAATTTTTCAGCATCGGCTATATCAACACCATAATACTTTGCTTGGTTTTCGTTCATTAGGAAACGATAGGGCGATTCCCCACAGCCTAAATCTAAAACATTACCATGAACACGGCCTAAAAAAGGTTTAACAATTCGATAAACCGAAAGCATATGAAAATCTATAAGTAATCGAATTTTAAAACGAATACTTGTAAAAAAAGTAGTTGGCGGTGTATGGGCCTTCGGTCTATAAATTTCAGAATTACTCATAGTATTTATTTACATACTGTTGAAATTTGTAAATTGACTTCAACTATTGAGTCACAAAAATATATTTTAAAAACGGCAAAACAAATTAATTTCACGTCCGAATTTGATTCAACATACGTATTATTTAACTGAACATACGGCTTATCTCCAAATATTTTTACCTTTGCTTATAAATCAATTCAAAAATAGATGCTGGTTGTTTTTTGGAATAATGGTCAATTAGGAAACCGACTTTTTTATTTTTCCCATTTTGTTGCATTTGCGACAGAAACAAAATCGAAATTACTGTGCATGTTTTTTAGTAGAAATGCAAAACACTATGCCGATCCATTTGAAGGCAGTTCAAAAAACTTAATTGGATATTATCCTAAACCAATATTACATTCAGGCACATTTATTTATCGAGCTACCGATTGGCTTCTTTACAAGCTTTTCCTTATTTCAAAAAAATATAATTTCAACAATAAAATAATTTCAATTTATACTCCAACAATAGAAGGCAAAGAAGATTCACAATCATATTCTGTACAAGATTTTATTTCTAATCCTACACGAAAAAAATCGCTGATTACATTTTACAATAGCTACATTTTTTGGCACGACAACACCAATTTAGCAAAATATCATACTCAAATTACAGCATACTTTAAACCTATTGAACCACATTGGTCAAACATTAAAAACTTTAGTAAAAATATACGTGCTGAATTTCCCGATTCAATAATTGTTGGTGTTCACATTCGCAGAGGCGATTATAAAGATTGGGCTGGAGGAATGTGGTATTTCGAAGACGATGCTTTTGCTCAACATTTACGAAATATAGAAAATAAACTTAATCCTAAGAAAACTGTTTTTGTTATATGCTCAAATGAAGATGTAAACTTTGAAAATTATCAAAATCTTGAACTTCGAAAATCGACTGGTCATATCATTGAAGATATGTATATATTGGCTGAATGCGATTATATTGTAGGTCCTCATAGTACATATTCAATGTGGGCATCATTTTACGGTCAAAAGCCATTATACAAAATGAGAAAAGACAAATCAGATTTTTCCATTTCTGACTTTTCCATTTGTAATGGACGATTTTATGAACCCTCAAATAATTAAATTTCATGATTTCAAAAAAGATAAAATCATTAATTGGTATACCTCCCGAATTTCCTATTTTTAAATATTTTAAGGAATTCCGTTCGTTATTTAGCGTTAACCCTAAACAACTTACTCGTGACCAATTTTACCGTCGATACCGATTTTATCAGTCTTATTTCATGAAAACGCTTTTTTCATTTCATGAAACTGACAGTAAAACTCCAATTGACATTTTTATTCCAACAATAGCAAAAGACTTAACAGTATTACCTTTCGTAGTTGAATATGCTAGAAAAAACATTAAACACCCGATAAGTAATATTTACATTGTTGCTCCTGATGAAGAAGAAATACGTTTAGTTGCTTCGAATTTACAATGCGTATTTATAAACGAAAAAGATGTCCTAGGATATGGTAAAGAACAAACACCATATTCATTCGATAGCAATGATGCATCGGGTTGGTTGTATCAACAATTACTAAAACTGAACTGTTATCGTGTTTGCAAGGAAGAACATATTTTAATCCTCGATAGCGATACTTTAGTTATTAATCCAAAGAAATTTGAATATAAAGGGAACTATTTTCTTGATTTTGCCGATGAATTACATCCTCCTTATTTCGAAACTTATAATCAATTACTTGGATTAAAACATCGTATGCCTGTTTCATTTGTATGCCATCACATGTTGTTCAATAAAAGCAACTTACAAGCATTGCAAAAATACATTGAAACAATTCATTTTAAGCCTTGGGATAAGGCTATAATAGAAATGGCTGAACAAAAACGACCACATTATTTTTCCGAATACGAAACCTATGCAAACTTTGTGTTGGAAAAAACAAATGATACTTATATATTTGAATATTGGTTTAATTCACCATTACATAGGGTAAAATTATCAGAAATTGATTTCGTTATTGCGTCACTTAAAGACAAATACAAAACAGTTTCTTTTCATAGTTATATAAAATAAGAATTTACAAAACGAGTATGATACAAAAGAGAGCATTAGTTTGTGGAGCCGGTGGATTTATCGGAAGTCATTTAGTTACACGTTTGAAATCAGAAGGTTATTGGGTTCGTGGAGTCGATTTAAAGTACCCAGAATATAGCAATACAACTGCCGATGAATTTATGATTGGCGATTTACGCGATCAAGCAACTTGTAGTTTAATTGTTGATTCAAGTCTTGACGAAATTTACCAACTTGCTGCCGATATGGGTGGTGCAGGATACATTTTTACGGGTGAACACGATGCCGATGTAATGCATAATTCAGCAACAATAAACCTAAATATATTGGAATTAGCAGCTAAACGAAATGTGAAAAAGATATTCTATTCTTCGTCAGCATGTATCTATCCATTATACAATCAACTTGATCCAAACAACCCAAAATGCTCTGAAGAATCGGCATATCCTGCAAATCCAGATAGCGAATATGGCTGGGAAAAACTATTTAGCGAACGTCTGTATTTGAGCTATCAACGCAATTATGGTATTGAAGTGCGTGTGGCTCGTTTCCATAACATTTTTGGACCAGAAGGTTCATGGAACAATGGTAAAGAAAAATCGCCAGCTGCTCTTTGTCGCAAAGTTATTGAAGTTGCCGACGGTGGAACAATTGAAGTTTGGGGCGACGGTTTACAAACTCGTTCTTTCTTATTTATAGATGAATGTTTAGATGGTGTTCGTCGTTTGATGCAATCGGAATTATCGGGACCATTCAACATTGGTTCAGAAGAAATGATTTCGATAAATGATTTTGCAAAAATGATAATTGGCATTTCGGGCAAAAAAGTTTCAATCAAAAATATACCAGGACCTGAAGGTGTTCGTGGACGCAATTCCGATAACGATTTGATTGGCGAAAAACTTGGATGGAAACCATCACGTACATTACTTGAAGGAATCAAAAAAACATACAATTGGATCTCTATTCAAGCACAAAATCAAGGAAAACAATAATTACTATATACATTAACCTGCGAGGTTTTTAAAACTTCGCAGGTTTTTTTATTAATACTACAACAAATGCTTCCTTTTCGTCTCAGACGTTTTTTTGCAAATCATTTTATAAAGTATTTTCACACTCCAATAGAAGAATATGATATACAAAAACACATACCTGCACGAAAAGGGAATAAACGTTTTTTAATAGAAAAAGCATCTCTTAACAAAAAGAATAACAGCTTAATTAGCATAGTAATTATAAGCGATGCCGAGTATTTTATTTTAGCTCACGAACAAATTCAAAGCATTTTAATTGTTGAACCAGAAACAGAAATATTTGTTTTCGATGCTGGCTTACTAAACAACCAAAAACAACAATTGCAAGACGAATTTCCCAACAATATTCGCTTCGAAGTTTTTGACATAGAGCAAACTATGGCAACCAATAATCTTCGAAGAAGTGAAGCTATGTTCTATTACAAAATACATGCAGTATCTATTGCATTGCAAAAAACTAAGAATAAAATAATCATTTATAGCGATGCCGCTAATGTTTTTCTAAAACCCCTTAACGAACTTAAAAACTTTGTTCAGCAAAATGGATTTTATGGAGGAATGACCGAGGTTTTTGGATACGAAAGAATTCAACAATACAAACAATTTCGAGATTGTGCCGAAGCGTTAAATATGAATATTTACAATAACCATTTCTTACTTACCGAAGGTGGATTTTGGGCTATCGATACAGAAAAGCAGTGGGTTAAATCTTTTGTAAACGAGTATAAAGCATTGACTCAAAATCATCTTGGCGTTTTTCAAATATTTCCTCACGACATGGTGGCTATGTCGCTTTTACTTGCAAAATATGCCAAACAACAAAAGTTCGTTCTACAGGAAATACCCAATATTCGATTTCTTGCAATACTCGAAAAATCAACCGTAATGGAGAAAAACATGCGTATTTTCGATTATAATACTGAAAAAATTCCGTTCTTTGGATACGCAGTTCATAATTGCTCAAATCATCCCGATGCACCCGAAAAAAGACGCTGCTCAATTAAAAAAGATGATATTAAAACGTACATAAAAATTGACTAAAATAGTAAACAAAAATATGGATACAGCAACAAAACTTTATCTTGAACTAATAAAAAAAACACTTACCGACACACTTCGTTGTAGTGATGAATACATGGAATATGAAGGTAAAAAAGGAGTACGATTTACGATGGTCGATAAATATTTGACCAAACGTGGTTTTCAAATCATGAAACGTATTCCGTTTGATATTGAACGCCGAAAAATAGGTAGAGATTGGCCAATGCATGCCGAAACAATGGTTGGTGTTGAACGATTAAATAATATCGAAAAACTATTAACCGATATCATTGAAAATAACATCGAAGGCGATTGTATCGAAACTGGTGTTTGGCGAGGTGGGGCAACCATTTTTATGGCTGCAATTTTAAAAGCATATAGCCAAAAAAGAAATGTGTGGGTTGCCGATTCATTCGAAGGTCTTCCAAAACCAAATGCAGATAAATATCCTCATGATAAAGACGATGTTCATCACACAAAAACTCGTTTAGCCATATCGAAAGAAGAGGTTGAAAATAATTTCAAAAACTACAGCCTTCTTGGCGAAAATATTAAATTCTTAAAAGGATGGTTTAAAGACACATTGCCAAAAGCACAAATCGACAAATTAGCCCTTGTTCGTCTCGATGGCGACATGTATGAATCGACCATGGATGGTTTGATAAATCTTTATCCAAAACTTCAATCGGGAGGTTACATAATCATCGACGATTGGGGAGCAGTTCCTGCATGCAAAAAGGCAGTTCTCGATTACAGAGAAAAAAACAATATTACCGAAGATATCATTCTAATCGATTGGGGTGGAGTTTATTGGAAGAAAAAATAATACTCATTTTTTTTGTAAATTATAATTAGGAACTTATACTTCGAAAGTGTGTTAAAACTTGATATTGTAGGAAATATAAAAATCATGTCGCCTCAAAGATTGAAATACTTTTTGGCAGTAATGAAAAGTTTGGAATGCTTGCGTGATGTTTCTGGCATTTACATTAATATTGAAAATGGGAAACACCTCAATAAGCCATTGACCAAATATCTTAAAACATTAGGATTTAAAACCATTGTTCTTACTAGCGATAAAGGCAAATATGGTGAACTTTATTGTGGCATGATTCGTCGCTCGCAAAGTGAATATATTCTTAACATCGAAGATGATCATTTTTGTATGCTTGATGACACCATGGCTTTAGAAAAACTTATTAAAAATGCTTCTCGACTAAAAACAGAAATTGTTCCTACGACCTTTTTTAAAATGCTGACCAAACGATACAGCGTTTTAACTCCTGTTTTCGAAGACGAATATTGCAAAGATTTTGCATACAATCAAAAGGCTTTCGACCAAATGGGCGATACCGACGAAGATATTGTTGTTGGTAATAATTGTATTTTCAGCAGAACATTTGCATTGCGTCACTGGGGAATGGGACATGATGGACCACGCCCTCATCCTTTCGAAGAAAAGCGTAAAAACCTAAAGGAAGATAATCTACAATTAATGATGCCAAAATTCGAAATCCTTCGACCAATTGATGACGATCATGGTTTTGAAAATTCATGTTGTTTAGCTCAACCTCAAGAAAAATGGAGCGATATTAATAATTCCATTTTAATGACTCCATATATTCCTTGGATTCTCCATTTTAGATATAAAAAACTTTTTAAATGAGCATTCAATTCACAAAAGAACGCATTTGGAATATTGTAAAAAGCCAGGAAACGCTACATTTAAGCATTATTTCACTGCTGTGGATTGTATCATTTATTATAATAAAACCAATTGGCAATTTTCCACTAGCCGATGATTGGGCGTATTCCAAAACAGTCGAGATTTTTGTAAAAACACATCATTTAAAGATTCTAGATTGGTATGCAATGACCTTTGTAACCCAATTGCTGTGGGGAGCTTTGTTTTGCAGTATTTTTGGATTTTCCTTTTTTGTACTACGACTTTCGACCATTGTAATTGGAATTATTGGAATTGTTTACTTTTACATTTTACTTAAGAAATTAGCAAATAGTAATGTCGCATTTTTATCGACCTTAGTTATTGCTTTTAATCCACTGTACTTAAACCTGTCATACTCATTTATGACGGATGTCCCATTTCTATCACTTACTATTATTTCACTGTATTATTACATTGAAGCAATTAAAACAGAACGTCTTAGCTTTTTTATTACTGCCACAATCATATCACTATTAGCAACTATGCTCAAGCAAATGGGAATTATCTTACCATTTGCAGTTATAGTAGCCTTCTTTTTTAGAGAAAAAATATCATATAAGTGGATTTTTTATAGTGTATTTTCATTTATAATTTGCATACTATCATTATTCGTTGTTCAAAAAATATATGCAGCAACAGGGAATCTTTCGTCACGTTTTGGAGGCTTTGATGTTGTTCTTGAAACGTTAAAAAGCTCAAACATTTTTACACTGATTATATCACGTGAAGCTCAAATTGTAATGGTTAGTGGATTTTTACTTTTTCCATTATTCTTCATTATGATGCCTAAATCATATCTACGAATTTGTGAAATATTTGTAGTATTTATTCTCTTGCTTCCTGTAATTTACTATTACAATGATGCTTTCCCAGGTAATTACATTAACAATTTCCACATTGGTCCTTTAACATTTAAAGATTCATTTGGAAGCTTTTTAATTGAAAAACAATTGATAAAAGACAGACCTTTTGAGGTAATAAAAATCGCAGGATTAATAACGGGCTTTGTAATCCTGATTCATATCGTTATTTCAACAATCGAATCATTTACAAAAAAACAATCGGGATTTGAGAAGCAAATTAAAATCTTAGCTCTCTCATTTATTGTTGCATATTTTTGCTTTTATATTAGTTCACCAATTGTCTTCGACAGATATTCGTTCCCTTTTCTAATTTTCATTCCAATTCTTGTATTTCCTTCAAATAATTTTCATTTTACAAAATGGAATAAAATTGCTTGCATTGGAGCAATTGTAATAATGTTTTGCTTTTCACTTATTTCAACGCACGATTATTTTGCAATAAACAAAGGTCGTTGGGATGGTGTTTCATATTTATTTAATGAGAAAAAAGCTTCAATCAAAGAAATTGATGGAGGATTTGAAGTAAATGGCTGGTACAATTACGATTTCAATTCAAAAACGAATTGCTCAAAACCAGGAAAAACATGGTGGTGGGTCGATGATGATAAATATATAATTGCATTAAGTCATTTACCAGGATATGACGTTGACACCATTTTTCAATTCAAGAATTGGATTAGAAATTCGGCAAATAAAGTCTATATTTTAGAACGGAATACTGATGCTGAAACAACAAAACCTCAAACAATTATTGATTTCGAAACGCTATTAAAAGATAGTAGCGGCTTTGTTGCATCAAATCAAGTAATACAAATTCCAACAAAATCAGCAATTTCAAATATTGCTCGTACGGGCAAATCTGCTTTACGATTAACAAAACAAACTGCCGATAGCATTTCATTCCATATTTCAGATATTCATATTGATGACTATTGCGAAATACGTTTTTGGGCGAATACATCTAAATTGAATGCTCGAATAAGGATTAAGACTTTCAGCATATATTGGGATGGAGGATTGGAAACAGTAGAAACTAAGAATGGCTGGACATTATATAAATGTGGAATTTTTGCCGCAAGTGGATTGGCAGACTTAGCTAATAATATTGACATAAAAATTATACCCAAAGACAAAAGAGATTTATTCATTGATGATATACAATTACTAAAAATCAATAAGATTAAATAATGTCACGAATAACCCTCATAACACCATCATTCAATCAAGGTCAATACTTGCAACAAACCATTACATCGGTACTTTCACAAGAAGAAATAGATATTGAATATATGGTAATTGACGGTGGCAGTAATGACAATTCGATAGATATTCTTAAAAAACACAATTCAAAACTTTCGTATTGGGAAAGCAAACCCGATAAAGGTCAAAGTGATGCTATAAACAAAGGTTTACAAAAGGCAACTGGCGATATTTTTAATTGGCTATGTAGTGACGATTATCTTGAAAAGGATGCACTTACAGCAATCCATGAAGCTTTTGAAAACAAAGATGTACGACTTGTTTCTGGTTGTTTCATTACCCTAAATGTTGATGATGGATCAATAATTCCATCTCGTTTAGGAATTAGATTCGATAAAACTCCCGAAAAATCATTTGCTCGTGTAGCAATGACTCAACCAGCAACATTTTGGAGAATGGACGACGTTCGTCTCTTTGGTGGAATAAATCAAAATCTCCATTATTTCATGGATTTAGAGATGGTTTTAAAATACCTTTTACACTACGGACAAACAGGTATTGTAGAAATCGACAATAAAATAGCAACATATAGAGTTCATCCATCATCGAAAACAGCTTTGGAAATGGACAATACCAAAATGTTGCCTAACTCAGCATTCAATATTGAAAAAAACACTATCTTTTATTATCTTGCAAAAAGGTTTGGTATGTCAGTCAAGATTCAAAAAGCAATAAAATGTTTGATGAATAAAGTTGACGAAACATACGAAATGAATCCAATACCAGAAGCACCAAAGCTTGACGTAAAAAAAGCTGTCAACTATTATGTTTACGATTTTTTACGTCGTCATTTTTATGAAGGAGATATTCGTAAAGCGTGGCAAATAGCTTGGAGTATCGACAAACAAAGTCTTGATGCAGATGATGCAAAAGGATTAGCGTATTTAAGAAGAAGATTAATTTTGTGGAAATTATTTAATGTCAGAACAGTATAAACCTTTTTTCTCGATTGTAATTCCGGTTTACAACCGTTCGCAATTGGTGCAACCAGCCATTGAAAGTGTGCTGGAGCAAACATTCTCCAATTGGGAATTGTTGATTATTGATGATGCATCAACCGATGATACTGTTTTGGTAATAGAAGAATATTGCAAAAAAAATGAAAGGATAAAACTTTTCTGTCAACCATTTAACCAAGAAAGAGGAGCTGCGCGCAATAAAGGCATTGAACTTTCAAAAGGAAAATACATTTGCTTTCTCGATAGTGATGATTCGTTCAGAAATAATCATCTTCAAACCTTTTTTGAAGCTATTGAGAAAAACCCAAAACCTTCACTTCGATTTACGAATTCGAATTTAGTAGTTAACAATTCCCCTATGACTGAAAAGATAGTTCCAGTTATTGATACGTGGAATGTGTTTGAATATTTGTTAATCTACACTCCAAATCCAGCAAGGGTTTGCGTTGATAAATCGATTTTACAAGAATTTATTTTTGACCCAACAATTCCTGGATTAGAAGATATTGATCTTTGGTTACGAATTGCAACAAAACATCCTTTACAACAGATACAAGCATTTACCAATATTTACTTTGTTCACCAAGATTCATATACTTTAGGTGATGCTAAGCGATATCAAAAAGAGTTGAAGAATTTTACGATAATATTTCGTAAACCAGAATTGCAAGGTAAACTTCCGTTTTGGGGTAAACGCCGATTATTAAGTATGTGTTGTTTTCATTTATCGCAACAAGCTATGGTAGCAAACGAGGGGGAAAAAGCATTCAGATTTGCATTCCGTTCCGTTGTTTTATACCCGAGAGGTTACAATGGTAAAACCAATAAAATTGCTTTTGTAACCATGCTTTATACCATTCCAATTCTAGGTAAAATATTTAGAAATATCATGGCTAAATAAAACGAAAGACATGACAAAAATCTACAACAAATTACCTCAAAACATTGATCCCAAATATGTTCATTTGTTTAAAAGCAAACAAGCGTATACTTCATCTCCTCTAAGAATAAAGACGTTGAAAAACGTTTTTGTATCGCATTGGGGCTTACTAATAAAGAACTATTTGATGCCACTCAAATCGGCTGAAAATCTTTTCGGGTTTTACGATCAATCATTTTATTTCCAACACTATAAAAAAGCAATTGAACAATATTTAGTTTGCAGATTTGGTAAAAGTTTGCCATCAATTAAACTTGATGATTCAAAAGAATATTTTACCATTCATACTCCATGGTTTGGTTATTTTTCGTGGTTTACTACAAATTTACCTCGATTAATTAAAGTTCACGACAAAAGCCCTAAAGCTATATTATTACTATCAGAAGCAATACTTCAATATCCATTTGTAAAAGAATCATTACAAATGTTTCCTACTCTTGATTTTATTGAAATAAAAGATAGTCATCATATGTTTGTTAAAAACTATATTTTTGCACAGGTACGCCCTTGGACATCGCAATTTGAATATGATGATTTACAATTGGTAAGAAGCCAATGTTTCAATTTTATTGACTCACAAAAGCATTCAAACACCTCAATTTCTTTGGTTTATGTTTCGAGACGAAAAGCAAAACGACGAAATATTACAAACGAAACCGAAGTAGAAGCATATTTACAAACTAAAGGTTTTACAAGTATTTGCTTTGAAGATTATTCTGTTTTCGAACAAATTGCTATTATGCGACAAGCAAAAGTTTTCATCAGCCTTCATGGTGCTGGACTTACAAACACAATTTTTATGTCGCCAAACGCTAAAGTTCTTGAATTAAGTCCAATTCCAGATAAAGATAATCAATTCCGTTTCCCATTTTGGAGAATTTGCGATTTGCTTCAAGTTACGTATTCAATACAATTTTGCCAAACTATAAATAAAGGTGAAGTCGATATTTATACCCGCGATGTTACGGTAGATATGGAATTATTTATTAAAAATACTTTACAATTTAATTAATTTATAAATCGTAATTTATTAATTAATATGACCAATATACTCGATTATGAATGTTTTTAATTTAACATAAAAAATGAATAAACTAAGGACATACGACACATTTTACGCTACAGAATCTGGAATTTGTATACATAATTTAATAATATGTAAATCATCCACTCATCGCTATGTTTTTCATGTTATTAAACAATATTTTAAAGCTTTAAAGCAATTCATTATTGCAAAATATTCAAGAACAGGAACAATAATAGAACTAGATAGTAATGAAATCTATTTAATTGCTCACCATCCATGGTTTAATTATTTTCATTGGTTATGTGAATCAATTCCACGATTATTAAATGTACAAGAAAATCAGAAAGAGTTGACATTAATTATTCCCGATTATATAATTCAAGAATCTTATGTTAAAGAAAGTTTAGCCATTTTTACATTTAAAGCAATTTATGTAAATGATGGGCATGTTCTAAAAGTGCCCAAAGGTATAATTAGTCCAATTGAATCATATAGTTATGTTTTTAATAAAAAAAGTATTTGTTCAATCAAAAATTTATATAGAACACATTTTGGAATCTTTCTAAATAATTCACCTTTTAGAAAGATTTATGTAACACGACAAAATGCAACAAGACGAAAGTTTAAAAATGAGCAAGAGATAATTTTATTATGCCAATCGTTCGGATTTGAAATAATTCATTTGGAATCAACTACTTTCGAGTATCAAGTAAAACTTTTTAGTGAAACGGCATGCTTAGTTTCAATACATGGTGCGGCACTTACAAATATGTTATTTATGTCGGAATCGGCTAAAGTCATAGAACTTTATCGAAGGAAAAATTATATATTTGAACATAAGAGTAAAGTATATCAAAACTTAGCACTGGCATTAAACATTAAACATCATGAAATTGCATGCGATCCTATAAACAAAAAAGATGATTTTTTTACGGGAGATTTATTTGCCAATATCAAAGAATTAGAACAAATATTAAAAAATGATTAGTCCTTTTTTTTCTATAATATTACCAACATTTAATCGAGCATCCTTTTTGCCAATCGCAATCAGAAGTGTACTTGAACAGACGTATATTGATTGGGAATTAATCATAATTGATGATGGTTCAACAGATGAAACAAATATAATTGTATCACATTTTAATGATAATAGAATTCGATATTTTTGGCAAGAAAATCAAGAGCGAAGTATTGCAAGAAATAATGGAATTTCAAAAGCAACAGGAGAATATATCTGTTTTTTGGATAGCGATGATTTCTTTCTTCCAAATCATTTGCAAGTCTTTTATAATAATCTAATTATAAAAAGATGTCCAATTGCATTTTTTTATACTGATTTACAACATCAAAACAACAATGGTCAATTTAAACCTCTAATCTATGATTTTGAATTTGAGAATGATCTTGACTTTGTTTTAAGAACAACTATTCATTCCCAACAAACCTGTATTCATAATACAATTTTAAAAGAATTTCGATATAATTCAAAATTCAGAATTGGAGAAGATATTGAGCTCTGGATGCATATTTTTAATACATATCAAGTATATCATATACCAGAAATAACATTAGTAGTTGTTCAACATCAAGAGAGAAGTGTAGATTATAAAAAGGTTGACTCCTATTTATCAATTTTAGGCTTATATAAGCATATTTTCAGTAAACCAAACCCTGGGAGTAAAATTCCTTTTCGCAGAAAATTGTATCTTTACAGTGCATTATATTTTGGTATTGGAAGAAGTTATATAGTAAATACACAAAAGTGGAAAGCCATTTACTATTTGTCAAAATCGCTTTTACTTTCTCCATTTGTAATTGAGGCAAAACACCGATTATATTTAATTTTAATGTTACTTTTTTCTAAAGATTATTGTACCATTTATTGTAAAACTGAACTAGGAATTAATGAATGATTTTGGAATAATAATTACCTGTTATATTGGCGATTACTTTTTAACAAAAGGATTGTTGGCAAGCATTAATACCTTTATGCCACATATCCCAATTTGCATAATTCAAGATGGCGATTTTTCAATAGATGCTGAACGAAAAATGTATAACATTAGCCATGTTATTAAAAAGGCAGATGTAAAAAACGATTTTCTTCGCGAAAACTGTTTTGGTTCACGTTGCACAAATATGATAGCATTTTGGGAAAGTCCATTTAAACGTTTTTTGTATATCGACTCAGATACAATTATTAGAGGTGATGTTACGAAGAATTTTGAATATACTAAATACGATTTTATTCATAATATTCCTCATGAAGAATATACCGATTTTGTTATTAAACATCAGTACTTTAATTTTGAAAAACTGTTTACAATAATACCCGAAATTGCATTTAGAAACCATCATTTTTTTAATGCTGGAGTATTTGTTGCAACTCGTGGTATGTTCGATTTAGAGTTGTTTAAAAACCTTCTTGCAATTTGGAAAACCGACAAAAAACTTTTTGGACCCGAACCTCAGGGGTTTATTAATTATATGGTATTTCGATTGGTCGAAGAACAAAAGATTACAGTTGGTGAAGCAGCATTGCAAACCTTAGTTCCAATGTTTGATAAAACAACACTCGAAAAGATGTATGCTCTTCAAGAAACTGAGCAAGCAACAATCGTACATTGGGCCGGAATGAAACCGCTTTATATCAATAGGAATAAGGTTTACAGCCGAATTGCATTGCATTACAGAAAACAAAATTTAAGGGATAAAAAAAGCATAGGGATGCTTTTTCCGGCATTGGCATTTTTGATGGAAGAAAGTAAAAATTTGTTGCGGATTTATTTTAAAAGCTCGTTAAAATCGTTTGTTATGTCGAAAATCAAACAAATATACGTTTTGAACCTTCGTAATAAACTTCATAATTTGATTTCGATATTGTTTCCGAAAAACATTAATTATAAGAGAACTGCGGTATTAAAATATTGTAATAAAAGTCATTACCCTACTTTAATTGAAGAATCTGAGATAAAGGAGCTTACGATCACAAAAAGGCTGTCGATAGCCCGTTTCAGTGCCGATGAATTTAAACTTTGTTTCGACATTGATACCCAAAATCAGGTTCACGATAAAGAATTGCGTTATCGGTTTAGAAACATTTTATTGCAAACACAAAATCCGACCTGCTTACTCTCTGTTCCTCGAATCGAAAAAATGTCTGACAACGAAATTGAAAATTTATTTCCAGTATCGAAATATCTAAAAGAAATTCTCAATTGTAACGATAGTTATCATACACATTTCGACATATTAGCATTCATTGAGGAATATGGTACCGACAGAAACATAGTTTTCATTACAAATTCAAACACTTATAAGCTGGAGCATTCCAAAGCCCAAAGTGTTAAAACAATTACGAAAGATCGAAACAATATTTGGAACCTTTACAATCCAATCAAAAAAGAAATAATTACCGAAACCTCAGTCTTGAAAAATCCACTGGTAATTGTAAATTTGGGAGTGATTTCGGGAATCTTGGTTTACGATTTATCGAGACTAGGAATTCAAGTGATGGATATACATTAGAATGATGATTATTATAAATATTACATTATATGGAAAGTAATTATAAAGTTAGCGTTTTCATGCGAACTCATAACAGCGAAAAATACTTATCCCAAGCATTAGATAGTGTTTTTAAACAAATAACAACATTTAAGTATGAGGTTGTAATTGGAGATGATGCTTCGACTGATTCTACACCCCAAATAATTCAAAATTACTATGCAAAATATCCTGAAATAGTAAACCCGATATTTCGATCAAAAAATCTAGGAATGTGTTTAAATGCCATTGAAACATTAAAACAATGCAAGGGTAAATATATTGCGTGGCTCGACAGTGATGATTACTGGACAGATGAAACCAAGTTGGAAATGCAATTTCAATATATGGAGTCGAATCCAACAATTTCTGTATGTTATACCAATGCATATGACTTATTGGAAAGAGAAGCAACCGTATCAGAATTTATAAAGGTTAAACCCTTAAAACAGCAATTTGATTTGGATTTTTTTATTAACCAAAGTACCATAGTAATGCCTGCTGTAACTCTTTTTATAAGAAAAAGTGCCTTCCCTAATCCTTTTCCATCATGGTTAAAATCGACTTTTAATGATGATTGGGCTTTAATAATGTTGTTTTTAAAAAATGGGAATGCCGGTTATATTGATTCAATCACATCGGTTTACAGACGACATGTTTCAAGTATGTTAGGTTCAACTCCGACTGATGTTTTACTTAAAGATGGAATTCGACTTGCAAAAAATCTAGATAACCATTTTAATTACAAATATCATTCATTTTTCAATATTCAATGGCGATTTCAGGAACTTGCAGTGTACTTTTTACAGAAAAAACGTTATTTAAAAGGTTTTTACTATCTCATTTTTTCTTTTTGCAGAAAGCCAATAGTTGTATTGAAAGATGTTCAATACTTAAAAAAAGTGTATAAAGTGTTATTTACCGGTTGGATTGTGTATGATTAAAAGATTATATAAAATGGTGTTGTATTTAGTGTGATTTAGGAATAACAAATCGTATGACATCATGTTTTACATCAACTTCATATTCTTCATTTTTACTTTTAATATATTCCGTTAATTCTTTAATAGAAGGATAATCTCCTTCACCGATAAAATGTCTTGCATCGTCAATTAACAATATATGACTAAAACTCGTAGTGTTAAAAATTGAAAGCAATTCTTCGAAAATTGGACAATCCTTATCTCCTTTTGCTGTTATTCCGGCTGAATAATGACCATCTAACCAAAATATCGAAGGTTCATTTATCTTTAACATTACATTGGGAAGTATTTTTCCACTATCACCATGCAAAATAGATACGTTTTTTGCATTTTTGAATCTTTCTAAAGCTCTATTATAAAGATCATCTCCTAATTCAATAGAATATATTTTTTTAAAACTATTTTTTTGTGCTTCCACCATTTCGCCATGGTAGGTGCCAGTTTCAACTAAAATTTTATAATTATACATTTTCTGATACTCTTTAATTATCATTTGTTTAACTATATGTGGTGGTGGTACTGGACAACCATTTTTTTTCCATTCTGCCAATTCACGTTTATTTTTACGTTTTCTGATACTATTATTTTTTATTTTTAATACAAATGCTTTTACTATTTTAATCATATTATTTCGTTTTATGAGACTTAATTATTTTGATATCAAATTATTGAGTTTTAAAAATGTATCGATCGTTTTATTATTGAAAAATATACTTTAATTGTTAAAAAGCGAATTAAAATTTATATCAGTAAAGACGTTAGTTTTGGTAAGGCTTAAAATATCGATAAATAATTGCAATCTATCGAAGTGCGTCAATAAAAGCCAGTTTCTTCAATTGTAGCAATAATGTTTTATATTTGAAGCGTAAAAATAGGATTTAAAATGATAATTACAAAACTCAAAGGTGGTCTGGGTAATCAAATGTTTCAATATGCAATTGGTCGTCATTTATCTATAAAAAAGAATACCTCGCTCAAACTTGATACAACTTTTTTTAATGACAATGAAGAACATACTAAACGTGATTTTGTTTTAAACAATTATAATATACTCGCAGAAATTGCATCAGACAAAGAAATAGAGAAAATTATTACGAAAGGAAAGTATAAACGAGCAATTATTAGGAAAATATTGCAAAGAGAGATACCTTATCATAAAGAAAGACGGATAGGGGAGATTTCCGGAATAGTTAATACTGACATTTTTAACATTAATAGTGATTCCTATATTCACGGCGTATGGGCAAATGAGAAATATTTTAAAGATTCATCTGATGTACTGACAAAAGAATTTACATTGAAGAAAAAATCGGATAGTTTTCTTTCAAAAGAATTCCAAATAACCAATAGGAATTCAGTAAGTATTCACATTAGAAGAGGAGACTACCTGACAAACGAAGGTTATAATAATCTTTTTGGTGTTTTAGGAATCGAATATTACAACAATGCTATTTCCTATATAAAAAAGTATAATTATTCTCCTTTTTTTTACATATTTACTGATGATGTAGAATGGACTAAACAAATATTTTTGAATAAAAATGATTTTGAGATTGTATCAGGGAAAGGTTTTGAAGATTATGAAGAACTACAGCTGATGAGTTGTTGTAAATGTAATATTATTGCAAACAGCACATATAGTTGGTGGGGTGCCTGGCTAAATAACTATAATGATAAAATAGTTGTAGCACCACAAGTTTGGTACATCGATATGAAATTTCAGTTTAATCATGAACAAATGGGCGTTATTCCGAATAATTGGATTTTACTATAACAATTTGACAAAAATAAAATTATGCGAATTTTACATATAATACCCTCTTTACCCAAAGGAGGAGCTGAACGCTTAGTTTTAGATATTTGTATAGAATTGCAAAAGCGAAAAGGCATTGAAGTAAAACTAATAACACTTTTTGATTTCAATGAATTTGAATCAGAAACTCAAAACATTGACCATATTTTAATTCCTTCTCATATTCAACTTTCAATTACAGGAAAATCAATAATATCAGCTGAGAAATTATCTGATTATATTGAAAAATTCAAACCGGATATTATTCACACTCACTTATTTGAAGCAGAACTAATTGGGCGATGGAACATCATAAAAGACATCAAGTATTTCAGCCATTTTCACAATAATATGCATCAGTTTCGAAACATCTCATTAAAAACGTTTTTCGATAAAGAACGACTTACAGATGTTTACGATAAGCTAGTAATTTCGAGGAAATACAAAATATGTGATAATTCATTTATTGCAATATCTCAAAATACAAAGTTTTTTTTACAAGATGTTTTAAGTATAAAAAAGCAAAATATTCATTTGATTCCTAATGCTATTAATCTTAACCAATTCAAATACCAACAAAAGGAAAGTAATCAATTAGATGAAATTAAACTAATAAGTGTAGGAAGAACTGACAAGAACAAAAATCATACATTTTTACTCGATGTCGTTGCCGAGATTAAAAAGAAAGGTAAAAATGTATCACTTACAATTGTTGGAGTAGGTGAACAGCTTGAACAACTGAAATCGAAAGCAATTCAATTACAAATTCCTGTGCGTTTTACAGGAAATATAGATGCTATTGAAGATGAGCTTATAAATCATAACATATATGTTCATTCAGCTTTTACCGAAGCATTAGGACTAACATTGATTGAAGCTATGGCAACCGGATTACCAGTAATAACACTTGATGGTGGTGGGAATAGAGATTTAATAATTGAAGGTGTAAATGGATTTATGCTTAAAGAACAAAATTGTGAAACTTTTGCCAACAGAATAATATCGCTAATAGATGACAAAAACTTATATTTACAAATATCGGAAAATGCATTTGCATTTGCACAGAGTTTCGATATTAAGAAATATGTAGATACTTTACTTTCAATATATCAGGAATCATTAAACCATTCTTTTTAAGACAGATGCGTATACTTCATATCATTCCAAACCTAAAAAAAGGTGGTGCCGAACGTTTGGTTCTTGATATTTGTATAGAAATATCGAAAAGAGAAGGATACGATATATGTTTAGTTTCATTAGCAGAAAGTAATGACTATAAAGAATTATCGGATAAAATTAATTATCAAGCTATTCCATCAAAAGCAATACCATCAATTAGCTCAAAACCTCAAATTGAAATTGATGAGTTATTAATGTTTATAAATCAATTGAAACCTGATATTATTCATTCGCACTTGTTTGAAGCCGAATTGGTAAGTCACTGGCAATTAATTAATGGCGTTACATATTTTACGCATTGTCATGATAACATGAAACAACTCCAAAATTTTAGCGTCAAAACCCTTATATCAAAGCAATTACTTATTCATTTTTACGAAAAAAATATACTTTTAAATAAATATAAAAAATCTTCAAATTCGTTTATTGCAATTTCAAAACATACCGAGTCGTTTTTCAAAAAATCGCTTTCAAATAAATTAAGGAATAGAATAAGTCTATTGCCAAATGCAATAATGTTTGATCGATTTAATTCAGTTGACAAAACAAAAACAGCAAAATCATCAACAATAAAACTTGTAAATGTTGGACTCATAATTCCAAAAAAGAACCAACAATTTTTATTATCGATAGTTGCAAAATTAAAAGCTAAAGGATTTGATGTTCAATTAACATTATTAGGATTTGGATACGAATTTGATAAAATAAAAAATCTTGCTCAATCAATGGATATTGATAAAGAAGTAATAATGCCTGGCAATGTAAATAACGTTGAAGAATATTTATCAAAAAGCGATATATATGCACACTCAGCCTATTATGAACCTTTTGGACTGGTTCTGCTCGAAGCAATGGCAGCAGGATTACCAGTAGTTTGCCTCGATGGAGGTGGAAATAGAGATATTATTGAAAATGGCAAAAATGGATTCATTATAAAAAATCAAAATGTTGATGAATTTATCGAAAGAATATTGGAACTACATAATAATCAAAAACTTTATACAGAAATAAGTACGTATGCTCAACAATATGCCAAGCAATACGATATTAAGCCATATGTAGACAAGCTTTTAGAAATTTACCAAAAAGCACCCGCTTGTAAACTGTTATAATGGAAAGTCTCTTTTTATATAAATTGAATCGATTTTTACATCGTATTTTTTGGAAAATATCTCCCAAAAACGAACAACAATGTCTAACAATTATTCAAGGGAAAATAGCAAAATCACTATATCCCGAAATTGCAAGTATTGATGATACAATTGATAAACTTTTAACAGGGAAATATTCAATAGCTCGCTATGGTGATGGCGAATACACTTTATGTTTTGATCGACCAATCGGTTTTCAAAAAGCAGATAGAGCATTAAGAAACCGTTTAAGAGAAATTTTAAAAAGCAAAACAGAAAACTGTTTAATTGCTTTACCAGAATGTACAATCAAAAATATTTCGCCCTTTTGGATTCGATACTGGTTCGAAAATTTTGATGATATTTTAAAGCTTTTCAGAAAAGATGTAAAGTATTACAATCAAAGTATTTCACGAGAATTTTCAATTGAACAAATTAACCGATTCAAGCAACTTTGGGCAAATAGATATGTTGTGTTTGTATTTGGGAAAGGAAGTAGATTTGATTGTACTCATGAAATTTTCTCGGGAATTAACGGACATTCAATTGTTTATGGTTTACCACAAAATGCATGGAATGAATATTCAAAACTATTAAACGATGTGAAAGACGAAATCGCAAAACATCAGAATCCATTAATCCTTATTTCACTAGGACCAACAGCAACAGTTTTGGCTTACGATTTGAGTTCAAATGGCAACCAAGCAATTGATATCGGTCACATTACAAACATGTATGACCGATTGGTTTATAGGAAAGCTAAACCAGAGGATTTACCATTTTCGGGTTAATTTATAATTTGAAAATTGATTGTACAAATTGTCGAAAATTCTTTTCTGCATTACAATTATCGTCCCAAGTTTTAAAAGCATTTTGTCGAAGTTCTAGCATTTTATCTACGGATAATTTCTTAAACATCGTTAATGCATCAGCAATCAAAATTTCGCTTGCATCTGCAGGAACAAGCATTCCATTATAACTGGACACAATTTCGGCATTTCCACCAACATCAGTTGCTAAAACAGGAATTCCACAAGAAAATGCTTCCATTATAGAAACAGGAACACCTTCCGAAATACTAACATTAACAAACACTGAAACGGGAGTCTGTTCGAGGAATGTAATAACTTCTGCGTTCGTTTTAAGTCCAAGAAATTCATATTTATTAGAAATAAAATGTTCTGCTAATAACGAAATTTCGGGACGTTGTGGCCCATCTCCAATATGATACCATTTAAAATCGAATTGTAGTTTTGCTAATGCTTTAACCAATAATAAAAGATTTTTAACAGCAATAATATTACTAACGGTAACAATTATAAATTGCGAAGAATCAAATGCAGAACTTTTATGAGGAAGAACTCCGAGTCGAGAAATTTTGATATTGGGGAATCTTTGTCCAAACAGATTTTCTAAATATTGCTTTCCATCATCTGAGATCGAAAAAATAGCGTCAAGTCCATCAATTATTGATTTTCGAAATGGCAAATATCCCGAACTATTTTGCTCCAAATACAAATCCCAACGATGTGCCCGGCAAAAAGCTTTTATGTGCGGATGTTTTTCTTTCAATCGAACAAGTGCTACGGCAGTATCATCAGCCCAATAAGAATACGCATATATGCTATCACTTGAGCTTGAATATTTGGCTAAAAACCTCGAAAAACGCTTTTCAAAAACAATAGATTTTCGAAGACTTTGAAGTGCCGTTTTAATAATTATTGACGTTCGATGTTTTTTGTAAACATGCTTAACAATTGCCATTTCTGTCCAAAAAGCTTTGCTAAAAATGCCAAAAACAGAAAGTACAATATTGAAATTTGTTAAATCGTATGACGATCGTTCAATTATTACATTACTTGGGACTGAGCGAGTTTGTTTATTGGTACAGTCATTCGAAACAAGAATTATTTTATCGAATTCACGAGCAAGAATTGGTATTTCATTTTCGATAAATGTTTCGTCCTTTCCAAATGGAAAATCGTTGGTAAAAAAGAAAAGTATCTTAGCCATAAACTACAGAATTTGATTTATAAATTCGTTGTAATTAGCATCGGAACTATATTTTGTTTCCCAGGTTTTGAAAGCATTTTGACGCATAATAGTTTGTTTCGATTTGGTCATCTGAAAGAACAATTTTAGTCTTTCCGCTATTTCTTGTGGCGTTGGATTTGACGACAATAAAAATCCATTTCTACCATCTTCAACAATTTCAGATGTTCCTCCTACATTTGTTGCTATTGCAGGCACACCAAAACTCATAGCTTCCATTATCGAAACGGGAACTCCTTCGGTGCTACTAACATTAATAATTGCATCAACAAAATTAATTTCAAAATACTGCATAACGGTTTCATTAGGTACATTACCAGGAAATTCTACATGAATATTATCCATTTTTGATAGCAATTCTGTGCTTCTATTTTTAAGATTTTCGAATAAAGCTCCATCACCAAAATGAATCCAGCGAATCGAGAAATTGGTTAATTCTGCCAATGCTTCAGCAATTAGATGAACCCGTTTAATTCGTAAAATATGTGAGCAAGAAACTATTGTAAATCCATTTCTTTGTTCATTTCCTATATCATTAAGTTGGGTTTGTTTTGCAACTCCCAATCGTAAAACAGCCATTTTATCTTTCAATTCAGGAAAATAGTTTTGATAATAACTAATGCCCTTATTTGAGATAAAATATACTGTATCGAGCTGCTCAAAAATATTTTTTCGAAATGGTAAATAATTAGCAAGATTTGCTTCAAAATAAACATCCCAACCATGTGCTCGGCTAACCATTTTAACTTGTGGAAATTTTTGTTTCAAATTCGCTAACGCAACAGCCATGTCATTAGCCCAATAAGAATAGGCATAAACAGTATCTTCTGGTTTACTGTATTTGGCAAATAATTGAGAAATTCTATCACCAAAAACCTTCGATTTAAATAAAGAAATCAGAGCTGTTTTAAAAATAATACTAGTTACTTTCTTTCTATAAACCTTTTTAATACAAGATATTTCTGACCAAAACAGGGTTGAAAAAACACCGAAAATAGCTTTCTTATTTTGAGAAGATGAAAGTTCATAGGAAATTCTTTCAATCACCGCATTTTCGGGAACCCATTTGGTTTGAGGGTCGTTGCATTCGTTTGAAATGATTATAATTTTATCGAATGCTTTAGCCAAATACGGCATTTCGTTTTCGACAAAGCTATCGCCCTTTCCAAATGGATATTTCGCAGTGAAAAAGAAAAGTACCTTACTCATCATTGATTTTTAAACCGACCGTGAAATTAGTTAAAAATATTGAATAAAAATTTCCTCAAGGCTTTCAATACATTCTAATTAAAACAGTATTTTTGTTCCAAACCAAAATCAAAATAAAATGAAAGAAGTAGCTATCGGTATTGATATAGGCGGAACAAATACTGCAATAGGAATTGTTGACAGAGAAGGTAATTGTCTTGTAGAGACATCGACACCAACAAAGGAACATACAGCAATAGAAGCATATCTTGAAAACTTAAGTTCATTATTAAAACGTGAACTTTCAAAAAATCCCGAATGGAAATTGGTAGGTATAGGAGTTGGTGCTCCAAATGCAAATTACCATCGTGGAACTATTGAAGAAGCTCCTAACCTAACATGGAAAGGAACGGTTCACTTCTGTAAAATGCTTGGCGAATATTTCCCTGGAATAAAAGTTACCATTACCAACGATGCAAATGCTGCAGCAATGGGCGAAATGATTTATGGAGCTGCTAAAGGAATTAACGATTTTGTTGTAATAACCCTTGGAACTGGCTTAGGTAGCGGAATAGTTGTAAAAGGCGATTTAGTTTATGGACACGATGGCTTTGCTGGCGAAGTTGGTCACACAATGGTTTTCCCCGAAGGTCGTCAATGTGGTTGTGGCAAAAAAGGATGCCTCGAAACGTATGCATCGGCAACAGGTATGGTACGAACAATGGCCGAAATACTTTGCAACTCTAATAACCCTTCAACATTACGTGAAGTTCCATATAATGAAATGACTGCTTATTCTATTCAAAAAGCACTAGAAGCAGGCGATGAACTTGCCAAAGAATGCTACGAATATACTGGCAAAATACTTGGAATGAAATTGGCCGATGTGGTTTGTTTTACTAGTCCATCGCATATTTTTATTTTTGGAGGAGTAGCTAAAGCTGGCGAATTATTGTTCGAACCAACAAGAAAAGCAATGGAAGAATATCTTTTACCAATTTTCAAAGGTAAAATTACTGTTGCACCGAGTGGCTTACTCAATGTTAATGCTGCCGTACTTGGTGCAAGTGCATTGGCTTGGAACGAATTAGAGAAATAATGTGCTAATGTTTAATGTGCTAATGCGATAATTAGCACATTAACTATTAGCAAATTAACACATTACATTATGAAACAATATCTCGATTTACTCGATAGGGTTTTAACCGAAGGAGTACAAAAAAACGACAGAACGGGAACGGGAACAATTAGTGTTTTCGGTCACCAAATGCGTTTCAATTTACAAGATGGTTTTCCAATGATGACCACCAAAAAATTGCATACTCGTTCAATATTTATTGAGCTATTGTGGTTTTTAACAGGAAATACAAACATAAAATATCTTAAAGATAATACGGTTACTATTTGGGATGAGTGGGCCGATGCCGATGGAAATCTGGGACCTGTATATGGTTATCAATGGCGTTCGTGGCCCGATTACAAAGGTGGACATGTTGACCAAATAAGCGAAATTATTCATTCTTTGAAAACCAATCCCGATTCGCGTCGTCATATTTTGAGTGCATGGAATGTGGGAATGATTGATGAAATGGCTTTACCTCCTTGTCATGTGTTATTTCAGTTTTATGTAGCAAATGGAACACTTTCGTGCCAACTCTATCAAAGAAGTGCCGATATTTTTCTTGGCGTACCTTTTAACATCGCATCATATGCTTTGCTAACACAAATGATTGCACAAGAATGTGGACTTAAAGCAGGTGAGTTTATTCATACCTTGGGCGATGCTCACATCTATCTGAATCATATTGAACAATGTAAATTGCAATTAACTCGCGAACCACGACCATTGCCTACATTAACTTTAAATCCTGATAAAAAATCAATTTTCGATTTTGTGTACGAAGATATTTCTATAACTGGCTACGATCCACATCCTCATATTAAAGGCGAAATTTCGGTATAATTTGACTAGACCTACGAGGTTTTGAAAACCTCGTAGGTCTTAATAAATCCAAAAGAATGAACATTTCAATAATAGTAGCAATCACCAAAAATAACATCATTGGCAGAGACAATGGAATGCCTTGGCATTTACCTGCCGATTTGAAATATTTTCGTGAACGAACCACTGGTCACCATATCGTTATGGGTCGTAAAACATTCGAATCGATTGGTGGTGGGCGACCTTTACCAAACCGGGTTTCGATAATTATTACCAAACAAAAAGACTACAAAGCCGAAGGTTGCCTGATTGCTCATTCATTGGAAGAAGCTATAGAAATTGCAAAAGATGAAAATGAACTTTTTATCATAGGAGGAAAACAAATCTACGAACAGTCGCTAGCTTTAGCCAATAAAATGTATATCACCCGAATTCACACTTCAATTGATGGCGATACATCTTTCCCTCAATACGATGAAAACCAATGGGAAATGACATCGTATACAGAGCGAGAGGCTGATGAAAAAAATGTATATCCATTATCGTTTTTAGTATTCGATAAAAAATAAAACTCAATGACTGAAATCGAAAAATTTGAAAAAGAATTTGATGAGTTAATTGCTTTACTTAAAAAAATTAGAGCAATGGCTGATAATGGTCAATTGCATAAAATTGACGTCGATTTCCTTGATGAATGCAACATTCTATTAGATAATTACCAATTAATTAAATCTACATTAAACCCCGATTTAATTTCGGTTGTAGGTAATCCCGTTTTTGAATTGGTACAAGAGTTTATCACAACCTTAAAACAAGAGCTTTTACAAGTATATCGCGATAATAATGGGAATCCAGAACTTGACGAAATGCGTGAACTTGACGAAATGCTCAATAAACCAAACCTTTCGGTTGAAGATATTGATGCCATTCTTGATAAAAGAATTGCATTGATGGAAAAATTAAAATAGTCAAAATCATCGACATTTCTGTAGAGCCGTAGCCCGCTACGGCTTTTTTCACATCAATTTCATCCAAGGGAAAGCCGTAGCAGGCTAAGGCTCTACAGATCCGACTAATTCTTCGAAACGAGGAATTTCTTTTACAAAATCATATTTCTTATTTACAAAATCGACCTTACAGAAATAATGATTAATGCCATTAGTTATAAGTAAATAATCGACCATTAAAGTAAGATTATAAACAGCAGCTTGATCGAATGTTTTTTGTGTCAATTCAACCGATGGTGCTTTACATTCGACAATTACCAATGGTTTTGCTTCACGATTAAAAAGCACAATATCGCAACGTTTTGCTGTTTGATTTACATTGATTGACATTTCAACCGCAACAAGCGAGGTTGGATAATTTTTGTCCAGAATAAGATATTGAAGCGTATGCTGGCGAACCCATTCTTCGGGAGTTATAGCAACCCATTTTTTTCTAATGGGATCAAAAATCTGAATCGAATTATTCGATTTTCGTAGCTTAAAATCGTATTTAGGAAAATTGAGATTTTGCACAATTAAAGTCTTTTGGCAAAGATAGATTATTTATAGAAGTCAAAAATGAACTAAATCTAATAATAATTGTATCATTTTTATAACAGCCCATTCACTATTAATAACGAATTTTGTTACAAATAAACAGCAATTATTATTTTGTTTAAAACCATTAAATCTTGTATTATGAAATTATTGAAAGTTATCCTTTTTTGTATGCTATTCAATGTTACAAATCTTCTTTTAGCTCAAGACACAACTATTGATCGAAAAATTGATAAACTGATTTCCCAAATGACACTTGAAGAAAAACTTGGTCAAATGTCGCAGTTTCATGTTTTCGATGTACCAACAACAGAAACAGCCATTCGAAAAGGTGAGGTTGGATCGGTACTTAATGCATATTCGCCCGAGCAAGTTGAACGATTTCAAAACATTGCAACTAAAGAATCGCGACTTAAAATACCGTTAATCATTGGTCGTGATGTTATTCATGGTTTTAAAACAATTCTTCCTATTCCACTTGCTGAAGCAGCAACATGGAATCCTGAATTAGTAAAAAAAGGAGCAGAAATAGCAGCAAAAGAAGCCTCGTCGCAAGGAATAAAATGGACTTTTGCACCAATGATGGACATTGCCCGAGATCCACGTTGGGGAAGAGTTGCCGAATGTTTGGGCGAAGATCCAATTCTGGCTGGAATTATGGCATCATCGATGGTTAGAGGTTTTCAAGGTAAAAATGAAAAATGGAATATTGCTGCTTGCTCAAAACATTTTATAGGATATGGAGCTGCCGAAGGTGGTAGAGATTATAATACAACCTTAATTCCAGAATCGGAATTACGAAACATATATTCTGTGCCGTTTAAATATGCCAACGATTCAAATGTATTTACTGTAATGAGTTCATTTAATGATATTAATGGCATTCCAGCATCGGCAAATAAACATACATTAAACGATATTTTAAAAGGTGAATGGAATTTTAAAGGTTTTGTGGTTACCGATTGGAGAACTCCTTGCGAATTACCAATTCACGGTTATTGTGAAACAGATAAAGAAGCTGCAGAAAAATGTTTAAATGCAGGAATTGACATGGAGATGGTTTCAAGTACGTTTTTTAATAATGCAAAGACACTAATAGCTGAGAAAAAAATTGATGAAAATCTTATTAATGAAAAAGTAAGAAGAATTTTGAAAGTAAAATTTGAACTTGGTTTATTTAACAATCCATATACCGTTCCAAAAACGAATGCTTTATTGCTACCTGAAAATCTAAAAATTGCGAAAGAACTTGCAATACAATCGATTGTTTTATTGAAGAATCAAAACAATATTCTACCTCTTTCAAATAAAACGAAGATTGCGATTATTGGACCTATGGCAAATACAAAACTCGATCAACTTGGTTGCTGGTCGCCCGATGGTAATCCAGATGACACCAAAACTCCATTAATGGCATTAAACAATGACTTTACAAGCTCTAAGCCCCTATTTTTCGAAGGTGTTAAGTCATGTATTTCGATGGATGCTAATAACATAGATGAAGCATTAGCAACGGCACAACAAGCCGATGTAATCTTATATTTTTGTGGCGAAGATGCTAAAATGAGTGGTGAAGGTCACAGTCGTGCATTTATTACCTTGCCAGGGGTTCAAACTGAATTATTGACAAAACTAACCAAATTGGGTAAACCAATTGTAACGATTATCATGGCTGGAAGACCATTAGATTTAAGTGGCATCGATACTTTAAGTAATGCCATTTTATATGCATGGCATCCTGGTACGATGGGCGGCCCTGCAATTTCGGAAATATTACTTGGGAAATCGAATCCATCGGGTCGTTTACCTATGACTTTCCCTCGATCGGTTGGACAAATCCCAATGTATTACAATCACCGAAACACTGGTCGACCAGCACAACTCAGCGATCATGACTTTGTTCCAACAGGTACACCATTGGATCCAAAAGATTTAAGTTCAAGTTATATAGACATAAGCATGAAACCAATGTATCCCTTTGGCTATGGCTTAAGTTATTCAAGTTTTACCTATAGTAAGGTTGAATTATCGTCTCAAAACATTAGTATACAAGGAGAATTAACGATTAAATGTACAATCACAAATACAGGGAAAGTTGCTGGTTACGAAACGCCTCAACTGTATATTCACGACAAATATGCTAGCTTAACTCGTCCAGTTAAAGAATTAAAAGCATTTAAGAAAATAGCAATTAATGTAGGAGAAAGTAAAACGGTAGAATTCAAAATAAGTACGAAAGATCTTGGGTTCTATAATAACGAAAATGTTTTTGTAATTGAACCAGGAGCATTTGATGTTTGGATTGGACCCAATGCTGTAGAAGGAAATATGGCTAGTTTTAAAATTTTGAATTAATAAAAAAGAAAGCCGACTCAATAAAATATTGAATCGACTTTCTAGGATATATATTGAGTTAATGAAGACTAAGAAATGAGCTCAACGCTACGTTTCACAAACTTACTAAGTTCTTCTCCTTTAAGCATATTATGCGAAATAAGAGCTAAGTCAATCAATTGTTTTGCAACTTTATTGTCTTTCCCAAATCCAGTAAGAACTTCATCTTTTTTAGTATTTAGTTCGCCAATTTGTTTTTCAATATCTTCAAGTTTTTCTTTGTCTGCACTTGGCACTTCTTCGGCTTTTTTACCAGCTTTTGCTTTATCAAGTTCGTCGGCCTGTATTTTTAGTGGTTCAATTTCAGCATCTATTGCTTTTACTTTTTCACCAACCGAACCTTGAACATCAGAACCTAATTTACTAATTAATGGATGGTTTGTGTTGATTACCAAATTATAGCTATCGGGTAAATTGCCATAGAAATTCATTCCACCACCAACAGCAGCCATATCTTTCATACGACGCATAAATTCCGATTGAGTAATAAGAATTGGTAATTCATCTTCGCTAAGATTTTCGAACATTACAGCATAGCTTGGTGCAACATGTGCTTTAAATACTGGGCGAAGTTGATCTTGAGTTTCAACCGATAATTTTGATGTACGAACTTCATCCTTTTCAATTAATTTTTCAGCAACCTCTGCATCAACACGAATGAAACGTGATTTCTCAATTTTTTGCTCCAATTGATTAATAAAGTGTGAATCAAGTGTACTATCCATCAACACTACATCATAACCTTTAGCCTTTGCTCTTTCAATGGCCGAATGTTGTGCTTCTGGATCATTTGTATAAATGTAAATAAGCGATCCGTTTTTGTCTGTTTGATTTCCCGAAATCAAGGTTTTATATTCATCGTAGGTAAAATATTTACCATCGGTATTTTTGAATAATGCAAAATCTTTAGCACGATCGTAGAATTTTTCGTCGGTCAACATTCCGTAGTTGATGAACATTTTTAAACCATCCCATTTCGATTCAAATTCATCGCGTTGTGTTTTGAAAATATCGTGTAAACGGTCAGCTACTTTCTTAGTAATATGGCTCGAAATCTTTTTCACATTCGAGTCGCTTTGTAAGTAGCTACGCGATACGTTTAATGGAATATCTGGAGAATCGATTACACCATGTAATAATGTCAAGAAATCGGGAACAATACCTTCAACCGAATCGGTAACAAATACTTGATTGCAGTATAATTGAATTTTATTGCGATTAACTTCTATGTTGTTTTTGATTTTTGGGAAATAAAGAATACCAGTTAAGTTGAATGGATAATCAACATTAAGGTGAATATTAAACAATGGTTCTTCGGCCATTGGATATAATTCATTGTAAAAACTAACATAATCGTCGTTTGTTAAATCAACAGGTTTTTTAACCCAAGCTGGTTGTGTATTGTTGATGATTTTATCGGTATCCTTTTCGGTTTGTTTGCCATCTTTCCATTCTTTTTCTTTGCCAAAAGCAATTGGAATTGGAAGGAACTTGCAATATTTAGTCAACATTGTTTCGATGCGACTTTCTTCCAAAAACTCTTCAGAATCAGCATCGATGTGCATTATAATATCGGTTCCAACTTTCGAGCGAGTTGCTTCTGTTAATGTATAATCGGGACTACCGTCGCATTGCCATTTTACTGCTTGCGAGCCTTCTTTGTATGAAAGTGAAACGATTTCAACTTCTTTTGAAACCATAAATGACGAATAGAATCCAAGACCAAAGTGACCAATGATGTTAGCATCTTTGTATTTGTCCATAAATTCCGATGCACCCGAAAACGCAATTTGATTGATGTATTTTTCAATCTCTTCGGCAGTCATACCAATACCTTCGTCTGAAACAGTAAGCGTTTTTGCTTCTTTGTCGAGCGTTACTGTAATTTTTTGATCGTTTAAATCGCCTGAATATTCGCCAGTACGGCTTAACGATTGTAATTTGCGACTTGCATCAACAGCATTTGAAACTAATTCGCGAAGAAAAATTTCATGATCAGAATACAGATATTTTTTGATGATTGGGAAGATGTTTTCCGTAGTAACACCAATTTTACCAGTTTGCATAGTTTATATATTTAAAGTTTTAAAATACAAATTTTGAAGAGGCGATTTCAAAGTTCGTGCCAGTAGTCAAAAACTGCATTTTTGACAGATAGTCATACAATCAAATGACAAAATGAAAGTTTTACTCTTTTTCGAAAATCACTTTATTCTCTAAAAATTGCAAAATACTGTCATTATATGCTTTAAGTTTATCAAAATCGCACTTTTGTAACTTATCCTGATTCATAACATATTCAATAGAATAATCGATAGAATTAGATAATATTGAATAAGAATAATCGAAAACTATATTACAATATTTCAAACATTTCGATTCTGGAATGTATTTAACTTTATAACCTTGAGGAATTGGTATTGATATAGAGTATTTTAAAGAATATTGATCATTAAAATAGATATCTGTTTTTCTGCTTGATTCATTTTGCAAGGGTAAATAAAACGTTGAAATAGGTTTTATTGGGAATAATAATTTATTTGAGATTTTTCTTGAAAACGAATTATCGGTAAACTCATAGTTCAATTGAGTTTTAAGACTATCATAAGCCGATTTAACAAAGTCGATTTTCTTAAAATTAGTTGTATTTGTTTCCAACATATCATTCAAAGTATTTTCTTGTGTTCTACGATCTTGGAGTGGCAAATAGAGTATGCTCGTTAACAAACTACCAGAATACGAACTATTAACTTGAACATTCATTTCATTACTATTAGGATTCCAATTGTATGTAATATTTTCTTTAAAACTATTATCGATTAACTCATATTTCTTTGTTTTAGCTAATTCTCCACCACACGGTTTTAAAAGTAAAGCATATCTATTTGAACAATTATTACTTATAAAACCACAAGGAATTGTTTGATTTGTACATTCAAGCCAAAGTGTATCTTTAGAAAACGGAACACAGACCATAGCATGATTAGTCTGAAAGTCTGTTACAAAATCGGGATACCGAATTTTAATATCATTTCCCGAACCTATAATTGCACAATACGATTTAATTCCAACCACCGACAACATTGATTTCATATAATTGGAAAGAGCCTTGCAATCGCCATAACCTAAATCATGAACTGATTGTGCACTAAATGGCTGATATCCACCAATTCCTAATTGAACACTTACATATCTTGTTCGTGATTGCAGATAATGGTACAATCGTTGTATTTTTTTCAGAGTATCAGGTTCATCTTTAACTATATTTTTGATTTCAAGCATAGCTTTTTCTGAAAAAACATCCCTATCCTTATATAAATTGTACATCCATAAACCATAGCTTTGCCAACTTTCTAATGAACCTGTAAAACCCTCATAATTAAATGTCCCAACGTTTGAAAAAACATTAGGTGTAGATTCATTTATAGAGGGAGAATATTCTTCGCAAATAACTGCAGGACGATCTTTCAATTCCCACTTATATGTTTTAATATTATTAATTTGCGATTCGGTTTTTATAACGGAATCCATATTAATCTCTTTTAATCGCAATTGTTTTGTAACAGGAACTGAAATAGTGAAATCAGATTCTTTAACAAGTATCTTTTCATCGTAAATAGGATTCCATGCAGGAAAATCAATCGATCCTTTTAACGTTTCTTCATACTCAAGATCAACAACATAAGGATACGTTGCTGGAGTTTGTTTTATTAGCAACAATCGACTATCATCCATTAAAGAATAATCCGAAACGTATGATACATCTCTCATATTTTTAGATCGTGAAATAGAACTTAATAAAGTACCATTTGAAGAATAAAAAGCACCTTTGATTTTGGAAATTTTAATACGAGGATCATAATATAATGATAATCTATTTGAGTGCTCCCCGTCCTTATTCAGAATTGTAAGATTAAAATGATACTTACAAATAATTTTTGTTTCGGAATAATAACTAATTGAAGTAGAACTTTTATTTACAATTACATTTATATTTTTAAAATCATCAGCACCTTGACAAAAACTAAAGTGGACTTTAACAAGTAAGAGAAACAAACAAATAACAGATTTTAATCTCATAAATTTTTCTTTAAAAGAACTTCCTCGTTTGACTTCTCAACCATAAGATTGTAAAAGTCGTAAAGTCCTTTAAATTCCTCAACAGTATAAAACGTTTTCGATAAATTTAAAATCCGATTTATTGTAATTATTCCATCTTCTTCTGACATAGAAAAACTAAATCGTCCAGCATTATCGGGCAATGCAATTGTTGTTGATTTTGGCAAAGATTCTACAATAAACCCTTTAGGGATTTTTATTTTAACCGAAGCAACATCCATTGAAGAATAAGGCATTTCAACGGGATAGTTTCTATTTTTTAGTTTAAATGGATTTTCGGTTATTTTACTATAAAGCAAAGGTTTAAAACTAATTAAATCATTCATAACCGAACTTTGATTTTGAATAGTAATTTTAAACTGTTTAATAAGTTTATTTGTAGAGTCAACATCAAAACACATTACAGAATCAATGTGTAAACCAGTATTGTTTTTCTCAATATCTTGAACTCGTTCCGATTTATTTTTACCAATTTTTAATTCCTCCAATTTCGCATAGTCGGTACTAATTTCATTCAAAATTCCAACAAATTTACCATTATCAAGGAGTTCTAAATCATACTTTGATTGTCTTTTGAAAGCTTTATTATTATTGATTGGAATTAAATCACCAACTTTTTTGTCTATCATTAATCCGTTCCCATTTAAACAAGCTACTGGCAATAAATTTACTTCGGAGCTTGGTGAAGTAGCATCCATAAGAAAACTTTCACCATCATATTTAACTTGAGCAATTACATGGTTAAATCCAGATATTGTTGATCTATTGTTATATATTTTCCCATTATCACGAGTACTAACAACAACAGGATAAGCATTAAATCCAAGTTCCTTTAATAATTGGATTAAAGTTAGATTAATATCTGCTGAATTTCCAGTCCAATTTTTATATAATTCAGGTAAATTCGATGACGATACACTACTATATATTCCGTTCCATTTATATTTATTCTTTATAAAATTAAATCCATCGAATATTAGCTTTTTACCACTCGAATTCATTTTCAAAACATCGGCATCTTTCTTTGTAAAATCAGATCGAAGTAATTGTTTTCCAAAATAATCATAATCGGTCAACTGATCAACAGTTGTTTGCCAAGAGAATGAAAAAGATTCAACTGGTGAATTTGGAAACCTAGTAGACGACAATTCATATTCTAATTTTGAGATATAATTATCGGGAGTTGTTAAGTGCACATCGGAAATAAATGCTGGAATAGAGTCAGCCGAAAATCTAAATTTATTCTCAAAATAATCTATCGATTTCGAATATTTTTGAAAAGGTGATCCTATTTCACTATAAACTTGCTTATAATAAGTAACCGTAAAAGATTTTGTTGAAGAATTTACCTCTTTTTTAACAGGAATTGAACCATCTAAATATTCATTATATTTATAATATTCTGGTATATTAACTTCGTATAATGAACTTAAAACAGGTATCTTTTTTTGGAACTTCCATCCATGTAGGTTATAAAGGAAATCTGTTCTAATAGTATATTTTACGTCTATAATAGAACCTTCTTTAACATTTGGAATTGCAATTTTAACTATTTCGGTATTTACATCTTTTCTTTCGGTATAAAAAGATTCGTTATCATATTTTGTTTTTACAACTTTACCATTTTCAAGATTATATGTCATGGTTTTTATTCCAGATAGAACCTCTTTATTTTTTCCAAACGAATATAGTGGAATTTCAATATTTGCATTTTCAACTCCAATTTTATCTACAATTTTAATTCTAAAAAAGTGTTCAAAATCAATTTGAAACCCTTTAGAGTCATCATAACCAATTGCATGATCTAAATCAACTTTTACATCAGCATGATTAAAAACGGTATATCCATAATCGGTAATATAATATGCATGTGCTCCAGAATCGATAGGACATTTACTTATTTTAAAATCATCGGAACTTATTTTTCCAAATTTTACATCTTGACAATACGATACAGATAAAATTCCTATAAAAAGAATACTAAAGAGGAGCTTACAATTATTGATTTTCATGTTTTTTTAGTTTTTCGTAATAGTCATCAAAAGTATCATTTAATATTTTTATTTCAAAAAAAATGGATATTTTTGATGCCGAAAATTATCGAAACAATTTCATGTATTTCAATTCTGACAAACACTATCGTTTTAGTATACGATTGAAGGGAAATGACTATTCACAAGCTGGATTGTATTTTATTACAATTTGTGTTCAAGGGAAATTGTGCTTGTTTGGGAGGGCTGAATATATTCATGGAATTAAACAATATGTATGGCATCCATTTGACAAAAAATTGTGGCAACGAAATTATTGGGAACACATCATTCGAAACAGCAAATCCTACGAAAACATTTCAAATTACATTATTAATAACCCTGCCAAATGGGAAATTGATAGTCATTATAATTCATAATACAATGAGAAAAATAATTAAACCATCAATTCTTTTTGTAATACTTTTCTTGTGGCAAATATCAAGTTTTGCTCAAGTAGTTTTCAACGAATTAATGATCGATCCTTCACCTGCAATTTCATTGCCCGAATATGAATTTATAGAATTGTATAATGCTGGTTCGGATTCTATAAATCTATCGAATTGGATTATTAAAGGTGGAACATGCGATTGTGTTTTACCATCGTTTTCGTTGGCTTCGCATTCGTTCGTTTTAATTGCATCAACTAGTGCAAAAGCAAAACTCGATTCGTATGGGAAAGTACTTTATTGTCCCTGTTTCCCATCGCTAAATAATGATGGAAAAACACTTTGGTTAATCGATGATAAAGGTAAAATGCAAGATTATGTTTACTACGATATTTCGTGGTACAATTCCGAGTCGAAAGCACAAGGAGGTTGGACATTGGAGCGAAAAGATGTATCGCTGACATGTTCTTGTCCCGAAAATTGGTTGGCTTCAACGAACATTTTAGGAGGAACTCCTGGTAAAGAAAATTCTGTAATCGAAGAAATAACATTCCCAAAATCATCAATAACAAAAGTTGGCAATATTACCGATTCATCAATAACAATCAGTTTTTCATCGCAAATGGATAGTTCATCTGTTTTAAATACATCAAACTTTGTGGTTGATCATGGCATTGGAAATCCTATATCGATATATTCAAATTTTCCCAAATATGATGTAGTTACATTCGTTCTATCATCAGTAATTCATTCAAATGAAACCTACAATGTTCAATGTTCATCAAGTATTTTGAATTGTAATAAAAGTCCAATTGATGCAATTTCAAAACGATTTGCAATTGCCGATTCGGTAAAATCAAACGACATTGTGATAACCGAAATTCTATTTAATCCTCCAATTGATGGGGTTGATTTTGTAGAATTATACAATCGTTCACTAAAAGTTTTAGACTTAAAAGACATTTCCATTGCCAATAAAAACATAACTACAAATAACATTGGAACACTTTCTATCCTTAGCCCACAAGGTCAATTATTATTCCCCAATGAATATTTAATTATCACTTCAAACACAAAAATATTAAAAGAAAAATATAATCTTCCAACAGATATTTCAATCATTGAACTATCAACATTCCCATCATTTCCCGACGACGAAGGGATTGTAAGTATCGCAAATCGTGCAGGTACAATTATCGATGAATTTCACTATAAAAGTTCGATGCAAAGCGAACAACTTACAAGTGATGAAGGTGTGTCATTGGAAAGAATTAATCCAAATATTCCAGCAAACCAAAATTCAAACTGGCATTCTGCAGCATGGTCATGTGGTTTTGCTACTCCTGGGAAGGAAAATTCACAATATCTTGATTCGCAATCGGGCGAAAAACTACTGACGATTTCACCTTCAACAATAAGCCCCAATAATGATGGAATCGATGATATTGCAGCCTTGTCGTTTGAAAATTCGGAAGAAGGATTTACCTCAACGATTCTCATTTTCAATCAAAATGGAATTCCAGTACGAAAGCTTGTAGCGAACAAAACAATGGCAACAGCGGGAAATGTTTTTTGGGATGGACTTGATGATAGTGGAAATGTTGTTCCAATAGGTTTATACATCATTTACTGTTCGACATATAACCTAAAGGGAACAAAGAAAGAATGTAAAACAACCTGTATAGTTGCATCAAAATGATTTCAATCTTAAGTGATATTTTAAATCTATTCTTTCCACAAGTTTGCGAAGTTTGTGGTGGCGGGCTCGTTCGTGGTGAAAAGATTATTTGTATTCGTTGTCATTTCAATCTTCCTCGAACCAACTATCACGATGATGATGACAATAAAACTGCTCAACTTTTCGCAGGAATTGTTCCATTCAAAAAAGCTAGTTCCTATTTTATTTACACAAAACAAAGCGACTATACCAATATTATTCATGGCTTGAAATACGAAGGGAAGCAAGAAATTGGCCTCTATTTTGGCGAACTATTTGGTAATGAATTGAATGAATCGGGATTTTGCGAATCAATAGATTGCATTATTCCAGTTCCATTACATAAAAAAAGACATCGAGAACGAGGATTCAATCAGAGTTTATGCATAGCACAAGGACTTTCGAAAGCAACCGGATTAAGCATTGATAACAATTCGGTAAAACGCATTGTTTACACAAAAACACAAACTAAAAAATCGAAAATGGAGCGTTTTGGTAATGTTGACCACATCTTTAAACTCAATGAAAATCACACGTTAACAAACAAACACGTATTACTTATCGATGATGTAATAACAACAGGAGCAACAATCGAATCGTTAGCTCAAGCATTAGAATCGGTTGAGGGAATTACAATTAGTATTGTATCATTAGCTTTGGCAAATCATTAAAATAATTGCTAAATATTGCATCGCTTAAATTCATACTTTTGCTAGATATTTTACAAAAGATTTAGTTATCGTATTCTAATGAAATTCCTAAACATAAACGACTCCTCAATTTCTATTACTGGAAGATATGAATCAAGTTCAAACGGAGCTTGGAGATTTTCTTTCCCAGGTATTTCAATAAAACTTCGTTTCAAAAATACTAATATTTCAGCACGATTATGCGACTTTGGGAATGATGGAATGAACAATCATTTCAACGTTTTAATCGATGGAAATATTCATTCTGTTATTAAGCTTTCGAATGAAATAAAAGATATTGAACTTTACAAAAAAGCTGATGACAATTGGCACACTTTAGACCTATTTAAACGTACCGAAAGTAATGTTGGCGAATGCGAAGTTTATGGGTTTTTAGTTGATGAAGGTGCAATTATTGAAAAAGCCATCGAACCAGAATTATTGATAGAATTTATTGGCGATTCAATAACATGCGGCTATGGCGTAGAAGCAAAAAGTGCAACCGATAACTTTGAAGATTACACTGAAAATGCTTGGCTTTCATATGCATCAGTAGCAGCAAGAGAATTAAATGCTCGGCATATTATGGTTAGCTATTCGGGCAAAGGAGTTTATCGAAATTGGGGAAGTGAACCATTTACAGGAACGACCCTTTCGGAAATTTACTCGCGATCATTAGCCGATAGAAACGATTCTCACTGGAATTTTAAGAATGTAATGCCTTCAATCGTTGTGGTAAATTTGGGGAGCAATGATTTTAGTCCACCACATTTTGCGAATGAACAAATGTTCAAAGAAGCATATTTAAATCTTATAAAAACGATTCGTAATAATTATGGAGAAAGCTGTTTCATTTTTTGTGTAACAGGACCTGTTCTTGTAAAAACTCTTGGCGATACTCACACAAATTACATCGAATCAATTATTGAAAATCAAAAAAGGAATGGCGATTCACGAATATTTTCATTCTCATTGACTCGACAAACGAGTCGCATAGGATTTGGCGCACAGTGGCATCCAAATATCGAACAATCAAGAAAAAATGGAATTGAAATCGCTAAGTTCATAAGAAAGATGATTACAACTGTTTAAGTTTAACGATGCAAGACACAAAAGTATATTTTCCAAACTTAAATGGACTACGATTTATAGCTGCCTTAATGGTGATTATTCATCATATCGAGCAAATAAAATACATTTTTAAACTCCCCAACATTTGGGGCTCAAGCCCCTTCATAATCGTAGTAGGAAAACTTGGTGTTATATTATTTTTTGTGCTTAGTGGCTTTTTAATAAGCTATTTATTATTGGTAGAAGAAGATTCATACAAACGAATAAGCATTAAAAAATTTTATATTCGACGAATGCTAAGAATTTGGCCTTTGTACTTTTTTATTGGAATACTTGCTTTCATAATTCTTCCAAATATTTCATTTTTCACCTTGCCTGGCTTTAGCAAAACGGTTATCTACAATTCAATATTGTTAAAAAGTACTTTGTTTATTTTATTTCTGCCAAATCTAACTAATGCTTTACTCTATATAATTCCTTATGCTGCTCAAGCATGGTCAATAGGCACTGAAGAACAATTTTATATTATTTGGCCTCTTTTAAATCGTATATTTAAAAAATATCGAATAACATTAATGTTAACGATAATTGCAATTTATCTATTAATCAAAGCATTATTTTATAATTCCAACGATAGTGTCTTTTATATATTTTGGACCCATTTCAATATTGATTGTATGGCAATTGGAGGATTATTTGCCATACTATTATTTAGGGAAAGTACACTTTTAAAGGTCTTAATGAATACTTATTTGTTTTATACAACAATTATTGTAACATTTTTTATGATTTGCAAAGGAATTCAAATTGAATATCTCCACTTTGAAATATATGCAATACTTTTTGGTATAATAATTTTAAATCTTGCTGCAAATAAATCTATTCGTTTTTCATTGGAAAATAAACCTTTAAACTATTTAGGTAAAATATCTTACGGACTGTATATGTACCACCCTATTTGCTTAGTTTTTAGCTTAAAAATGCTCAATTACATTGGCATTTATAATTACTATACAATGTTATTTTCCAGCATACTTATCACTATTATTATAGCTAGTTTTTCATATCATTTTATTGAAGCTTGGTTTATTAAGTTCAAATCGAAGTTTACTTTAATTGTTTCGGGAAATAAAGCGTAATCCCGTTTTATTAACTCGCATAACAATACAAACAACTATGCCCACAGCTTTTATATTGCCCGATATCTACACTTGAACTACAGCCACATTCGGCACGTTGGTTTTTATCTTTTTTAATATGCAATGACTTGCCTGTTATTGATTCAATAAACGTTTTGTCAATACATGAACCATGCTTGATTCCAATTTCACTCAAATCAATTTTCTCAGCACAGGTATACAATTGTAGATTAATGTTGAGCGCTTTTTCAGCAATAGATTTTGCTATATCTATCATCTCAATTCCAGTCAATTGCCTAACAGAATAAGGCTTTAATCGCTTATCCGATTTTCGATAGTTATCGAGAAAACTAATGGTACATTCATTGGTAAATTCTTTTAACGATTTTGCCAAATAATCGAATTTTACTTTATGAAAGTTACTATCAATATCTTCACTTAAAAAGATTGGATCATATCTCCATTTTATTCTTTCTGGACCAATTAAATCAGATAACCGTTTAAACGTTTCTATTCTATCCTTTAATGCAGGAACATCCGGTTCAAAAATCTGATTATACCCATTTAAAGTATACTGAAAGTAAAAATTATATCCTGCTAATTCAGTTAAACGACTCAACATTTTAGCAGGATTTTTTGTCCAAAAGACTATACAATCTACATTTTCAATACTTAAATCAACCTTTCGAATTTGCTTCGGATTCATTGGATTAGGTACATCAACAAAACCTTGCTTCAATTTCTCGAAAAACCATTCGGAGAAAAATGCAGGAATATCTGTTCGCCTACTTGCACTAATTATCATTTTTCTACAATCATCTTTTTAGTCTCAATAGTTGATCCATTTAACATAATAGAATAGAAATAGACTCCATTAGCAATTGAATTTGCATCAAAATAAGCAATGAAATTGCCTCCTTGTTGATTTGCGTCAACTATTGTTTTTACTTCTTGACCAAACACATTTTTAATACTTAGTTTTACACGTGCTGGCTTATCCAATTTGTACGATATTGTACTTAATCCTTTGCTGGGATTAGGATATATTTGGCTTAACAATTCACTATTTTCAGAAGCTATTTCATCAACAGCAGTAAGACATGAATTCTTTGCATCGGGTGTTCCCTTTGATTTCGAAAAAGTCCAACTTGCTGGTAGTGTATTATCCAAATCTGGCGAACGTAATTCCATTGTATAGCCTAATCCATCGGCAGCCTCGGGCCAAGGTGCTTTGTCGTTGTAGCGAACCGAATCTACAAATCCATTGCCAGCATCATACAATCGAATAACTTCTCCACCATTTGAAAGACCATAACCCAATTGCCCAATTCTTGGGTTTGCATTAGGGAAAAGTCCTTTGAACATCACAGTATCTTCACAAACAACAATATATTCATTCGCTGCTAACGTAATATTTGATGGAAGAGTGAAATAATTATATTCCGTTCCATCGCGTAGTTTCCAATTTGAAATATCTACTGTATTATCTCCAGCATTATACAATTCAACCCAATCGCCCGAATTTGCAGTTGCCGAAGAATGATAGTTTATTTCATTTATTACAATTGTTTGAGAACTTGTTGTAGTTGCTTCAAAAACAGCTTTTATCGATGTATTTTTAGTTGGGACATAACTTAATACAGCATTTGTATTTATCGTTTTTGAAGCTCCAATTGGAGTAATTTCCCATTGAACAAACGTATATCCAGGAACGGGAATTGCCGTTAACAAAACGGGGATATTGCTATAATATTTACCCGTATGAGTATTCGTTTTTACTATTTTACGATAGAATTTTATATAACCAGCATCATTATCACTTTTAATTAGCGTTAGATTAACTGTCCCCGAGAGCTTAAAAAACTTCTTCATAATAGTAATCATAGTATCGGGACGATACTTCGCAAAATCACGATAAACCTGAACATTTTTTTCCCATTTATCAACTGTTTCAAATATTGGAACAATCCATGGTTCTGGATTTGGAACTATTTTCCCACCCCATCGAGTAATATGTCTGGGTATTTCGGGTGCAATATTTCCAGCAATACTATCTACAATATGTCGAACCCTTAGTGAATCAAATGTTGTATTCATTTGATAAGCCATGCTTTGAATAAACTCATTTTTAAATGATGTGTTTGTCAATAGATTTCGAAATAAAAATGTAGACCATTGCGGATTTGGCCAAACAACACTTTGATTTTCCAACAACGCTGCCAATTCTAATGTGTTTTTGGCTTTATTCCCGTTCCAATTCCAATTTTCACTCACACTTTTTAATGTATGATCTAAATCCCAACAAGCCCATCGCCATTTCGAATATTGACCAGTATTTGCACTCCAATAACGGATATTATTACCAGGCCAATCATCCATTCCCATATAAATTAATGCTACTTGGTAGTCAAGATAACTTTCAATATCCATTTTCGAGGCTACATAGTTATAATTAGCAGTAGATGTTACTCCATTTGCTTTTATGTAATCAAGCATTTGATTATATGAATTGGCAGTTCCTGTTGACTCATTTCCATTATCATAAGAATTCCTTTCAATGACGTTTAAGTTCGAAGCTGAAACACCGTAATGATTCTTAAAATAATCTTCATTGTATTTTTCTCGTAAATTTTGAATACCCCAATATTGTCCATTTATATAAACAGCAACTGGCTGATAAGCTTGCGTTTCAATTTCTAAGTCATCGCAAATAAGTTGCGAAACAGCATCTCGAAACGTTGTTATATTTTGGTCGTCAGATCCACTTCGCAAAACAATACCATCATATGATTTATATTTTCTTGTATTGAAAAATGGATAATCGAACGATGTCTTTCCATATTCTTCTCTCGAAAAAAATGCTAATGATTTTATGGGATATCGTTGACGCGAACAGCCTCCAAATATCTTGGCACCAGCCATTTGATTTATATGAACAATGCCCGATTTATCGTAATATTCCAAATTTACTGGACGTTCCCAATCTTGATTGACGTTCATTGGTATAGAAGAACAACCTGCAACAATTCCATTAGTTCCTATCACATATATTCCTTCATTGTCATCAAAAAAGTTTTTGGGATCGGTAACTATCGATAATGTTGGCAAATTCCTTGGTGTATTTATAAAGAAACTATGTGTTTCAACATCACTTGGCAAAAATCCCGATTTAATAGCAATAGCTCTTACGCAAGTAGTTGTGTCAATTTTAAAAGGACTTGAATATTTTTTTGATGAAGATGTTGGGGTGCTTCCATCAATTGTATAATATATATCGACAGCTGTTTGTTGAGTAAATGAAACAATTTGACTTGAATTAAAAAAACCACCGGGAATGGTAAATTGAGGATTAGTTGTGATTGAAGTATATAAACTATTCCCATTCGTTTTTCCTATTGTTGGCATTTGAAAATATGCGAAAGACTGCATATTCGAAGTATTTCGTCCAAATGAAATATCATTACGTTGTTTCCCATAAGTAAACGAATCAACAACATTACCTTTTGTATCATACAGACCAATAAATTCACCTTTTATACTAAGTTTAAAGTTTGTATGACTTCCCGTATTTCGTTCATCGGCATAGAATAATTTGTAGCCTCCACTAGCAACTGTAGCCGATTGAATCATCCATTTTGTTGGATTATTTCTGTCATCAGTTAAATAATACCCTTTTAACGATACGGTTAATCCCGTATTATAAATTTCAATAATATCGACATACTCACTATAATCGGTATTTTGATACGTTGATACATTTGAAGCTAGTACTTCATTTATATAAATTGTACTGGCTTGCGATGATTTTGCAAGAAATAAACACAAGACAACAAGGCACAGTAACCCTTTTCGTAATATTTTACTCATAGTACAGTTTTGGATAAAAATATTCTCAAAGTTAATGAATTGACAATATTCTATAGCATGTTTTCATTTCAATCATATTTGAAATTTGATTCAATATAGATAAGTAGGTAGAATGAATTTTATTATTTTTGCGAAAACAATTTACATGAAAATACATACGTTTATAGCATTTCTATTTATACTTTCTCTCAGTTGTTTTAATGCTACAATTGGATACTGTCTTGACGATTCTTTAGTATATATACGAGACTTAACATTTCCCTCATCGATAGAAAAAACATTTTTCAACAAATCGGATAGTACCTCAAATCATGATCTTTTCACGGCATTTTCTCTTGCAAATATAAATTACGATACTTCGAAAATTGAATCTAATTATAATAAATACAAGTCATTATTAACATCCTTTGAAGACGAAAAATTCAACAAATTAAAAGATTATAAAAGAGTCACTACTATTTACGATAAAGCTCATGCCACTTTTTTCAATAAATATGAACTTTACACCGTCTTCGAAAGCATTTTCGATAAAGGCATATATAATTGCGTTACAGGAACAAGTTTGTATTCTTTAATTCTTCAACATTTTAATATCTCATATTCAATAAAAGAAACCCCCGAACATGTCTATTTAATAGCATATCCCGAAAATAGAAGTATTAAATTAGAATCAACCGATCCAAAATCTGGTTATACATTTTACACACAACAATCGAAAGAAAAATTTGTAGAATACTTGAAGTCAGAAAAAATAATTAGCATTAACGATATTTCAACCATAGGTATTGACTCATTATTTGAGAAATATTATTTTGCAAATAATTCAGTTACACCCAAACAATTAGTAGCAATTCAATACTCTAATAATGCAATCTATCAACTTAATGACAATAAAAATGAATTAGCATTAAATCAGATTTTAAAATCCTACTATTTATATCAATCTACAAAAACAAAATACTTACTCTACAATACCTTACTTCAGCTAATTTCAAAAACAAATTACAAAACTGAAGCTGATTGGGGATATTACATATTAATGTCTCGATTTTCCAACACTCTTATTAGTTCAGAAAACTTGCGTGATGAATTTTCTCGTTTAACAAATAAGCTACTTATAGAACAAACCGACACCATATTATACAAAAAAGCATATGAAAAAATCATATCAAATATTAGTGATAGCACACTAAAAAAGAACATAATGTTTGTTTATGGTTTTGAAATGGGTAGAATGTATTTAGTTTTTGAGAATCCATCGCAAGCATTTCCATTTCTAGAACAAGCAAACAAATGTCAACCAAACAATTATCAAGCTGAACGTTTTATGGTTGATGCATACTTATCGAGTCTTAAAAACATTAAAAATGATAAAGATTTACTTTTCCCAATTGAACATTTTTTACAACGGCATAATAGTATCCATGATAACAAAAAACTAATTAGTATCCTCCTAAATATTTATTCAAATTTATCGAACAATGCACTAATAAAGGGTTCAATTAAAGAAGGAGAACAGTACCTCGACAAATTTGAACAAACAAAATCGAAATTTCCCGATATAACTTTCGATGGTATCACTGTCGAATCATTATACACATCTTGGGCTGCAAAATACTTCTCAAAAAATAAGGCAAAAGCACAAGGAATAATAAAAAGAGGCTTAAAGCTAGATCCTAAAAGTAAAAGACTTCAAGATTCTCTTAAAATGTTTTAAAAAGCATTATTAATTGTAAAAGAAATATTTTTTCGCAAAATCAGTTCACTTCCAAAATCAGTTTTTACTTTAGCCACAATTCCAATATTTTTTATTTCAATGACTCCTCGTAGAACTTGATATTGAAGAACTAATTCTCCATTATTACTAACGATACGACTAACACCCCAAGGCAAATATTTTCCATCAATCAAATTATCATAATAATAATGGACTTTATCTGTTTTATTTGATATTTTAATTTTTAACATATAAGTATTAAGTAATGCGAGTTGATTTATTTTCTCAACAACAATAAAGGGTTGTATTATCAATGTACCCGATTCATCCCATTCTTGAAGTCCTATTCCAGGAAATCCACAATGATACGGACATGAAGCTTTTATTTTTCCATTCGGCCAATATGCCTTAAAAATGCCTTCTCCTTTCCCTTTCAAATAATTCATTTCCCGATACACTGTACCGTCAACATAATATTGTAAAAACGGACCATCTTGAATTGCATTTTTATACGAAACACTCATTATCCGTCGTCCCGTTTTAGGATTGTAAGTAACAGATTTCCCATCAATAATTCCATTTACATAATCAACACTTTTAACTAACTTCCCTTCATAATTATAGTTTTTAGTTGGACCAAATTCAATTCCATCCTTCATAGTTCTTTCCGTTTTTAACGTTCCATCGGCATAATATTCACGCTGAATTCCAGTAGTTACTTCATTTTGTGAACATGAGATTAAAACTAGAATGGGAAAAAGTATACTTGAATAAAACAATCGATTAAGCATATTCATTTTTTTGAGATCTTTAAATTCAATTAATAAAATAAAACGCTAAAAGTAAAACTTAGTCTTTGAAATAGGACAAGAATATTTACTAAAATAAAATTATTTCTTAAAATTTCATATCTTCGCTAAAAATACACAAAAGTACATTACATGTCATCAATTCACATCTCTGTTGTAGCTCCTGTTTATGGTTGTAAAACCTGTCTTGCAGAATTGTATTTAAGACTTAAAAATTCATTAGAGAATATTTCTAGTAATTTTGAAATAATCTTAGTTAATGATGCAAGTCCTGATAATGCTTGGGAAACAATTGAAGAAATCACAAAAAAAGATTCAAGAGTAAAAGGAATCGATTTATCACGCAATTTTGGTCAACATTATGCTATAACTGCAGGCATAGAATCATCAAAAGGTGAATGGGTTGTTGTAATGGATTGCGACTTACAAGATCAACCTGAAGAAATTGCAAAACTCTATGCAAAAGCCCAACAAGGATATGATGTCGTTCTTGCTCGTCGTCATACTCGACAAGATTCATTTTTCAAAGTTTTTGCATCTAAAATGTTTTACAGCACTTTAGGATACTTAACTGATACAGAACAAGACAGTACAATTGCAAACTTTGGCATTTATCATAATAAAGTCATAACTGCAATATGCAATATGGGTGACAGTATGCGTTATTTTCCAACAATGGTACGTTGGGTTGGATTTAAACAAACAGCAATAGATATAGAACACGCCTCAAGAACAGAAGGAAAATCATCTTACAATTTCAAACGATTGATGAAATTGGGACTTGATGTTGTCCTTTCATTTTCTCAAAAACCACTTGTATTAACAATTAAATTGGGAGCTCTTATTTCATTATTTGCATTTGGAGCTGCAGGCGTATTTTTTGTGAAATACTTAATGGGCGAAATTATTGTAATGGGATGGATTACATTAGCCCTATCAATTTGGTTATTCTCGGGAATCATAATTATGATAATTGGAATTGTTGGATTATATATTGGCAAAACATTCGAAAATGTTAAACAACGACCACGGTTTATTATTAAAACAGCTTTAAATTTTGAAAATAAAAATGAATAATTTCAATATTCTTGATTGGGATAGTGCATTCTTCAAATTTAAAGTTGCTTCAGTCATTCCTCACTCATTGAATGTTGTTGAAATTGAAGAAATGACTACTCAAATGAAAGCAGAAGATGTTCGTTTAGCATATTGGAAAACCCCCATTCAGATAGACAAATTTCCTTCGAATACGGATGTAAATTTAGCTGATGTTGCTTGTCTTTATAGTATTGGTTTGCCATCAGAGAGAAATATTCATCCACAAATATCACTTTATTCGGGGGAAACGATTAGTCAAGAACTTGAAAATATAGCTATACAGTGCGGTATTTTTTCTCGATTTAATCTTGATAAAAATTTCCCTTCTAATTCATTTGAACAACTTTATCGGATTTGGATCCAAAAATCGGTTTCAAAAGAGATTGCAGATGATATACTAGTATACCATGAAAACAATATTTTAGCTGGAATTGTGACGGTAAGTGTAAAAAATGCTGTTGGGAATATTGGATTATTTGGCATAGAAGAATCGATGCGAGGCAGAGGAATTGGCAAAGCATTGTTAAATGCAGCTATTTCATATTTTTCAGATAAAAATTGTATGCGATCGCAGGTTGTTACACAGTCAAAAAACGATGCTGCCTGTGGTTTGTATGAAAAATGCGGATTTACTGTGATTGAAAAGAAATATTGTTATCATTTTTGGTTATAATTTAAATAATGCAAAATACTCCTCACATATCAATAGTAAGCCCAGTTTACGGATGCAAAACATGCCTCGTTGAATTATACTTGAGGCTAAAGACTACACTTGAAACAATAAATCCTGATTTCGAAATCATCTTTGTAAATGATGCTAGCCCCGATGGTGCTTGGCAAACAATATCTGAACTTGCACAAAAAGATACTAGAGTAAAAGGATTAAATCTTTCACGGAATTTCGGACAACATTATGCCATAACTGCTGGACTCGATCATGCTCAAGGTAATTGGGTTGTAGTAATGGATTGTGATTTGCAAGATCAACCAGAAGAAATTATCAAGTTGTATAATAAGGCTTTGGAAGGTTATGATGTAGTTGTTGGACGAAGAGTTCAAAGAAAAGATACATTTTTCAAACAACTTACATCGCAATTATTTGCAAAACTTTTCGACTATCTAACCGATCAAAAAACAAATCCCGAAGTAGCTAATTTTGGTATTTACTCTAAGCAATTTATTGCAAATGTGACTTCATTTAGAGAAGAATTTCGCAATTTTGGACTAATGAGAAACTGGCTTGGATTTAACCGATTTGAACTGGAAATAAATCATGCCGAAAGACCTCATGGAGAAACCTCTTATAACTTTAGCAAACGGCTTCACTTGGCAACTGAAAGCATAGTTTCTTATTCCGACAAACCTCTCCGGTTATTCTTTAAACTTGGATTAACCATGAGCATACTATCTGTAGTATTCGCCACATTTATCGTTTGTCGTTATTTCTTTTTAAAAACACCATTCCCAGGTTGGACAAGTATTATTGTTTCTTTATTTTTCTTAAGTGGATTACTTCTCGCTTGTATGGGTTTTATTGGTTTATATATTGGAAAAATATTTAAACAAGTAAAAGATCGTCCACTTTATGTTATTCAAAATAAATTAAATTGCAATGTCGAATAAACTTAAACTTGGTTTTATTGGAGGTGGAATAAATTCTGCCGTAGGACGAACCCACAAAATAGCGGCCGAAATGGATTCTCGTTTCGAAGTAGTATGTGGAGCATTCAGCCGACATGCCGACGTAAACACAAAAACAGGCTATGAATATGGAATTACTCCTGAACGAGTTTATAATTCATGGGTCGATTTATTACAAAAAGAAAAAGGGAAAATTGATGCCGTTGTTATTTTAACGCCAACACCAACACATACCGAAATAATAATTGAAGCTATAAAACAAGGTTATCCTGTTATTTGCGAAAAAGCACTCACAAACTCACTACTCGATGCAAATGAAATTGCAAAAGTTGTAGAATCGCATAATGGCTTCTTAGCTGTTACGTATAATTACACCGGCTATCCAATGGTTCGAGAACTAAAACACATGATAAAGAATGGTGTTTTAGGAAAAATACAACAAGTCCACATCGAAATGCCACAAGAAGGCTTTTTACGCATCACACCCGATGGAAAGGCTCAAATACCTCAACAATGGCGTTTAGAAGATGGTGAAATTCCAACTGTTTCGCTCGACTTAGGTGTACATTTACATAATATGGTCGACTTTCTTATTGCTGAAAAACCTATTCGATTAGTCGCTCTACAAAATAATTATGGCAATTTCTCAGGAATAATCGATAACGTTCAATGTATTGCAGAATATACTAACAATGTAACTTGCAACTTCTGGTATGGAAAAACAGCATTAGGACAATCGAATGGACTTAAAGTTCGCATTTTTGGAGAAAAAGGAAGCGTCGAATGGCTTCAATTACATCCCGAAGAATTTGTATATTGCGACAATATGGGTAATCGACATAAAATAGACAAAGGTTCTGCTTCGTTACAAGTTGCATCACAAGAACGCTATTCTCGATTTAAAGCTGGTCATCCAGCTGGTTTTATCGAAGCTTTTGCAAATTATTATTGTGATATTGTTAGTAGTTTAACTGAATATAAAACAAATAAAAAGCAAAATTCCGATCTCATTTTTACGGTATACGACGCATGTGAAAGTTTAAAACTAACACATGCAATTCAGAAATCGGATTTAGATAAAACGTGGATAAAATGTTAATGGTTTAAATATGGAAATTACTTTAAACAAGGAAGCAGAATTCGCAACAAAACAATTATGCAAACAATTCCTACACTCAGGTAAACCACGATATATTCTTGGTACAAATAACTATGCAAAAAGTGTAGCAGAGCTCATTACTATTGATTATTTTATCGATGAATTCACTTTAGATGAGACTTTTATGGGGAACCCTATAATTAAAGATATTACTAAAGTTCCTAAAGAAACAATTGTACTTTCGGCAATAATCGGAAATGTTCCAATTACAGTTAAAAGAAAGATTGAAATGCATTCATTAAAATGTCTAGATTACTTTTCATTTTTGAAAGATTCAAATCTTCAAATTAAGAACGTTGAGTTTTGGGATGGCTTTCATAATACTTTTGAAAAGGAGAAGTCTTCTTATGAATACATATTTTCTCTTCTAGACGATGATATTTCAAAAAATACTTTCGAAAGAATTCTAAATTTTCGAATTAACTACGATCTTTCACAAATGTCGATTTTTAGAGATATTCAGCATAGTCAATACTTTGAATATTTTCTAGCATTAAACAGTCATGATGAAGTATTTGTAGATATTGGAGGATTTGATGGATATACGAGTAAAGAATTTATTAAACGATGTCCTAATTTTAACAAAATATATTTTTTAGAGCCAGAATCTCAAAATCTACATAAAGCTAAAGCATTGCTTCAAAATTATTCGAATATTGAATATCTAGAATTTGGTGCATCAAATAAAAAAGAAACACTCCGATTCGAAAATGAATTGGGCTCTTCGAGTAAAGTTTCAGAAAATGGTTCTATTGTTATAGAAGCTGATACAATTGATAATTTAATCAAAGAAAAAGTAACGTATATTAAGATGGATATCGAAGGGAGCGAAAGTATTGCTATCGAAGGAGCAACACAAACAATTCTTAAATACCATCCACGACTTGCAATATGCGTATATCATAAAGGAACAGATTTAATAGAAATTCCAAAACAAGTTCTTGCAATAAGAAACGACTATAATTTATACCTTCGTCAATATACAGAAGGTGTAGTTGAAACTGTGATGTTTTTTATCCCAAAAATTTAAATATGGATATTTATTCTATTTTTTTTACCCAACTATTATTTGGCATTTTAGCTATACTGATTACCTATACAATTGGTAAATTTATTACTAGTTTTTTTTCTATAACTGGTGGATTTTTCTTCCAATTATTTGTTACGTATATTATTGGAATAACCTCAATCGTTTTATTCTATTCAATTATTAAAACTCAAGGAAAAACAATTAATATATTGCTTATACCTACTATTGCTTTTTTACTATACCATTACAAAAGTTTTTTCACTAAAACACCTACAGTTCAACTTAAAGAAGTATTAAATGAAATACTTTGGTCAACTATTCCATTTGTGATAGTTTTTGCATATCAAAGTTGGTTTTACTTTGATTTTGTAATTGGTACCATTAAGCCTCTTTTTATAGACACCATAAGTTATGGATTATTTAGCGACGCATTAAATCTATGGGGAATAGAAGGTCGCTCAATTGATATGACTTACTTCTTTGGAGAAATGGGTGGACTCAATCCATATCATTATGCAGAATTGTGGTTTACTGCTTTTTTTTCATTTATTTTTAAAAACTCTTCAGCAAATACGTATCACTTCATTACATTTTCAACATTGATATGTACCTCTATTGTTGGTATTGCCTCTCTTCTTGAAAAAAGCTCTTTAACTTTTAATAAATATATTATAATTATATTATCGATTCCGTGTCTTTTTATTCTTGGGAATAATAATTGGATAATAGTCAACTATTTTGGTCAGAAAATGTCTTTTATTTATGTCTTCTTTTTGTTGAGTATGTTTCTGTTCAAAGAAGATAAATGGTTAGTTGGTTACATTATAATCGCTATCATTCCCGTTTTTTCCATAACTCTATTGCCTTCAATTTATGGTGGATTACTAATTTTTCTTTTATTTAAACTGATTATAACTCGATTTAAGTACTTCAAAGAATCACTTATCCTTTTTAGTTTTATTTTTTGTAATATATTCTTAATCGGACTATTTTATTATACTAATTCATCATCTTTAAATAGTAGTCATGGATCACTTATAGCTCATTCAAACGTATTTAAGGGCGTTTCTGGATCTTTCTCTTTTTACAACTGCAAAATAGTAATTGCAAATATTCTTTACTATACTATTCCAAACAGTTTAAAATTTTTAACCAACGTATTTTATTTTAGCTATTTGTTTGGTATCTTACTTTTCACTTCATTTAAAAAATATTTATTGCTTTTTTTCCTCATATTTTGTTTCCTTTTTATGGGAACAATTGCAACACAAATAAATGCTCAAATGTTTGATGCTGGTCAATTTTATGACTCAATTAGTGTAATTTTAGGAATCTTCATTATAGTATTACTATCTAACTCACTATCTATAAAAAACATAGACAATTACATTTTTATAGGCATTGTTTATGGATTTATGATTATAGTTATTCCTACAACTATTCAAACAAATAATATTTTAAAAATGAATAATGATATTGCTTTTGTACAAAAAGCATCTAAATTAATTACGAAAGATCAAACTGTTATCCTTTCATTTATTTCACCAGATATTTATTTAAGTGAACTGAATTTTTCTAAAATAAAATCATATATCGTTACTGGTATGGCAAATGATATTATAGAATTAACACAATTCACCAATAAAAAAATTATTTTTTCAATAGGAAATCCTGAATCGCAATTTACAAAAGAAAAATTATCACTGGAAGATAGTCTGCTTGTATATAAAAACACTCCTATAAATGTTTGGAGAAGCAAAGGTAAAAACTATAACTTACAAACATTTGTAGAACATTACAAAATCAAATATTTCTATTTTAAGGATAGTGTTTCAATACCATCGTTTATAGCACAAAACATCGATACTATAATAGAGTCACCATTAACTCATAGCAAATTTATTAGAATCAAGTAAACTAATAGTGAATAAAAAAATGAAAGTAGTTATATTAGCAGGCGGATTAGGAACCAGATTGAGTGAAGAAACCGATCTTAAACCGAAACCAATGGTTGAAATTGGAGGTAAACCAATCCTTTGGCATATCATGAAAATATATTCGTATTATGGATTTAACGATTTTATAATTTGTTGTGGATATAAAGGGTATATGATAAAAGAGTACTTTGTCAATTACTTTCTTCATCAAGCCGATGTTTCAATTGATTTAAAAGAAAATAAATTAGAAATTGAACAACCCAATGTGGAACCATGGAGAATAAAAATGATTGATACTGGACTTGATACGATGACTGGTGGGCGCATAAAAAGAATACAAAAACATATAGGGAATGAGCCTTTTCTATTAACCTATGGAGATGGATTAGGAAATGTCAATATTTCAGAGCTTGTTGCTTTTCATAAAGAACAAAAGAAACTTGCAACCGTTACTGTTGTTCAACCATCGGGTCGTTTTGGTGCAATACATTTTGATGCAGAAAATGCTATCAATATATTTTCTTTTCAAGAAAAACCAAAGGGAGACAACTCATGGATAAATGGAGGTTTTTTTGTCTTACAACCAGAAGTATTTGATTATATTAAAGATGGAGACACTACCGTTTGGGAAAAAGAGCCTTTGGAAAACCTCGCTAAAGATGGACAACTTTGTGCCTACCGTCACAATAGCTTTTGGAAACCAATGGATACTATTCGCGACAAAATTGATTTAGAAAAAATGTGGGAAACAAAACATTGTGATTGGAAAATATGGTAGTTAGTAGCCTAGTGCATCCTTTTTGGAAAGATAAAAAAGTCCTTATTACTGGACATACTGGTTTTAAAGGTTCATGGCTAAGTTTAATGCTTCATCAATTGGGTGCAAATGTTTTTGGCTACGCTCTTGAGCCACCGACTGAACCAAGCTTATACAAGATATGTGCTATTGATTCTTTTATAAAATCAACCATTGCAGATATTCGCGATTATCAAACCTTATATCAAACAATTGATAAGGTAAAACCAGAGATAATTATTCACATGGCAGCTCAAGCTTTGGTTCGTGAATCGTATAAAAATCCCGTTGAAACATATCAAATTAATGTGATGGGAACCGTTTTATTGCTCGAAGCAGTTCGGCAAATAGGCTGTGTTAAAGCATTAGTCAATGTAACTACCGATAAATGTTATGAAAATAAAGAATGGTTATGGGCTTATCGTGAAAATGAACCAATGGGTGGTTACGATCCTTATTCAAACAGTAAAGCTTGTTCCGAATTACTTACTTCATCTTATCGAAATTCATTTTTTAGTTCCGAAACATACTCACAACACGGACTAGCATTAGCATCAGCACGTGCAGGGAATGTAATTGGAGGCGGTGATTGGGCAACCGATAGACTAATTCCCGATATCCTCAATGCAATTTCATTAGGCAAAAAAGTTAAAATTCGCAGCCCTTACGCAATTAGACCTTGGCAACATGTACTAGAACCGTTATCTGGATATATAACGCTTGCAGAAAAACTATACACCGAAGGCCCAAAATTTGCCGAAAGCTGGAATTTCGGTCCAGTTGATGAGGACGCTAAACCTGTGGAATGGATTGTTCAAAAACTATGTACGAAATGGGGAAATAATGCTTCGTACGAAATAGATAAATCACCACAGCCCCATGAAGCAAACTACTTAAAATTAGATTGTTCCAAAGCAAAGACACTGTTAGGCTGGAATCAAACATGGGATATTGAAACAACCCTTAAAAAAATTATTGATTGGAATAAATCATATCTTAGAAATGATGATATGAAACAAGTTTGTGTTAGTCAAATCGAAGAATTTTTAAAAAATAAAAAAGAAATGATATGAGAGATAGTTCAACTATTCGACAAGAGATAATAGAAAAAACAATTGAATACTTTCACTCAAAATTTGCATCGCTTCCTTTTGTACCAGGTAAATCGAGAGTTAATTATGCAGGACGTGTTTTTGATGAACAAGAAATTATACATGCCGTTGAAGCATCTCTTGATTTTTGGCTAACAGAAGGACGTTTCTCTGAACAATTTGCCGAGAAAATAGCTGAGTTTTTGGGAATCGAAAATGTTTTATTAACAAACTCAGGATCTTCTGCAAATCTTTTAGCTTTTGCTACCTTAACAAGCATGAAATTAGCTGATAGGAGATTAAAACCCGGAGATGAAGTGATATCAGTAGCTGCAGGTTTTCCAGCAACGGTAACTCCCATAATTCAATATGGTCTTGTTCCTGTTTTTGTTGATGTTGATATACCAACTTACAATATTAACATTGAAATGTTAAAGAAAGCAATCAGTCCAAAAACACGCTGTATTTTCATTGCTCATACATTAGGAAATCCATTCAATATCGACGCTATTATGGAAATAGCAAAAGAGCATAATCTATGGGTTATTGAAGATAATTGCGATGCATTTGGAAGCAAATACAATGGTAAATATACAGGAACATTTGCTCATCTTTCAACCATTTCATTCTATCCAGCACACCATATTACTACTGGTGAAGGTGGTGCTATTATTACCAGCGATCCATTATTGGCACTTATTCTAAAATCGTTTAGAGATTGGGGCCGCGACTGTTATTGTGGTGGTGGTGAAAATAATACTTGTGGCAAAAGATTCACCCAAAAATTTGGGAACTTACCTCTTGGTTACGATCATAAGTATGTATATTCGGAAATTGGCTATAACCTGAAAATGACCGACATACAAGCTGCAATTGGAGCGGCTCAAATGGATAAATTACATGAATTCTGCGAAAAACGCAAAGCAAACTTTCAAAAGCATTATATTATTTTTGAGAAATATAAAAACTATTTTATTTTACCAAAAGCAACTAAAAATAGCGATCCAGCATGGTTCAGTTTTATTGTTACAGTAAAAGAAGATGCACCTTTTACACGCGATCAGATTACTAAATATTTGAACGAACACTTGATAGAAACTCGCAATCTATTTGCTGGGAATATTGTGAAACAGCCCGGATTTATGGATAAAAATTATAGAATTGCTGACCATCTTAAAAATACCGATTTAATTATGAACAACACCTTTTTTCTTGGAACATATCCTGGAATGACCGACGATATGTTCAATTATATTGAGAATGTTATTTGCGATTTTATTGAAAGAATAAAATAATTTGGGATGATTATTAAGAAATATAAAGTTAGAATATCTTCAATTACTAATCTGCTTGAAGGTGTTTATACTCTTGAATTTGAATCGTTGAATGGAGCTTTCAAATATGCTTCAGGTCAATTCCTGCATCTAGCACTAGATAATCATTATGATGGAAGTGGTCAATGGCCCGAATCGCGTTGTTTCTCGATGCAATCAAATCCAGATAATGCAACTATTAAAATAACATATACTGTAAAAGGATCATTTACTCAAGCAATGGCTTCAGAACTTAAAATTGGTTCAGAAGTTTGGATAAAATTACCATTTGGAGAACTTTTTTCATCTGTTCACGACAAAAATAATACTGTATTTATAGCAGGAGGAACTGGTATAACTCCATTTTTATCTCTTTTCACCCATACTTCATTTGCTGAATACAAAAATCCACACATATATCTTGGCTTTCGTTCTCAACATTACAATGTTTATTCTAGTGAATTGCAATCAGCTTGTAATATAAGCCCTTATGGAGAACAAATACTACATCTCATTTATCAAGATACTAATGGAATGTTAGATATTAATAAAATATTTAACGAAAATGGGAGTGATTCTACTTACTTTATTTCAGGACCTCCCTTAATGATTAATTCTTTTAAAAAAACATTGATTGATAATGGAGTCAATAAACAAAACATAAAGACAGATGATTGGGAATAAAAAATAATCTCGACATTAGTCTATAGTAAAACCGTTATAAAATTGTAAGAGATTAAACCATAAAGAAAACATATCTATTTTTTAAAAGATTATGGAAATTATTGAAGCAATAACATTCCTTGACTCTCAGATCCCTAATTCGGAACAAGGTTTGCCCGAAGAAATATTCCTTTTTGCAAGCACATTGATGCCTATGGTAAACGTAGATCTGCTCATAAAAGATGAACAAGGAAGAACCCTATTATCGTGGAGAGATGACAAATATTGTGGAAAAGGCTGGCACATACCTGGAGGGATTATTCGTTTCAAAGAAACAATGCATTCTCGAATAATGAAAGTCGCTGAACTTGAAATAGGCAATAAGATAGAATATGAACCAAATCCGATAGCAATTAATGAAATTATTTTAGAACAAAATACACGTGGTCATTTTATTTCATTTCTTTACAAATGTTTTCTTCAATCAACTGTTTTTATTGACAATAAAGAATTGAAAGAAACTGATGCAGGCTTTTTAAAATGGCATAAAAGCTGTCCATGTGATTTATTAGAAATGCATGAATTGTATAGAAAATATATGTAACTTTGTTGTATATAAATACATCTAAATAATTCCGAAAGAATATTGCATATAAATTTGTATCTTATAATCAATAAATTTGAGTAGTAAAAGTAAAAAACAATGGAAATAAAAATTGGTCAAAAGTTAATTGGAAAAGATAGCCCAGTATTTGTTATTGCAGAAGGTTGTGATAATCACATGGGAAATCTTAGCATAGCCAAAGAAATGGCACTTCAAGCGAAAATAGCAGGAAGTGATGCCATAAAATTTCAACATCATTTACCTTATGAGGAAATGTTGCCAGACGTACCAATGTCAGATAATTTTAATATCCCATTGTTTGACTTTTTGTTAAAAAACGCGTTAAAATTAGATCAACATAGAGAGCTAAAGAAATATTGCGAAGAAATTGGAATAATTTATTTATGTACTCCTTTCAGTTGGAAGGCTGCTCAAGAAATAAATGAATTAGGTGTAGAAGCATTTAAAATTGGTTCGGGTGAAATGACGGATATTCCAACATTAGAAAGAATTGCTAGTTTTGGGAAGCCAATTATTATTTCTACTGGTATGTGTACATTTGAAGAAATAGATAGAACATATAATGCTATTATTAAAACAAATGCTCCATTAATACTTACAAATTGTATTTCAGAATATCCTCCAATATATGAAGACATCAATCTTGGTGTAATTCCAAAAATGATTAATCGGTATCCAAAAGCAATTATAGGTCATTCTGACCATACACCCGATTTATTTACCTGTTATGCTGCAGTAGCAATGGGTGCTAAGATAATAGAGAAGCATGTAATATTGAGTAAACAAACTCCAGGCCCAGATCAATCTGTTTCAATAGATTTCTTTGATTTACATAATTTAGTTGATGGTATTCGAAAAATTGAAGCTGCTTTAGGAACTGAAAAATCAGTTCATCCTAAAGAGATGAAAATTCGTGAGTGGGCTTTTAGAAGTATAGTTTCAATTACTGAAATAAAAAAAGGTGAAATAATAACTGGAGAAATGATATGGTCTAAAAGACCAGGAACAGGAATCCCTTCATATTTAAGAGATGAAATAATAGGGAAAAGAGCAAAAAATAATATTGAGAAAAATGTACTTCTAAAATTAGACGATTTGGAATAATTATATACCATATATAATCTTGATAAAAATGAATTAATGAAAAATAAAACAAAAATATTATTTGTAACTGGTTCTCGAGGAGAATGGGGGTATATCAGACCTATTCTAAAACTTATTCAAAAAAGAGATGACGTAGAATATGTTCTAGTTGTTACAAACATGCATCTTTTAAGTTCGTATGGCAATTCATTTAAAGAAATCGAAAAAGATGGATTTCATATTAAATACAAAGTTAATATGTCTATGGATGGCTACAATCATTTTACCCAAGCGAAATCACTTGGTATTTTTATGATGTCACTACCTGATATTATTGAAAGTGAAAAACCAAGTTGGATTTTATTAGCAGGCGACAGAGGAGAACAAATGATTGGAGCTATGGTTGGTGGTTTCACATACACTCCTGTTGCTCACATTCAAGCTGGAGAACTATCGGGTAATGTTGATGGAATGACTCGTCATGCAATTGGAAAGTATGCTCATATTCACTTTGCAGCAAATGAAGATGCAGAAAAAAGATTATTGAAATTAGGTGAAGAGTCTTTTAGAGTTTTTAATGTTGGTGCTCCACAATTAGATGAAATGGTAAATAGTGAGTATAGCGAGGTTAATGAACTTGAACAAAAATATTCACTAGATCTAAGTTCCGGTTATATGCTTGTAGTTATGCATCCAATAACAGAGGAGTACGCAAACATAGAGAAACAAATAAAAGTAATTTTCGAATCTTTAAATTCATTCAATATTCCCAAAATACTTATAATGCCTAATAACGATGCTGGTTCTATTATGGTTAAAGATGGTATTAATAAATACAAAAGCGGTGAATATCATATTTTCTCGAATTTAAAAAGAAAAGAATATTTAGGATTTTTAAAAAACGCTAAATGTATTGTTGGTAATTCAAGTTCTGGATTACTAGAGGCACCAACGTTTAAAATTCCAGCTGTAAACATTGGACGACGTCAACACCAACGAGTAAGAGGGATTAATGTTATAGATGTTGGTTACGATTTTGATGAAATTATAACAGGAATTAATAAAGCAACATCAAAAGAATTTAATGATTATCTAAAACAAAACTGCAGGAATCCTTACGGTGATGGACATTCATCAGAAAGAATTTTAAATATTCTACTTTCAACAAAAATTGATGAAAATCTTATTATAAAAAATTTAACTTTTTAAATTAGCTTAAATAGTATGAAAAATTCATTTGCAATATATTGTATTCATGAAACCGAAACAATTTTAAATGCAATCGAACGAATTGAAGGGAATAATATGAGAACCATATTTGTTTTAAATGATTCAGATAAAGTTGTTGGTGTGGTTAGTCAAGGAGATATATTGCGAGCATTAATTCTTGGTACAACATTATATGTTCAAGTTAATAAAATTATGACAACATCTTTTACATATTTAAAAAGGAAAGATTTTGATAAAGCTATTGAATTATTTAGAACAAAATATTATTCGTTAATCCCAGTATTATCAGATGATTTCAAATTAAAAGATGTAATACTTTTTACGGATGTAATTACTCATTTGGTTCCCAAAAAATAAGTAGAATGAAAATAAAAGTAGCAGATTATATAGCAAATTTACTCGTACAACATAATATAACCACAGTTTTTACTGTGGTTGGAGGTGGAGCTATGCATCTTAACAATGCATTTGGTCAACACAAAAAACTAAATTGTATTTATAATCATCATGAACAAGCCAGTGCTATTGCTGCAGAAAGTTATGCAAAGATTGACAATCAAATAGCAGTGACTTGTGTTACAACTGGTCCAGGAGGAACAAATGCGATTACAGGAGTTTTATGCGCCTATTTAGATAATGTACCAATGCTTATTATTTCGGGTCAAACAAGATATGCAACAACAGTTGAAGGTTCTGGACTAAACTTAAGACAATTTGGTGAACAAGAATATAGAATTGTTGAATCTATAAAACCCATGACAAAATATGCAGTTATGGTTAAGGATCCTAAAGAAATAAAATATCATGTTGAGAAAGCTATTTATGAAGCTACATCAGGAAGAAGAGGTCCTTGTTGGATAGATATACCACTTGATGTTCAGGCAGCTATTATTGAAGAATCAGAATTAAAAGATTTTATACCTGAAAGGGGAAAAATATACGAGAATAAAAACACTAAATTAATTTTAGATAAATTAAAAACTGCAAATCGACCTGTAATTATTGCAGGATCAGCAATTAGGCAAGCAGGATGTTTAAATGAATTTTATTCATTAGTAAGTAAGCTTAATACTCCTGTAATAGCACCGACAGCAGTTTCCGATAATTTCGAATATGATAACAAATTATATTTTGGAAATTTTGGCGTTTTTGGTGGTCGTACTGGAAATTTTATTGTTCAAAATGCTGATTTAATAATTTCTTTTGGTGCAAGAATGTCATTTAAACAAACAGGTTTTAATTTTGTGGCTTTTGCACCAAATGCTGAAAAAATAATTATTGACATTGATAGTGAAGAATTAAAGAAGAAAACTATAAATATAGATTTTCCGATAAATTCAGATATTTATGATGTTGTTAATTCTTTAAATGAATCAGTAATTGAAAATCTTCCAATAAAAGAAAAATGGCTTGAGTATTGTAATACATTAAAAGAAAAATTTGTTCGACTTCAAGAAAAACAAAAAACAAGTAAATTAGTAAATCCTTATTTCTTTTCCAGTAGATTGCAAGAAAAGCTCTCAAATGATGCAATAATAATTCTTGGGAATAGTTGTGCTTGCGCTTCAGTTTCACAATATGGAATATCAAAAAAAGGACAGCGAATGTACACAAACGTTAATTGTGGCACAATGGGATATGACATTCCTGCAGCAATTGGTGCAGCTGTTGCTAGTAAAAAAGCAGTAATATGTGCAACTGGGGATGGCAGTTTTCAAATGAATATTCAAGAATTACAAACAATAGTTCATAATAATCTACCAGTAAAATTAATCGTTTTCAACAATAATAGTTATCAAGCAATTGTAGGAACACAAACAAATTTCTTTAATGGAAATCTTTCTGGTTGCACACCTGAAAGTGGTATAAGTTTTCCCTCATTTAAAAAAATTACAAATGCCTACGAAATACCTTATAAAAAGGTAAAAAACCATAAGAATATTGACGAAGGAATTGAATGGCTACTATCACTTAATACTTATGGTTTATTAGAAATAATGCAAGATATAACACAACCGATTGAACCAAGAGTCGTTAGTAAAAAACTTCCCGATGGAACAATGGTATCACCACCTATTGATGATTTAGCTCCATTTCTTTCAAAAGAAGAGTATGAACAATATTCAAAAATATAAATATGAAAACGGCAATATTAACAGGCTCGACAGGATTTCTTGGGCATTGGCTCTTAAAAGAGTTAATTGAACAAGATGTTTTTGTTTATGCATTATGCCGTAAAAAATCAAGTCGCATTTCAAGATTAAAAGGTTTGAAAAATATCAAAATCATTGAAATTGACATGGAAGATATTTCAACATTGCACGAATAT
>Ga0302286_10000135_pt1 | contig 61758 bp, 45 predicted proteins | sample III_Fen_E2_3_FD_198765 | JGI IMG/M metagenome (GOLD analysis project Ga0302286, IMG submission 198765) | Peat permafrost microbial communities from Stordalen Mire near Abisko, Sweden - III_Fen_E2_3 | ecosystem: Environmental > Terrestrial > Soil > Wetlands > Permafrost | place: Sweden: Abisko...
GTTTTGATGGCAAGTGATGGCAGAACGGGTCAAATCCGGGAAGATCTGCCGCTCGGTTCGCAGCAGATTCAATGAGTTAAATGGTAGGCACGAGGAGACTCGAACTCCTGACCTCTACCGTGTCAATCCAGCCCGGATAGGTTTTTCAACAACTTACAAGTGCGTGGAGACTGCCTAAGTACACGCAAGTCGTACAAGACACCGCTTTTTGTGGGTTGGGTTGTGGGTTGAAAATTTGGGTTCACACGAACGCCATTTGCAATCCAAGCGACATCCGAACACACGATAGGATCGCCCTCCAGATGCTCGCAGTCGTACCCTTTCTCCGGTGTACACATCATCGTAGGAGGGGGAAATGCGAGTACGCTACCAACGAGGATATCTTCGGCTTGGCCATCGCAAGACGGGACCGGACTGCTGGGAATTTCTTTGGTGGGATATCGAACTTACCGGGCAGAGAGTACGGCGCAAGGCGGTCATAGGAACCGTTCAGCAATACCCGAATATTGAGGAGGCTTGGCAGGCCAGCAACGGCCTCCGGGTGTCCATCAACGAGGCTCGAAACCGACAGCAGGAACAATTGGTTACGGTCTCCGACTTAGTGGATCATTACACGAGGACAGAACTCACCGATGATCCGTCGGACGGTGGGAAGTCATACGCCACAAGGACAGTCTACAAAAACTTTCTCGTGAGATGGGTCCGGCCAGCGTGGGGCAGCTTGAGCATCCGGGCCGTCCGCACCATTGCTGTCGAACACTGGCTTCGTCAACTGAGGCGCACCGACGGCGGTCCGCTCGCTCCCTCGACAAAGGCGAAAATCCGCAATGTGATGAGCGTGGTCTTCAATCATGCTATCCGATATGAGTGGCTGGAGCAGGGCAAGAACCCCATCCTCCTTGTCCGCCAGGGTGCTAAGCGTCAAAGCATCCCAGTGTACCTGGAACCTGAAGAATTGCGGTCGCTGCTTTCGCAACTCGATCACTGCTTTCGTGTGATGGTTCTCTTGGATGCAGCCACCGGACTGCGACGCAGCGAACTGCTTGCACTCAAGTGGGCAGACGTTGATTTCGAACGATGGCAAATCAATGTGCGGCGCTCGATCTATCTGAATGTCGTGGGCAATTGCAAGACCGAGGCTTCTCGAAAACCAGTGCCGCTGGACCTGACTCTGGCTTCCGAGCTCTGGACCTGGAAGCAGGACAGCGCGTACCGCCAGCCTAGTGACTGGGTGTTTGCGAGCCCGCACAGTCAAGGCAGAAACCCGTACTGGCCCGACATCCTTCTTTCTCGGGTGGTGCGCCCGGCGGCTGCACGTGCAGGGATTCGGAAGCATATCGGCTGGCACACGTTCCGACACAGCTTTTCTACCATGCTGATGGCGAACGGGGAGAATGTGAAAGTGGTGCAGGAACTCATGCGTCATGCCAACTGCCGGTGCACGCTGGAGATTTATTCTCAGGCTCGGCTACAGGCGAAGCGCGACGCGCAGCATCGAGTAGTTGAGATGATCATGCCTCGCGAGCGCGAGGCCAACGATAGTGAATTGCCCTTGATTCTTGCGAATAGGGAAGCCGCCACGATAGAGATGCCATGACCCGATTGTGCCTTAGACTTTGAGCAGTCCCGCACATTTCCCACAAGCCGGTTTCTCGGGAGTTGACACCAGCTGGCACTTCCGCGCATAGGCGACTATCCCCTCATGTGGATTTCCGCCGCGAGATGCGCCCAATAGGGGTCGTAGACCCTGTTTCCCAGTACCGATCTGGTGAAACTTCCTACAAACAGACTTCTCACTCGGAATAACTTCCGGCTTGCCCGTCAACCGCCAAGGAACATATCCACCGCAAGTGGCGTGACTGGCGTCATAGACCAAACCGGCGAACTTGAGTAATCTTACTTTCTACGATTGAAACGAACTGAAAATGGAACGAGCCTGCAGCCTCAGCCGTAGAAAATTCTTGCAGACCGCCATGATCGCTGCGGCCGCCGTTGGCTCTGGCGTTGCTTGCGCCGATGGCCGGAGCCCCTGGAGGTTTCTGTCGCTGGATGAAGCCAGAACTCTGGCTGCAATTTGCGATCAGATCATTCCGCCAGACGAAGATCCCGGAGCAGCTTGGGCAGGCGCAGTGAATTACGTAGACCGGCAGCTCTGCGGCCCCCTTCGACACCTGCGGAAGTCGTACCGACAGGGCATCGCCGCCGTAGACAAAAGCAGCCGCTTGCTGTACGGCGCGCCGTTCGTAGATCTAGCCGAGACGCAGCAAGTTGAACTGCTGAGCCTGATGGAACAGGGGCGGGCGCCGAAGGAAGCTTGGCAGCAGAGTTCTTCTGAGAAATTCTTCGCGTTGCTGGTGGACCACACGATGCAGGGCTTCTATGGCGACCCTCGTCATGGCGGCAACCGCGGCGGAGCAAGCTGGAAGATGCTGGGCTTGCCCTACCCGCCCATTCGCGGCCGGCTCCACTACGACGGCAACAAGCCGGACGACACGGCACGAACGTTTGTCCCGGCAGCAGATTCAAAGGTCAAGTGAATGGCGCTGAAACACGTCAATGCCGTGGTGATAGGTGCGGGCGCTGGCGGGGGCATAGTCGCCAAGGAACTAGCGACGGCTGGCCTGAGCGTCGTGCTGCTGGAACGGGGCAAATGGTACACGGCCTTCGATTGCCGGAAAGACGATCTGCGCAATCAGCGCACCACGGTATTAGGCAATGCCTTCGGGCCGAACGAAGAGCGCAATCCGCGGGTTTTCGTCGATGAGCAAGGCCAGGAACATCTACTGAAGCCGAGCGACGGCGCATACAACAACAATGCCGCCTGCGTGGGAGGCGGCACTGCCAGTTACGGCGCCATGGCCTGGCGCTACATGGAAAGAGACTTCCGCATGCGTTCGACGTACGGAACGGTTGAAGGCAGCACGTTGGAAGACTGGCCGATCAGCTATGCCGACCTGGAGCCTTATTACGAAAAAGCCGAATGGGAAATCGGCGTCTCGGGCGATGACGCGAACAACATTTTTCGCTCGCCGCGCCGGCGCCAGCTACCCATGCCTCCTCTTCCTCCGAACCGCGAGTACGAAATCCTGAAACCCGCGGCGCAGCGTCTCGGACTTCACCCGTTCGACATTCCGATGCTCCGCAATTCGGTTCCCTACAACGGCCGGGCAGCCTGCATGCGATGCCGATGGTGCGTCGGATTTGCCTGCGAAGTGGACGCGAAAAACGGCACCCAGAACACGGCAATCCCCACGGCGCTGGCGACGGGAAACTGTGAACTGCGCAGCGAATGTATCGTCAAAGAAATCCTCACCGACGGGCAGGGACGAGTCAAAGGTGTGGGTTATTTCGATTCTGGGTCGCGCCTGCAGGAGCAGATCGCGGACATCGTAGTGGTTTCCGGCTCGGCGAACGAATCCGCGCGGCTGCTGCTCAATTCCAAGAGCCGACTGTTCCCCAGCGGCCTGGGTAACCGCTACGACTGGGTGGGACGAAATCTTCAGGGTCACGCCTATGCAGGTGCTGTGGGGCTGTTCGATTTCGAAACCTACGATGACCTGGGTCCCGGCGCCTCGATCGCCATTTGCGACTTCAACCACGGCAACGAAGGACTCATCAGCGGCGGCATGCTGGCGAACGAATTCATCCGCCTGCCCTACCAGTTTGTGGGCTGGCGAGCACCGGGCGTGCCGAGGTGGGGGCAGGCCCACAAGGAACATATGCGCCAGTGGTACCGCCGCAGCATTGGTGTAATGGGACCGGTCCAGGAGATGCCGGTGTTCGAGTCCCGCGTCCAGGTTGACCCGAAGGTCAAAGACCACTGGGGAATCCCCGTGGCCCGGCTTTCTGGACATCGCCATGCCAACGACCTGGTGGTGGGCAAGTTCCTTTCTTCGAAGGCCGAAGCCTGGCTCAAGGAGGCAGGGGCGACCACCACCTGGCCGATCTTGCCGGGCACTGGTCTGAGTGGCGGTCAGCACCAGGCCGGCACCTGCCGCATGGGCGACGATCCGAAGACCTCGGTGGTGGACAAGTATTGCCGAGTGCATGACGTGGACAACTTGTACGTGATCGACGGAAGCGTCCACGTCACGAATGGTGGATTCAATCCGGTGCTGACCATCCTGGCGATCGCCTATTACGCCTCCGAGAACCTGGTGAAATCCTGGAAAGGAACTCATGCCGCGTCTTAGGGCGAACAGGCGATGAGCGAAGACCGCAAGCCCTGGTACCGGCGTCTTTACGTTGTCCTTTCCATTCTGCTGGGAGTGATCCTCCTGGCGTTCTTGCCGGGGGCCGGCATTTATCATCGCAACTCGGGCGGCCAATACTGCACCGGCTGCCATGAAATCTTTCAGCCTTACACGGATTGGCATACCTCCACGCACCGTGACGTGCCCTGTTCGGACTGCCACGGGGATGTCTTCACTCTCGAGTTAGGTTTTCATCTCAAGAATATTCAGCGCCTCACGGCCCACTTAAGCGGGGCGGTGCCCGAACAAGTGCGCCTTAAGAACGACGATGTGCTGCGCATGAGTAGCCGCTGCCAGAAATGCCATCAGCAGGAATATGCGGAATGGGCGGCAGGACCGCATGCGGTTACTTACAAAGAGATTTTTCTGGACACCGGCCACAATCACCGCGAGCATCTGATGGACGATTGCCTGCGCTGCCATGCCATGCACTTCAACGGCGGCATCCGTGACCTCGTAATGCCGCTCGACACAAAAGGACCATGGCAACTGCGTGATCCGAAGCTGGAGGGACAGCCGGTCATTCCCTGTTTGGCCTGTCATCAAACGCACCGTCAAGGAACTCCGCTGACTCGTGCGAAGGGGAAGCGGGGCGATGGCGGGCCAGTCCAGGAAATTTCGCGGTCGCCGCTGGCGTTATTTGACCGGCGCGAACTGGACTACGTGGCCCTTGAAAGGCTGCCGCTGCCCACGATGTACGATGGCGAAAGAAGCGTCAAAATCAGTCCAGATAGCCGTCAGGCCCTGTGCTACCAGTGCCACGCACCTCTGGCCGCAATGAAAGTGGCTTCGGGCGACGATCGTACTCCAGTGGGTGTCCATGAAGGGCTCAGTTGCTTCGCGTGCCACCAGGGACACGACCAGAAAACCCGAGCTTCCTGTGCCACCTGCCATCCGAAGCTCTCTAATTGCGGGTTGAACGTGCAAACCATGGACACCACGTTCAAGTCCGCCAAGAGTCCGCACAACATTCATTTCGTGAAATGTATCGATTGCCACGCCAAAGGGATTCCGAAGACGAAAGCGACGGGCGCGCCAGCTCGGGTCGGTTAGCCGACAAACAGGACTTTTAAGATTGCAGCAAAATTGAAATGAGGTTCAGCCCGACACCGAAACCAAGGAACAATATTCTTCATGCGATTCACTCATGCAGAACCGACATTTCACTTTAGATTTGCGGAATGTGGGTCCCGTGTTTCATCTCAGCTGGACCCAGGCGAGAACCGGCCTTGATGCGATTGCTCCTGCCTCTCTTGAGCAGGATATTATGCCGGGCGACACGCGTTTGAGCATCCCTTGAGTGAAGGCGACCATATATGTAGGAAATTGTTCCCGCGAAGTCGGCCAGCATCCGGCAACCGCATTGGCACCGCCACTCGGACGTATACGCCCTACTCGTAGAAGTGCAACCCCTGACTCCCAGGAAGCCTTGCTGTGGGAGAACTGCCGCTGACAATTCATGGGGAATAATCGCCCGTGCTGGCCAAACGAGTTTCGTTGATCGCTCGGCCGCGACCGTCGCAACTGGCATTTCAAGTTGGCGAAGGACTCGCGGTTGCCAGGCTAAAGAACCGCAGTGAGACGGTATTCGCGGGCCACAGGTTCTACGATTTTCACGCGTCCGTGGCCGGGATTGACCTGTTCGCGGGTTCGAACCACTCCCGCTCGCTCTAACTTCAGAACGTCTCGGCGCACGGATTTGGGATCACGCTTCAGCGCGGCCGCCAGTGCCGTGATCGACGAGGATCTTGTCCGAACTTTCTGAACCAACCGGAGACGCTCCGCGGTCAGAACCTCGACCATAGCGAGTGGGTCCTCGAACGTGATGGTGATCTCCGGCTTGATGGCTTCCCGTCGATCCAGCTTGCGCGCCCGCTCCAGGGCCCGCTTCGCGTAACCTTCAAATCCATCCGTATTGATCTTCAACTTCATATCGGCTCCTTCTCTTGGCGGAGTTCCCGCACTTCGTCTAGGAATCGTTCCAGCAGGCCTTCGTAGCTGATAAAAGCGAAATTCTCTTCGGTGCCGGCGAAATGCCGATGATGATCACCGTGGCTGTTGTCGTAGCCCACCACCCTGCCGTTATCTCTGGCACAAAGAGCGTGGTTAATAAAGGCAAGGTTGTACTTGGCGACGGCGCCGCGAGAGTCCTGCCATACCTCTTCGTGGATGAGTCCTTTTCTGAGAGCACAACGCACTTGGGTCGTTTCGTCTACAACCTTGCGTAGCCTCCGGGTTTTCTTTACCAGAGGATCATAGCACAGATAGGGCATCATGCGCCCTGTCTGTCGCCCAAGACTCAGCATTTCAGCACAGTTCGAGGAAGCCAGAGATCCTTCATGCACTTATGGTCCGCGCGTAGCAGAGTGTCAATCCGCCGCGCTCCGGATTCGAAGTGAAAAGTCCGACTCGTGTCAATCTGCTGAATATCCAAGGCATTCTCTGACCGAGAATGTCGGCCTGCATGGAGGGTTGAGCTTTCCGACGATTCAAATCATCGCCACAAACCGAATGATCCAAAAGGGTTTAAGTCTGGTGCCGGGAGGGGAATCGAACCCCCACAAGACTTTCGTCCCTGCGAATTTTAAGCCCATTCAGTATGCTTGCAAATCGTTGATTCAAAATATAGTTCGTGTTGAGAAATGTGAAACTGTGTAAGCAAATGTGTAAATTTCATCGTTTTTTGTAAGCTCCCCCCACAGATCGCCAGCTATGAACTGCTCATCGTCGATGAAATGGGCTTCCTGCCTCTCTCAAAACCCGGCGCCGAACAGCTCTTCGAGATGCTCAGCTAGCGCTGCGAACGCGGATCAACTCTGGTGACCAGCAATCTGCCCTTCCGGGAATGGACCGAACTCGGATTGGAGCGGCTCACCGGCGCCCTGATCGATCGCCTCACCCACCATGTACACATCCTGGAGATGAATACCGATAGGCACCGCCTCAAGCAGAGCCGCCGCAAACCCACCTCATCCTACGAACGCTGAACCCCACCCGAGCGCACCTCGGGGCGTGCCCAACAACTTCACAACCATCTACTGGCCTGCCTTTACTCCGCCCTTGACGGAAGTGTCGACCTCCGGTTATCTGTGGACGATCGTGTTCCTCAGTCCGATCGCGCAGCATGTCTGGGTGGCGCAAGCTGTCTGGAACCCAACGGCGATTGGTACTGTGGCGATACAAGTCCTTGTCGCCCTCTCGGCCATTATCAGCGACATTGATTAATCAAAGCAAAAAGCGCGATTTCAACTGACGGACACGGTTCGGGCCTAGGGTAATGAAGATGCGGAAAACGAAGCGTCTCATCTGGATTCTCAGACTGATCGTGGCCGTCGTTGCGATCGGCTGTACCGCGGCCTTTGTGCCCTGGGACGCGGCTTGGGTCTACTTCGCGCCCTTGCCCGACACGGTACAGGAACAGGTTGAGGCCGCGCCCCGTTACGGCATGGACGGCATCATCGTCTATGTCGATCAGGCGGGCAGGAAACCGGCCTTTTACGCCGCTGGCTGGAAGGACAGGCAGGCCAAAGTCGCCGCCGATCCGCACGCACTGTTCAAGATCGGCAGCATCAGCAAGCTTCATATTGCCGTCGCCGCCGCCAAACTGGTCCGTGCCAAGCGTTTGTCACTGGACGGCACGCTCGCCCACTACCTGCCTGAACTCGCCGGACGCATCGAAAACACCGACAAAATTACCCTCAGAATGATGCTGCGGCATCGCAGCGGCATCGCCAATTTCACCGACGATCGCAGGTTCAGGTGGGATAAGGCCGTGAACGCTACGGAAGTACTGAACCTGGTCCTGGATAAACCGGCGGAATTCGAACCCGATAGCCGCTACAGCTATTCCAACACGAACTATCTGCTGATCGGCAAGATACTCGACAAGACATTGGGGTACAGCCACCAGGACTACATAAAAGCGGAAATTCTGGCGCCGCTTGGGCTGACCCACACCTATAGTCTGCTCAGCGAAGTGGACGCGGCCGACGTTGTCAGCGGTTACGTCGTTGGTTATGACGGCGACATGAAGCCGCTCGATTATGTCATTCCCGGCGGTTCGATAGTTGCGACGGCGCAGGATGTCGGCATCTTCGTGAGGGCGCTGAACGACGGCTCGCTACTGAATGATGAAGAGCAGGCCATCTATTCGTCGATCTACGTCTACGAACATACGGGCCTGTTGCCGGGATACCAGAGCATCGCACGTTATCAGAGGGATATCGATACCGTCGTCATTCAGTTCACGAATACAAGCGGCGGAAATTCCTGGATGAAATCAGAGGCGATTTTCAGCCGCATTGTTCGAATTCTACGCAGGCAACACAAGCAATAGCATCCGTTGATCCGGCACCTGTGTATCAGATCTACTGGAGGTGGTTCCATAAGACCGAATGCCTTCACATTTTGCCAGCACAATTTCTGGTGCTGGTCAAGCGCCGACGTAAAGACGCCCTTCAGCGATGTGGGAATCCTTAGCCTCGGCGGTCACCCCAAATCCGGCCAACAAGGGTCACCCTCAAAGCCGGCCAACGAACCCCACCCAAGCGCACCTCGGGGGAGGTCGACAGTGCCCTGGGAGCGGGCAGCCGTCGGCGATGACCGCTTGCAGGCGATGGCAACCGGCCACGTGAGCCCAGATTCGTTCACTCACGGGTCGTCGGCGCAAGCAATGGCGGAATCCAGCCTTTCTTCACCCTACCCAAGTTCGAGCTCACACTTTCACTGCGGAAGGCCGGCGCGAGAACAGCACTAAGCCCGCCTGACCCTGTCGGACTTTTAGGACCGACCCACGCAAGTCGGAAGTTGCTTTAAATGAATGATGTACAGGCACTTAGCTAAAAGTGACGGTTTGGTCTTGCGGTGCAAAATGCGGCTTTTCGACGGTCTGTGCGTCACGTTTACGTCGCGTCGCGATCGTCATACTCACCCTTCCTCAAGAGTGCGTGCTTGGGGTCTTGAGAGCACTTGAGAACTTCGACTAGACAATCACTGAGTTCCGCCGTAGCCCTGAACATCGTAAAGTGCTCCACCCTGAAACCAACAGCTGGAGCGGCGGTTTTCTGGCCCACTTGCCCTGTTTGTTACCACTCATCTTCGAGGTATTCTCTGGGAACTCGCGCCGTTCCGTTTGTGCTGAACGACCTGATTTGCAGACGAGCGGCCAGCAGACTCGCGTGCGTCGAATTCCGCGTTAACACAACTTGGGACTCGCCGCAATTTAGCCGAGCGAAGGCTGGGGCGACTTCGCGGAGCCGGTTCACACTCACATGGCACCAGGACAGTGCGCTGGCGCGCGCGTTCGCTGCTGGCACTCTCTTTTCTTCCTAGCACTTTGTCCGGTCGGGCTGGCTGCCCATTCGGGAGAACCGAAGAACGTACTCATCCTGTACAGTTCTTCGAAGAGTGACAACTTCGATTCGTTGCAGCCCCTGGAAGCAACCCTCCGCTCCCGTGTACCGACGCCCGTTAACTTGTACGTCGGGCACCGATCAACATATCAAGCACGCGAAGGTTGAAATCTGCGACGGGGGTATCCGCAACGGCTTCCATAGCTCCGCAGCTCTCGACGACTGCGAGCTGCCAGCGCAATCGGTGTCGCACTAACACTTGATTCGGCGCAAAACTCGATCAGGCCGCCTGCTGTTTCGGCCTCTCCGCCACGAGTTCTGATTCGGCCCTGAGCCAATCTTCCTCGGCGGTTCCGCCTTCGCCGCCGCGCTGCAGATACAGCTCGTAGGCTCGCGCGCTGATCGCCTGCTCCAGTTCTGATGGGGACTCGGAGATCTCGGACGAGGGGTCGACGGGCATATGATTTGAGGTAGTCACCGACACTCTCCTTTGAACGAACAATTTCCCTGATTATCCGTCTGCGATGTGAATATCGGGCAGACCTGAAGTTAATTTCCAATGGCAATCTGAGGACTCAACATCCCGCCATGACCATCGCATCTCAGCGAAGTGCGGATTGGTAACACCGAGCACTCTTGTGCGTCACCGCGCTGTTCAGCACTCAACAGTAAAATAAGTGGTTCGGGATTACTGTAACCGGAGACGCACGTGAGCACTCTTGCCCCAACCGGAGGAGCATACTGAGCAGCCCCCGGCTGCGTAAATTGTGGCGTGACCAGCAGGTGCAAGGGCGGGAGGTTTCAAATGCCGAGTGTTCCGTATGTTTTGACGACGCGAAGCAGAGGCCATTTGGGCCTCCGCTCGAGAATAGGTGACGGCGTTTTCAGGAATTGAAATCGATCTTGACCGGCCAAGTCCGCCAGATGTCCGAGCAGTATTCCCGGATCGCACGGTCCGAGGAGAACTTGCCCATGCGCGCGACATTGAGAATCGACATGCGGGTCCAGCGGTCGCGGTCCTGATAGGCAGCTCCCACACGGTCCTGGCATTCGATGTAAGACTTATAGTCGGCCAGTAACATGTATTCGTCGCGGTTCAGAAGCGATTCGTACAAGGGACGAAACAGGTCGTGATCGCCCGCAGCGAATTGACCGGAAACCAGCGAGTCGATGCAGTGCCGCAGTTCCTCATTGGATTCGTAGTAGGGACGGGGATCATAACCGGCAGATTTCCTGGCCTGCACTTCCTCGGCAGTTAGTCCGAACAGGAAGAAGTTCACGTCGCCGACCTCTTCACGGATTTCGATGTTCGCACCATCCAGTGTGCCAATCGTGAGAGCCCCATTCATGGCGAACTTCATATTGCCGGTGCCGGAGGCTTCCTTGCCCGCCAGCGAGATTTGTTCAGACAGGTCGGCCGCGGGATACACCCTCTGCCCCAACGTGACGTTGTAGTCAGGGAGGAACACGACCTTTAAACGCCCCTTCACATCGATATCGGCGTTCACAACGTTACCGACCGAATGGATGAGCTTGATGATCAGCTTGGCCATGTGATAGCCGGGAGCGGCTTTGCCGCCGAAGATGACAGTTCGCGGCGCCACTTCAAGATCGGGATCGCGCTTGATGCGGTGGTACATGGTGATGACGTGCAGAACCTGCAGGTGCTGGCGCTTGTACTCGTGGATGCGTTTCACCAGGACATCAAACATCGAATCGGGATTGACCGTCATGCCCACCCGTTGCTTGATGAAACCTGCAAGTTCGTTCTTGTTGCCCTGCTTGATGTCGTGCCACAGGGCCCGAAACTCAGGGTCCTCCACGAATGCCTCGAGCCGGCGAAGCCGTTCCAGGTCGTGAATCCAACCCGGCCCTATCCTGGCGTTGAGAGCGCCGGTCAAGCGCGGATTGCTCAACACAATCCAACGCCGGGGAGTGACGCCGTTGGTCTTGTTGCTGAACTTCTCGGGAGTGAACTCGTAAAAATCCCGGAGAACGCGGGTCTTGAGCAGCTCGGTATGAAGCGCGGCTACGCCATTGATCGCGTGGCTTCCCACGGCGGCGAGATGCGCCATGCGAACAAAGCGCTGGCCATTTTCGTCGATGATGGACATGCGCGCGACACGCTCGAGGTCGTTGGGGAACTTCGCACGGACGTCATCTAAATGCCGGCGGTTGATCTCGAAAATTATTTCCAGGTGGCGCGGCAGCAAGTCGCCAAACAACTCCACGGGCCATTGCTCCAGCGCTTCTGGAAGCAAGGTGTGATTGGTGTAGCAGATCGTGTTCTGCGTGATGTGCCAGGCGGTATCCCATTCAAAGAGATGTTCGTCCATTAGAAGACGCATCAATTCGGCGACGGCAATCGCCGGGTGCGTGTCATTCATCTGGATTGCGAATTTGCGATAGAGGTCGTTGAGTGGCCGCTCTTGGAGGGTGTGAATACGAAGTATGTGCTGCAAGGAGCACGACACAAAGAAGAACTGTTGCGCCAGGCGAAGCTGCTTACCCCGGATCTCTTCGTCATTGGGATAGAGGACTTTCGAGATATTCTCGGAAGCCACCTTGTCCGCGACCGCTCCGACAAAGTCGCCTGTGTTGAAGACCTCAACCGAGAATGACTCCACTGCTTCGGCCGACCAGAGCCGCATGGTGTTGGCCGTGTTGGTGCGGTAACCGAGGATTGGTGTGTCGTGAGGCACGCCTCGGACCGCTTTGTTGGGAACCCAATTCACCCGAAGCCGGCCCATGGGATCTCTGTGGGACTCGGTGTGTCCGCCATATTTCACTTCGAAAGCGTCTTCCGGACGTGCAATCTCCCAGGGGTTTCCCAAACGCAGCCATTTGTCGGTGGTCTCCACCTGCCAGCCGTCGCGAATCACCTGATCGAAGATTCCGTATTCGTAGCGGATACCGTAACCGATAGCAGGAATGTCGAGAGTGGCCAGGGAATCCATGAAGCACGAGGCGAGACGCCCCAGGCCGCCGTTGCCCAGGCCAGGATCCTCTTCTTGCTCAATTAAGGCGTTCAGGTCGAGACCCAGCCGATCCATGGCTTCCTTGGCGTGATCATGAATGCCGAGGTTGATTAAGTTATTCGCCAGATGGGGCCCGGTAAGATATTCCGCCGAGAGGTAGCAGACAATCCTGACGTCCTGGGCGTGGTAATTCTGGACGGTGGAAATCCACCTCTCTACGAGCCGGTCACGGACAGAGTGCGCGAGCGCCATGTACAAATCGTTTTGGGTCGCCCGCTCAGGGGACCGACCTTGAACAAAGAACAGGTTGTCGAGGAACGACTGCTCCAACGCATCGACAGAAAGTTCTGTTCTCGCGGTCTTCCGGATCAGTTCCTTTGCCATCCTGACAGCGGCCATTTCCGACATGGGTTCCTCCTAAACGATCCACGATGTCATGTCTTATCGCGTGCCCCGGGGCAGCCATGAACCTATGCTCGTTTCGTTGCACCGTGGTTAAAGGCATGTCAATAAGTGGGGATTGTGCCGTTAGGTTCCGGCCTTCGATTGGCGCAGCTCATGCTGGTAGCGTGGTCAATCGTCGCAACTCCGGTTCAGGCAATATTTGACTAACAACTCACGAACGCACAGCAGATCAGCGACGAACTGGGGCACGCTTCGTTGCGATGGCATTTGCTAGACTCTGTCAGGCAACTCACCGACACGAACAATGGCAATTCAAGCGTGGTTCACTCTCGTCCTGCTGGCCCTGATGTTCGTTGTGCTCGCCTGGGGCAAGTACCCAACCTGGCTGGTATTCATCGCCACGTTGACGGCCATGATGACCTTGAAGCTGGCGTCGCCACAGGCGCTGGTGAAGGGGTTTAGCAACACCGGAGTTTTGACGGTTGCGGCCCTCTTTCCGGTGGCAGCGGGCATGTATGCAACCGGCGCCATTTCGCTGCTCTCGCAGCGGCTGATCGGGCAGCCAAAAACTGGCACTAGCGCGAATCTCAGGATTCTTCCGCCAGTCGCGATCGGCAGCGCCTTTATTAACAACACCCCGATGGTCGCGATGATGATCCCGGTCATTCGCGATTTAAAACGCCAGACCGGCCTGGTTGCGCCGTCCCTGTTCATGGGCCTTAGCTTTATTTCGATTCTGGGTGGGAAGATGTCGCTCATCGGCGGTGCGGTGAACCTGATCATCGCCGGCATGGTCATCGACGCCATCGCAAATGGCCAATTGCACGGCATGCAGCCCGTCGGCATGTTCGAACTGGCGTGGTTGGGCGTGCCCATAACCATCGTAGGTCTCGTCTATCTGATTTTCGTTGCTCCTCGACTCTTGCGCGAAAAGAATACGAGTATGGACGCCGCACCCATGCTGCGGGAATACCTGAGTGAGTTCAGGGTGCAACCCGGGTCGAACCTCGACGGAAAAACGATCGAGGAAGCCGGTTTCGCTTCATCGGTGGGATTGTGTTTGCACTCAATCGCTCGCAACGGAAGCAGTGTGGCGCCGACTCCCAACCAACAACTGCAGGGCGGAGACGTGTTGACCTTCACCGCATCGGCAGACGCTCTGCCCGGACTTTGGAGCATGATTGGCTTGGTGCCCGTTCATGGAACCGCCATGAAGAGCGATCGTCATCACCATCAGTTGGTAGAGGTCGTCGTTTCGCATGACGCCGCGGCGGTGGGACATCGGCTTTCCGAACTGCCGTTGCCCAATAGCCCTTACGAGGTCATGCTGGTCGGCATTTCTCGCAATGGCAAAGCTCCCGGGCAGTCCTTACTGGACCTTCGTGTCGAGCCAGGGGACGCAGCGGTGATGGAAGTGAGTGATTCGTTCTATTACGAAAACCAACGCGAAACCGACTTCATTCTGACGAAGCCCCTGGAGGGCTATCGCGTGAAGCGAGTGGACCGGGCGATCCTGGCCACGCTCATCACGGTGGCCATGGTAGCGCTTGCCGCGTCGGGCGCACTCAGCATGTTGAACTCCGCACTGTTGGCGACCATCGCCATGCTGGCGACGGGATGCCTGACCAGCGAGCAGGCCTGGCGAAGCCTGCAATGGAAAACGGTGGTCGTGCTGGGAGCGGCCCTGGGTCTCGAGTCTGCCGTGACCGGCAGTGGTTTGTCGGAGACCATCGCGAATCTGTGCGCCACTGTCGGTGGCGGCAGCCCGCGGATGGCGTTGGCGGTGGTCTTCATAGGCACCATCGTCATGACCAACATCATCAGCAACGTGGCAACCGCCGCCTTCATGTTTCCTGTCGCCTTGTCCATGTCGGAAATGCTGGGCGTTAGTTTCAAGCCGTTCGCCATGGTGCTCATGGTTGCGGCCTCGTGCGCTTTCGTCAATCCTGCGGGATTCCAAACCAACCTGATGGTCCAGAAGGACGGCGGCTACACGTTCGCAGATTTCGCGCGGGTCGGACTTCCTCTGACCTTCCTGGTCGGAATCGTTGTGTTGTTGGTGGCACCCATCGCTTACAACTTCTAGTCCCGTCAGCACGCCGGAAAGCAACCAGCGGCACGCCTAATTGGTCCCTAGAAAAGGGATAGCGTGAATCTATGCTTGAGTCTGGCTGTTCGACCTCAGGGGCCCCACATCGTAGTGGCTTTAAACTCTTGTCAAGTTTCAGGTCGATCTGTTCATTCTAAAACTCTGAACGATACGGATCCTTAATGTCTTCGAATCCTACGCCACAACGAAATCTCGCAATTGATCACAGCGTGTCCGATGAGGGCACTCCGATTCTGGTTTGCCGCGGGCGCATCAACCTGAAGAACGCAAACCTATTCAGCTTTGTGGTCAAGAGCTTTCCGCCGCAGAATAAGCTCGGGCTGGCGGATTTGAGCGGCGTCGATGCCGTTGACAGCTCAGGCTTGGGGAGCAGCCTCGGGGAGCAGCCTCGGCACCTGCATATCCGCCAAGTCGGATAACTGCGAGATGAGGTTGGTCAACGTTCATCCTCGAGTCAAGGACTTGCTGAACCTTACCCATCTCAGTTCGGTCTTCGAAGGCCGCTGAAGATTCCAACTAGGGACACTAAGCCAGACTCGTAACGGGCGCACGACCGATGCGTCAGCGTTAGTGTCATCGAACCAATCCCTCTCAGCTTCCGGGAAAACCCTAGTTGTTCGTGGCTGGATTCATTGACTGCCCGGGCTGATGCTGTTCACGGCGGCCAAGGCCTTTTCCACTACTGTAGGAGGAAGCGGTACGTATCCAAGCTGCGATGCATAGCGTTGACCGTCCTGCAGAGACCACTGGAACAGCTTGCGGAGGGCGTCGGCAGTATGGGGATTGTAAGACTTACGAAGCAGGATCCAGGAGAAGGTCGCGATTGGGTAGGCATCGGCCCCGGCAGGATCAGGGACAAACATCCGGAGGTTCGCGGGGATTTCGGCGGTGGCTAACGCGGCTGAGCAACCCTGCTCGGAAGGTTTCACGAACTTCCCGTCCTTGTTCTCCAGCGTCGCCGTGTCGAGGCCGATGCGGCGGGCGAACTCGTAGCCGACATAGCCGATAGATCCAACGGATTTCTCGACCAGGCCGGCAACTCCTTCGTTGCCCTTGGCTCGCATGGCGTTGCCTGGCCAGTTCACCAGGGTTGCAGGGCCGAACTGACCACGCCAGTGGTCGCTGATAGCGTCGAGGTTGCGGGTGAAGGCGGAAGTGGTTCCGCTGCTGTCCTGACGCACGACAGTAACGATTGTGAGTTTCGGGAGCTTAACTCCGGGATTGGACTGCGCGATGATCGGGTCGTTCCAGCTTGTAATTTCGCCGAGAAAAATGCCCGCGTAGGCCTTGCGGGAGAGCTTCAGCCCACCGTTGAATCCGGGCAAATTGTAAGCGAGCACAACACAGCCCGCCGTGGCAGGAACCATCAGCACATCGTTGGCGGCGTCGGTAATCTGAGCGTCTGACATGGCGGCGTCGCTGGCACCGAAGTCGACACGCTCATCCTCGGCGACATTCTTTCCAACAAAACGGCGGATACCTTCTCCGCTACCGACGGCCGCATACTTGATGTAGGTGTCAGGGTGACTGTCATGGTAAACAGTGAACCATCGCTTGTAGAGTACCGAGGGAAACGTCGCGCCTGCTCCCGTCAACACCGTGGCACCGGCCGGCAGCTTTTCTTCGGCGATGGGGCCGGCCGACTCGCCAGGGACCGGCGGCTTCGATTGGGTGCAGCCGACAAAAAGCAAGAGGACGGCGATCGCGGCAAGCACGCCCGCACGTTGAATCCCGAACACTTTGCTTCTGCCCCAAATAACCATGCCTGTTCTCCGTACAGCCTTCTCTCGATTCAGGCGAACGCAGACTGCCGCAGATGCGGGTTGGTGAAGTGGTCCACGCACCGCTAGCTAAATTCGCCGCGAATGTACTCCCTGGTGTGCTTCTCTTTCGGGTTGTCGAACATTTCCTTGGAGTCGCCAAATTCCACGAGATAGCCGGTGCGGCCGCCCTGCGTGGTGTCGACGTAAAGGAAACCAGTCTGGTCGGCTACACGCTGCGCCTGTTGCAGGTTGTGAGTCACGATCGCGATGGTATAGCGGTCTTTTAGCTCCAGCATGAGCTCTTCGATCCTGCGGGTGGCGATCGGGTCGAGCGCGGAGCAAGGTTCATCCATCAACAGCACCTCGGGATCGGTGGCCACTGCGCGCGCGATACACAGCCGTTGTTGCTGACCGCCCGAGAGCGACAGCCCGCTGTTATGCAGCTTGTCCTTGACCTCGTCCCACAGGGCGGCACGCTTCAGGGCCTGCTCAACTTTCTCCGTCTTGTTGCCCTTGTAGTTGTTGATCCGTAGTCCGAAGGCGACATTGTTGAATATGCTGGTGGCAAAAGGATTGGGTTGTTGAAACACCATTCCGATGTAGCGACGAACCGCCACCGGATCGATCGCCGGGTCATAAATGTCTTTTCCGCGATACTTGACGTGGCCGTTGAAGCGAAACCCGCGGACCAGGTCGTTCATGCGGTTCAGGCAGCGCAATACGGTGCTTTTGCCGCATCCCGATGGTCCGATGAAGGCGGTGATGGCGTTCTTCTTGATCGGGATTTTGGTGTCGCGGACTGCCTTGAACGTCCCGTAGTACAGCTCCTTAATCTCGCAATCCATCACCACATCATCTTTTCCGTTGGACGGCAGTGGTACGCCCGCCGGTCTGAATGAATTGGGATCGTGAGTGGGAACCCTTCCTGTAGCCATCTGCAAATACTCCTATTGATTGACCTGTTGCCGGGAGAAGCTCTGGCCGATGAGATTGGTGATGAGGACAAGCACAACCAGAATGAACGCGGCCGCCCAGGCCAGCTCGACCTGGTTCTTGAACGGCATGCCGGAGAAGTTGTAGATCAACACGGCCAGCGAGGCGGTCGGCCGCATAAGATCGACGCGACCGCTGGTGACCAGCCAGTAGTTGCTGAACAGCGCCGTGAATAGCAGCGGAGCTGTCTCGCCAGCGGCGCGAGCGATGGCCAACATGACTCCCGTGAGTATGCCCGGCATCGCGGTAGGCAAGAGAACCATCAAGACAGTTTGCGTGCTGGTCGCGCCCAGTCCGATCGAGGCTTCCTTCATCTTGGCCGGCACCATGGCGATGGCGCTTTCCGACGTCAGAATGATCGTCGGCAGCATAAGTATCGAAAGCGCAATGCCGCCAGCGAGAGCAGAGTAACCGCCGGTTGCGAGAACAATTGCGCCGTAGGCGAACACGCCGGCAAGAATCGAGGGAAACCCGGTCAACACTTTGGCGGAGAATCGGACTGCGCCCGCCAATTTATTTTCGCCGGCCTGGGCCAGGAACACTCCGGTTAACACGCCCAAGGGAATGGTAATCAAGGTGGCGAGTCCCACCATGATCAAGGTCCCGAGAATGGCGTTTCCAAATCCGCCGCCCTGCTCCAATGGAGCTGGCGGCAATTGGGTGAACAAAGCAAGGCTGAGCTTTTTCCCGCCGCGCCAAATCAGCATCCAAAGAACGGCGAAGAGCGGGATGAGGGCCAGCATGGTCATGCCGCCGACGATCCAGCTCAGCACGATGCTAAACATGGTGCGCGGACGATAAAGGGAAAGTTCGAGTTCCGCGAAATCGACTCCGCCGAAGGGGTCCTTTGCCGCTTCATCCTCTACACGATGAAGCAAGGTCTCGGCGTTGCTTGGTATTTTCGTGGGGGCGGGTTGGATGTCGCTCATTTCGCCTCCGACTTGGCGGCTGCGCGCTCGAGTACAAGTGCGCCGAACATATTCACAACCAGCGTGATGGCCAGCAGGACCAGCGCGGCGTACATCAGTACCGGAATTTCTTTGGCCCCAGCTTCCGGAAAGCTGTTGGCAAGCAATGCGGCGAGAGTGTTCGCGGGCGAGAACAGCGAAACGGTCAAGCGGTTAGCGTTGCCGACAAGCATGGCCAGCGCCATGGTTTCGCCTAGCGCGCGTCCAAAGGCAAGCACGACGCCGCCGAAAATGCCGCGCGAGGCGGTGGGCAGCAGCACGCCCAGAATGGTCTCCCAGCGCGTGGCTCCCAGTCCGTACGCCGCCATTCTCAGCTTAGGCGGCACCGACACCAGCGCGTTACGGCTAATGGCGGTGATGGTCGGCAGGATCATGATCGAAAGCACAAACACTGCTGGAAGAATCCCGGGGCCACTCAGGTCCGTGGAGAACAGCGGGAACCAGCCAAACTGGGTGTGCAGCCAGTTACAAGCCGGGCGAATCAGGGGAATTACGACGAACAAACCCCATAGTCCGTAAACCACACTGGGAACCGCAGCCAGCAGTTCGATGAGGTTCTTGAGCAGGGACTCGAGCCGCTCCGGCAGTTTCCCCCAGAATGGGTGGTAATGCAGGTCGAACTTCTTCAGGATATTGAATACGGACTCCCCGAGATACCCTTCGGCGAGGAAGATGGCAGCGGCAATGCCAAACGCCGAGCCGAAAAATAGCGCCAGAAGGGAAGTGTAGAGTGTGCCCCAAATCTCGGGCAGGATTCCGTACGTCGCTTTGTTGGGATCCCAAGTTGTCCCGTAAAGAAAACTGAAGCCGTGGGTACGGATTGCGGGCAGCGCTTTCACGGCGATTTCCACCACGAGGAGAACAATCAACGCGACTGTGACGGCGGCGAACGCCACGCACAGGCGCCGGAAGACGAGGTCGATCCACCGCTGCACTTTCGAAGGTGGATGCCAAATCTGGTCCGGGTTCCAAGCCGCCACTTCTTCCCGCTCTCGAGTTATTCGTGAAGCCGTTGCCATAGAAACCTGTCGATTCAGCTAAACTCGCGATCCGATTTCGTAACTACAGGGCCTCGACGGCCGCCTTGGCCTGGGTCACTACTTCAGCCGGCAGCGGTACGTAACCCAGAGACTCGGACTCCTTCTGGCCGTCCGTAAGGCTGTAGAGGAGGAGACCCTTCAGGGCATCGAGCTTTTCCTTGTTGTCATTTTTCTTGTAGAGGATCACCCAGGTATAGGTAACGATCGGATAAGCATCCTTGGCTTCCGGATCGGACACCCAGGCGATGAAGTCAGCTGGCATCTGGGCGGAAGCCAGAGCGGCCTTGGCCGAATCGGTGTTTGCCGCGACGTAGTTGCCCGACTTGTTTTCCAGGGTCGCCGTGGGCACGTTTTGGCTGTGCGCGTATCCGTACTCGATGTACCCAATCGACCCGGGCGTGGTCATGATGCTCGCCGTCACGCCCTCGTTGCCCTTCGACTTCGTCCCCACGGGCCATGCGGGCATGTTGTTTACGCCGACTGCTTTCTGGAATTCAGGGCTGATCGCACTAAGGTGCTTGGTGAACACGTAGGTGGTTCCGCTGCCGTCCGCACGGACGATCACGTTTATAGGCAGATCAGGCAGTTTGACGCCGGGGTTCGATTTGGCGATGAGTGGGTCGTTCCATTTGGTGACTTTGCCGTCGAAGATGCCGGTGTAGGCTTCGCGGGAAAGGCGCAGATTCGGTACGTCCTTGAGGTTATAGGCAAGCACAATACTGCCCGCCGTCATGGGCAGCAATTGGACTCCACCCTCCACCTTTGCAATGTCTTCCGGCTTCATCGCTGCATCGCTGGCCGCGAAGTCCACAGTCTTATCCATGAAGCTTTTGACGCCGCTGCCGCTGCCGACGGACTGGTAGTCAACCTGAACATTCGGGTGTTCGCTGCTATAAGTCTTGAACCACTTCTGATACAAAGGCGCCGGGAAACTGGCTCCTGCTCCCTGCAGCTTTACGGAGCCGCCTTTGCTCCCGTTGCAGGCACCGAAAGAAACAACGACTGCCGACAAAATTGCCAATCTCACTAGACGCTTTGCATTCATATAGAAGGTCCTTGCTTGTCTCATGCTGACGTTGGTGGACAAAACACAGATCACCGTCCCGTCGGACGTTAACTAGTCGATGAGGAGAAATGCACTTGAAACCGCAAGCCGATTTTGTCCGAGTTCGATTGCAGTTTGATGAACGCCAAATGAAAAATCGGCTTTCCTGTCCCTCTCGGCGGTCTAGCGAAGCATATTTGCTTGATGTGAGCGGGCGTGGCGGATTCTAATGCAAGTTCCATGCCGGTAGAGTCTTCCACCTCCGCGAGCGCCCCCATGAGCTCATCGCCGGTTTTCGAGCGCTTGCACACATACTTCTTATTCCCGTTTGCCTTGGATAAGGACGCCATTCAGGCCGATCATCCACAGGCGTGGCCCGGCAAAACGCGATGGATTGATGGATTGGATTCTTGGATCGCTGGTGAGAGCGGCCGTTCGGCGCCGCAGGAGTTGGCCGGTCTCGGGCCGTGGAAGCGATCGAGCTATTCGCAGTTCACTCTTGACGCTCCCGCCTATGCTGACCTGCTCTTTTTCAATTCGATTGTCCGGCATGTGTTCTTTGACACGAATATCGGGCGTCACGCAGACGACCAGGAGAATCAACTGCGCTGTTACACGATTGACATAGTCGCGCCGGACAGGCTGTGGTTTGAAGGCGCCGACGGACTGGGCAGAGGAGCCCGCGCGGAGGTGACCGACTTGAGGCTGTACCTTTCGGCCCAAGGCATCGGTGTTTTGTCGATCGGTGTTTCAACTGGTGTCATAGACGCGGCCCAGGCACTCTGGATCAACCACCGTTTGCGGAAGTTATATCCTGTCGACGCTGTGAGCATTCCAGAAGGACGAACTCCTAATTGGCTTGCGCTTCGTCTGGAGCAAGGTTCGCAGCTAGACACCATCTGCGAGGAGAGGTTCGAGTATCCCGCAATGGTGGGGTTCTACCCGCCGCTGCCGAACACCATCAAAAGCCTTTTGTACTTCGCTGACTATTCGCAGGAAGAGTATGAACCGGTCCTCGATGAAAACATGCTGGTGTACTCATATGGAGAGTTGAACGCCGGCACGGTCCCCGCCGGGGGTACTGTTGCCGTCGAGGCCGCCGTGGAAGACTTTCTTTACCTCGATCACAAACACGCAGATGCAACCAGGCAAACATCAGCCGATGCAACGGTGCTCATTGGCTTCACGGGGCACAGTTGCTCGATCTTGCGGTTGGGTCCCGCCGCGATGGAGAAAGACGAGGCTCGTGATAACCATTCCAGTGCGTCGGTGATGCAGTCGCGAGATGATCTCGAGGTCATGCGAGCATTCCATACCCGGTATTACCTGATGACTGTGGTGGCTTTGTTTTATCGCGCAGTGCTCTTGGATTTCAACGAACGAAGCGCTCTCGTCTCCAAGCGATTGCTGCAAGACCAGGAGAGCGGACGACTCACATTGCCTAGCATCGCGATGGTGAACGAACTCCGCACGGAATTCCTGCACTTCAGCACCTACTGGCATTTCGACGATATCTCGTGCAAACAGACGGACAACGACCTGTTTCGCAGGCTCTGCGTTGAATACAAGACTCCAAACATGAAGGAAGTTCTGACAGACGAGATCAGGCATATGGCCGAATTCGTCTACAACTTCTATCAGCTGCGAAACACCGACGCGGTCAATCGCTTGGCAATGCTGAGCCTGATCTTTGGCGGCGGAGCCGTTCTCACCGGCTTCTTTGGCATGAATTTTGGTCGCGAGTTTGGCCGGTTCTTCTTTGAGGGTGAGGGTAGCACGGCGCTTGGCCACTACTTCATGGTCACGCTGGTCTGTTGCTTCGTTTTCGGATCTCTGGCATTCGGAACATTCGTGGTGCTGCGGAACTGGCGCGAGTATCTTGCGATTTTGAACCCACCGAAAAAGAACAGCTCTTCCAGCAGCCTCAAACGCGACCGGTGATTTTCAAGCCTAGTCTCGATGCGGGTTCAGGCAGCCGGACGATTCTCGTCTCGCCTCCATGCGAAGGATTCACACTGCCGTAACTCTGCGGGAATAATATCCCTCCACATCCCCCCTTTTGAATGGGTATTCGCCGGGCTTGGCTCCCGCCGCAGTTAGCCATGGCCGCGGAGGTTCCGCAAACCGGAGACTTGATGAACGACACACACAGCTTTCAACCCATCATCGACGAACTGAAGGCGCTACGGGCCGAGATGCTCCGGCAGGAAGCTGCCCTCGAAGAACGTAAGGAAGAGATATGCGAACTACATCGGGATAGCGCACGAAATCTAGTCCATTACATTGCGCTTCGACGGCATGACGTTCGCGACCTACAGGAAAAGCTCACCGCAAATGGATTGTCTTCGTTGGGACGGGCGGAAGCGGATGTACTCGGTGCTGTCGATGCCGTGCTGCGGGTGCTTGGGAGCCTTGTGGGCGAACATGCGCCGGCTGAACCGGCGCAAGATGACAATACGGGATTGAACCTCCGCGGGTGGGACCTGCTGGAACGCAACACCGAGGCACTGTTGGGGGCTTCACCGAAAGACCGGAATGTGCGGATCATGGTGACGATGCCTTCAGATGCTGCCGACGACTTCGGACTTGTTCGTGATCTGCTGCTCAATGGCATGGACGTGATGCGTGTGAATTGTGCGCATGACGGTCCGGCCGAATGGGCCGCCATGATTTCGAATCTGGAGAGGGCAACACTGGAAACCGGACTCGCTTCCCATGTCCACATGGATTTGGGTGGGCCTAAGCTTCGTACGGGGCCACTTCAACCCGGTCCCGCTGTTCTGAAATATCGCCCCCGGCGTGACGCCTATGGACGCACTGTATCTCCCGCCCGGATATTTCTGACGCCTGCCCGAGCCCCACAACTCCCCTCGGTCCCGGCGGACGCGTGCGTGCCAGTTCCGGCCCGGTGGCTGAGCAAATTAGGTCCTGGTGACCGAATCACCTTTAAGGACGCACGCGGCGCCGCGCGAAACATGCGCGTGACAGAAGTCGACGGAAGCAACCGATGGGTCCAGTCCGGGAACACTTCCTACATCATTCCGGGTACGCTCCTGCAGGCGGTATTCTCCAAGTCCTCGCCCCATGCAGGCAAGAAGGAGCAGGCTCGGGTGGGGGAGCTTCCCCCCCAAAAACAGTCGCTGGTTCTCCGGCGCGGCGACACGCTGGTAATCGTGCGTTCGTCAGTGCCTGGAAGGGCAGCTATCTATGACCAGCTAGGTCGGCTGCTTAGCCCGGCGATGATTGGTGTCGCTCAGCCCGATTTTCTCGAGCATGTCTTAGTCGGCGAGAAGATCAAGTTGGATGACGGCCAGATTGGTGGGGTGATACGGGCGGTCGACGACGACAAAATTACGGTTGAGATCGTGCAGGCGCGCCCCAAGGGCAGCAAATTGGGTGCCGAGAAAGGCATCAACCTTCCCGAAAGTGAGCTGCGAGTTTCTTCGCTTACCGGCGACGACATCAGCGCACTGGACTTCGTCGCAAAACATGCGGACATGCTGGGATATTCGTTCGTGCGCACAGAGTCCGACATTCGCGATTTGCAATCACGATTGCAAAAGCTCGGAGCCGAGAATGTCGGCATCATTCTTAAGATTGAAACTCGACAGGCGTTTGAAGACTTGCCTTCCTTGCTCCTGGCGGCGATGCGCAGTTCAAGGATCGGAGTGATGATCGCTCGCGGCGATCTGGCCGTCGAGTGTGGTTATCAACGCCTTGCGGAAGTGCAGGAAGAAATTCTCTGGATGTGCGAAGCCGCGCACGTTCCGGTTATTTGGGCAACGCAGGTACTGGAGTCTCTCGCAAAGGAAGGCGTGCCCTCACGTTCCGAAATCACCGACGCTGCCGCAGGAGTGCGGGCCGAGTGTGTGATGCTCAATAAGGGCCCCTACATTGTAAAGGCCGTCCGCGCTCTCGATGACATTCTGAAGCGTATGGAAGGCCATCACCAGAAGGGCCGCTCAACCCTGCGAAAACTCAGACTCGCTGAACTATTCCAACCCTCCGATCAAAATGGCAAGCCTGCGATCCTGACCTCTGCCGGCTAAATCCGCTTCTTGGAGGCTCGCGAAGACGGCCGGGTTCGAGGTTTTGGCCTGGGTTGGGTTGACGTAACTGGAGTTTCAATCACGCTTCTAATCCAGAATTCTCCATGGCTATCAAGTTCGATGCCATGTACCTCGCGCTCGAATCCTGGGAAGCGCTTGCTGAACTCCTCAAGTCCAAGCAGGAAACGGATGGTTGGACTGCTGGCATCGCCAAGCCGCTCTCCGGGCATGCGTATAGGGATGCCAGGAGGATAGGGCACAAGCATCACGGCCGGAATTCGACCGGCGATTTCCGTGAGCTTGACCTTCTCGGTACCTTCGCGGACCAGTTTCTGGTAGGTTGCTGCGGGAGTCATCGCCGGGTCGGGAGTAACGTCGCAAGCCTCCTGCAGCAGCGCGGGCAGCTTCAACTCCCGCATCGCAGCGTGCATTTCGTCGCTGAGTTGTTTCAAGGTAAGGGTGCCGTAGCGGTCGGGGAACTTGGAAGCAAGGTCTGACAATGCCTCACTCAGTGGCGCTTCGCGATCGTACAGCCGCTTGAATTCAAACAGCGTCTCCAGCAGGCTGCCCCATTTTCCCTTGCTGGTCCCAACTGAGAACAGAGCCAGGATGGTGTAATCGCCGGTGCGGGCGATCTCAACCCGCCGGGAATCCAGAAACGCAGTCAGGATCGCCGCCGGAATTCCTGAGTCGGCAAGTTGGCCACGCGGATCGATCCCGGGTGTCAGGATGGTCACCTTGGTGGGGTCAAGCAGGCAATAGTCATCGGCGATGTCTTCGTCATTGAACCCATGCCATGCCTCGCCAGGTTTCAACGCCCAGCACGACGGCGACTGCGACAGCAAACTGTCTGGCGCGTCTTCAAAGCGAAAGGTCTCTCCGTTGGCTGGATCTTTGACGTAGTCAGGCTGGAACATGCCGAAGAACCAACCGTTGTTACCATCTTCCGCGGATTTGAGGCGATGCGCCACCGAAGCCATGGCCTTCCGGAAACTGATCGCGTCTTGGATCGTCTCCGTCATCAACGTCTGGCCAGCCGGTTCGTCCATCATTGCCGTGGCCACGTCAATGGAGGCGATCATGGGATAGAACGGCGAGGTGGTGCTGTGCATCATGAAGGATTCATTGAACTGATCGAACTCCAGTGGAGCCCGTGGACTCAATTTCACATGGATCATCGAAGCCATGGAAAATGCGGCCAGCATCTTGTGCGTGGACTGGACTGCGAAAATAAGCGGACGATTCGGCATGTCGTTGGGCACGTCCATCCCAAAGCGCCCGCCGTAGAGCGGGTGAAACTTGGCGTAGGCGTGCCAGGCTTCGTCGAAGTGTACTCGCGGGACACTGCGGGCCAACTCCTCGACTACTCTCACCACGTCATAACAGAACCCGTCGTAGGTGGAATTCGTCACAACCGCATACGTTGGCTGCTTGGAGACCGCGCCGGCTGCAAACGGACTTCGCTCGATCAGTTCCTTGATCGACTCCGCCCGGAAACGTTGGAGGGGTACCAGCCCGATCATTCCGTAGCCATTTCGGGTTGGCTTCAGATATGCAGGTCGGGCTCCAGTCAAGGTCAGGGAATGGCAGATCGACTTGTGGCAGTTCATGTCGACCAGGACCATCTCATCCCGACCGATCACGCCATGACCAACGATCTGGTTGGAACTGGATGAGCCGTTCAAAACGTAGAAAGTCCAGTCAGCTCCGAATATGCGGGCGGCATTGCGTTCTGATTCTGCCGGCGGACCAATGTGGTCAAGCAGCGAACCCAATTCTGCAGTTGAAATTCCAAGATCGGAGCGCAGCAGATTCTCGCCAAAGAATTGGTGAAAGGCCATCCCCACGGGATGCTTTAGAAACGCAACACCACCCATGTGCCCGGGCGCGTCCCAGGAATAGGCTCCCTGGTCGGTGTACTTCTTCAATTCACGGAAGTATGGCGGTAGAAGCTGATCTTGATAACGTACAACGGCGAAATCAACCCGGTTAGCAATGAAGGCCGGGGTATCGCCGAACAGATAAATGTACTCATGTACCTGCTTCATCACCTCGAGCGGCAACTCGCTCACCAGTGTCCGGTCGGCAATAAGGAATATTGGGACCTTGCTATTGCGTCTTCTGACCGCGCGAATAATCTTCAACGCTGCCCGCTCGTCGAATTGCGTGTTCTCCGTCAGGTCCCAGTCCAGCAGGATGGCGCTGAATGAAGGGTCGGATTTGACGAGCGCCAGTCCATCCTCGGGTGTCGAAGTACGGATCACCCGGTATCCCTCCTCATGAATGGCCTCGCAAAGCCGTTCCATCGCCCGGTCGGAGACAGAGTCCGTGCCTCCAACTTCGCTGGCGATTAACAAAACCCAGCGTCCCTCGCTCATCTGAACCTCTCTCTTGGGAAAGTGCCTGGTGAAGAATTTCGAAGAATCGCATTGCTACGGTTCGAACTTCATTGGCCGCACTAAGGAAGAAACCAAATCCTAGAAGCCGAAGATGCGGAATACAAGACATCCCGGGCTTTTTTGAGAGGGTAGAGTGAATTTTCTTCGAACTGTAATCGCGAGCAGCATGAATTGTTACAGACGCGCGAATGTTGGCGATGCACAAACGGGACTGTGCCTCGGTCAATATCCTGCTCCCAGGGCGGGATAACCGGCCGTCCATAGCCGGAGTTCCAGAAAGGCAACCCAGTTCGGTGTTAACCCCGATGGCAAGTGACACCAGAAGCGAGATTGTTAAAGGACTGTGAATTCCTCGATTGGGAGTTTACTCGCCCATGATTTGACTCGGGTGCGATGTAGGAAGCGAGCATAGAATGGTTTGTAACTCTCCGGAGGCGCCATGGAAATTCCGCGCTGGACTGCATCCAGAAGTGTGGCCTCTGCTCAGCGTGGGTTGTCTCGAACCAACCTCTTTTTGTTCTGTACGGTTCTCATTGTCGGTGCTGCTGTTCTAACAACCGGTTGCAAGTCAAACAAACCATCTCCTGCCAGTGAAAACGGGGCCGCGGCGCCTGCGACACCCGATTCCCTCGAACTGGTTTTTACCTATGGGTCGGAGAAAGAGCGATGGATCAATGAAGTCACCGATAAGTTCAATCGGGAAGACCATCGAGCGCAGGGCGGCAAGCGGATTTTCGTGCGCGCCATTCCAATGGGATCGGGTGAGTGCATTGACGAAGTACTGAACGGAGCAAGACAGCCGCACCTGATCAGTCCGGCATCCGGGGCTTTCATCAAACTTGGCAATGCTGAATCACAAAGCAAGACCGGCCACGAGCTGATCGGATCGACCGAAAACCTTGTGCTGTCCCCGGTGGTTATCGCGATGTGGAAACCGATGGCGGAGGCCATCGGTTGGGGCAAGAAGCCGATCGGTTGGTCGGACATTCTAGCGTTGGCCGCGAATCAAAAAGGCTGGCAAAGTTACGGCTATCCCCAGTGGGGACAGTTTAAGTTTGGACACACGCACCCGCAATATAGCAACAGTGGCTTAATCTCATTATTCGCCGAAGTGTATGCCGCGACCGGCAAGACTGCCGGACTTACCTTGGCGGACGTGGACAAGCCCCATACTGCGGAATTCGTTCAGGGCATCGAGAAATCGGTGATTCACTACGGGAGCTCTACCGGGTTTTTCGGAAGGAAGATGTTTGCCAGCGGTCCGCAGTATCTTTCGGCCGCAGTGCTCTACGAAAACTTGGTCATTGAATCGTACGATAACGCGGATAAACTGGCATTTCCTGTTGTCGCGATCTATCCCAAGGAGGGAACTTTCTGGAGCGATCATCCAGTGGGGGTCGTGGAACGCGAATGGGTAACTCCTGCTCACCGTGAAGCGGCCAAAGTCTACATTCAATATTTGTTGCAACGGCCTCAGCAGGAAAAGGCGATAACTTACGGTTTCCGGCCTGGGGCGGTCGATGTGCCGGTCGCGTCGCCGGTCGATCAGGCGCACGGCGTCGATCCCCAGGAACCCAAGACAACACTGGAAGTTCCATCAGTTCCGGTGATGGACGCCATTCTGAAGCTATTTGATCAGAAGAAGAAGGCGGCAGATGTTGTGCTGGTGCTCGATACGTCAGGCAGCATGAACGACGACAAGAAGATCCAGAACGCGCGCGAGGGCGCCAGGCAATTGGTGAGCCTGCTTTCCCCTGGCGATCGTCTTTCGCTGGTGCCGTTCAACACCAAGATCAATTGGGCCAGCACCGACGTGCCGATCAGCAGCGGCAGAGACAGCCTGCTGCATACGATCGACTCGCTATTCGCCGGAGGTGGAACCGCGCTATACGATTCGATCGACGCGGCGTACCAGCATTTGCTGCAAGACCAGAAACAGAACACGCAGGGAAACCGGATACTTTCGGTTGTGGTCTTAACCGATGGCGCCGACACCGAAAGCAACATGAAGCTGAACGATCTGATGCAGCGAATCCAGTACGATGGGGAGACCCGAGCCATTCACGTTTTCACGATTGCCTACGGGAAGGATGCGCGCAAAGAGATATTGAAGGAGATTTCCGACGCGACTCAAGCGAAATCGTACGAGGGGACTCCGCAGAACATCGTTGGGGTGTTCCGAGACATTTCAACATTCTTTTAGCCGCACCCTGAAAAGCTCATGACTCCAACTTCCGACGGTCCGAAACTCACGCTGCTGGGCAAGTTGTTCATAGTCGTGTTTATCGTTGCCTGTATCGCAGGAGCGTACTACTTGTTCATGGGCAAGAAAGCCGTGGACGAGACTCGCCAGGCAGCTGGCAATCTCTTGTCCGGCGGTCCGCAGGTCGAGATCGGTATCGCCTACGGAACCGAGAAGCAGCGCTGGCTGGAATGGGCGGTCACCGAATTCGCCAAGACCTCGGAGGGCAAGCGCATCACCGTAAACCTAATTCCTATGGGATCACTCGAAGGCGCTCATGCCATTCTTGGCGGCGATAAGCGAATCAACGTGTGGTCCCCGGCCAGTGCGGCATACAAAGACACCTTTGTTCAGGAATGGCAGGTGAAAAACAGTGGCGACCCCATCCTGAAAGAGGAGCCCCTGGCTCTTACGCCCATGGTATTCGTGGTTTGGGATGAGCGTTACCAGGCCTTCATTCAGAAGTACAAAGTGATGAACCTCGACACCATTAACCAGGCGCTGCAGGAGAAAACGGGATGGGACGCGATTGCGCATCAACCCGATTGGGGACTTTTCAAGTTCGGGCACACGCATCCAAACCAATCGAATTCCGGCTTGTTGACAATCGTGTTGGCGGCCTATGCGTTCCACCACAAAACGAAAGACCTCACGGTGCGGGACGTCGTGAGCGCCGATTTTCAGCAATGGCTCACTACGCTGGAGCGGAGTACGAGCGGCCTTTCGAACAGCACCGGCAATATGATGAAAGAGATGGTGCTAAAGGGGCCATCTTCGTACGACGCCACGATGGTGTATGAGAATGTGGCGATCGACTTCCTCAAGAACGCCGAGGGCCGATGGGGACAGATCCGCGTGGTTTATCCGGAATACAACATATGGAATGAGAATCCGTATTACATCATCAACGCACCCTGGAGCACGCCCGAGCAGCGCAAAGCAGCGGAGACCTTCCTGACATTTCTGCTGACCGAGCGAATTCAGCGGGAGGCTCTGGTGCATGGATTCCGGCCGGCGAATCCGAGCGTTCCGGTTAAATTTCCCGAGAGCCCATTCGTTGCTTACGCTGGGAACGGTGTGCAGATCGATTTGCAGAAGATCTGTGATCCGCCAAAGGCCGAAGTAGTGAATAATCTTTTGTCGAGCTGGCAACGCACCCAGGGAAACCGATAGGGTGCGGTCGTTCTACATATCAGGAGGCAGGTGAGGCAATGTTCCAGAGACTTTCGAATCTTATCCGCGGCTTCTTCAGCTTGTTTGTCTCCGGTTTGGAGAGACAGAACCCGGAGGCGCTGCTGGAGGTAGAGCAGGAAAATCTCCGCAGGCAGATCGGTCAGTACAACCAAGGCTTGGCGACGCACGCGGGACTGTGCGAGCGGCTGATCTCCCAGGTTAGGCAGTTGGAGAACGAGCAACGCGACCTCCGCGCTCGGACGACGGCAAACCTACGTGCCGGCAATCGCGAAGCAGCTGCCCAGCTTGCGCTGCGCCTGCAGACCATCGACCGTGAGCTGGACGAGAACCGCGGACAACTGGAACAGGCCGAGAAGACGTACAAGGACTTGGTCAAGGCTCGTGACGTCGCCATCAGTGCCGCACGGCAGAAGATGGAATCGCTAAAGGCCGGAATCAGCGATATGAAGATGAAGAAGGCCATGGCGGAGTTGACCGAGATGGCGTCTGGAATGGTCACTAGCATCGGCAGCTCGGGTGAGACGCTGGACCGCCTAAGTAACATCGTGGAAGAGGAGAGGACCAAGGCCGCAGGCCGGGTACGTGTCGCCCGTGACAGCATGGATATGTCTGGAGTCGTGATGAAAGAGGCTGAGCAGAATGCTCTGGCCGAGCAGGCTCTGGCTGACTTTGCGGCGAAGGAAGGTATTTCCCTCGAGCCTTCAGTGAGTTCCACGGAAACGAACTCGACCCAGGCGCCAGTAAAGTCCATGGGGCCGACTGCGGAAAAGCAGTAGTTTATAGGGACAGGAGTACGGATTCGCCACGTGTGGCACTACGTCAAATCGGCTTTCCTGGTTCGTGTCGAAGTCCCCGGACTTGGGCAACTGCCTCTCAATGCTCTATTAGCGAGCGCGTTTGTAATTCTTGGATTTGCCCAGCCGGCGTTTTGGTTGGTTGGCCTGGCGGTCGAGACCTTCGTAATTGCGGGTCTCGCCTTTAATCCGCGCTTTCAAAACTACGTACAGGCGCAACAACTGCAGAGCTCAAACGATGGCGACGAGGCGAAACGGCAAGAACTGATCAAGCTGCTCGATCCCGAAACCCAGAATAGGCGAACTCTGATTGCCTCTAAGTGCGACCGCGTACTCGGCGTTTTACAAAGCCAGCAGGCTGAGGAATACGTGATCGACAGCAGTCGCGATGCTCTCAAGAGCCTGAGATGGGTATACCTGAAGCTTTTGGTGGCCCGCCATCACCTCTTGTCTCCGACGGACAACGAGACCACGCTGGAACAGAAGATTTCCGCGATCGACCGTGACCTTGCCGAACAGGGCGAACCAGACTCTCTACGACAATCCAGGGCTGCGACACAGGCGATCTTGAAGAAGCGTCTGGCGAACATCCGTCGGCGGCAACAGACGCTGGAAGAGATCGATAGCGATTTGACTCGCATCGAAGCACAGGTCGATCTAATTCTTGAGAATGCAACCATGCAGAGCAAGCCACAGACCATCAGCACCGACATCGAGTTGGCCAGCGATCTGCTGGGCGCCGGCATATTTGGCGACGACGAGTCTGCAATATCGGCGCTCGACCGCAAGTACTCGGTACAGAAGACGCCGATGCGGGAGTCCACTTAATGGCCTCGGGTTCCGCCACTTCCGCCGCGCCCCCCGCCACCGTTCCCCTTCCATCCTGGGCGCAGGAAGCGATCCAGCTTTACGAGAGCAACGCCGCCAGTCAGTTTGTTTTGTATGGCAACGTGTACGACCAAATGCTGATTCCGGTTGGGAGCACCATCCGGATCGGCACACTGACTGACTTCCTCCTGCAGGTCATGCTGCCTCGCTTCGACGTCGTGCTCAGCTACGACCTGGGTAACGGAATACGCATCGAAAAGGGTGGAGAGGCCTTCTCCAAATGGCCGCAATTACAGCAGGACGCGACCTTCCCTAAAGCTCCCCGGCCTGCGGTGGAGTTCCTCACCCACTACTTTCGGTACGTCGCCAACTTGGCCCGGCTTAATCGGGAAGGGCGGCAGGTGGCGTGTATCATTCGCAGCGCTGACCTGCTTGCGCCCATGGTCCAAGGTGGCGTGGACTACGACTTGAGCGCCCTCGCCAGCCTCATCCGCGACTGGGCAAGTGAATCGCTGCTGGTGTCACACTCACTCGCGTCATTCCTGATCGTGGAGAATCTGAACGATCTCCACCCGTTGATCGCAGCCAATCCCAGGACCGCTCGAATCAAGATTGCATTACCGGATGCAAAGGAGTTATCCACTGCGTTCTCGCTCATGAGTCCGCAATACCCCACAGCTCTGCAGGAGTACAGCCAGCGTCTCGACAGCTTCTCCCTTCAACTTACCGGTTCGACGCTGGGCGCGGCTGAAACCATGCTCAAAACCAAGGAGCACGCGCGCGAGAAAATACTTGCCGACGACCTTGTGCGCCTCAAAAAACAACTGGTCGAACGCGACTGTAGCGGCCTGATCGAGTTCATCGAATCGAAACGCACGCTCGAAGACATCTACGGACAGGAAAAAGTAAAGGTCTGGCTTCGGCAGGACATCTCGTTGTGGAAGGCGAACGATCTGCAGGCGCTGCCCAAAGGGTATCTGCTTTGCGGCCCGGTTGGCACAGGCAAGACGTTCATGGTTGAGTGTCTAGCCGGTGAGGCGGGCGTGCCTATCGTCAAGCTAAAGAACTTCCGCGACAAGTGGGTAGGTAGTACCGAGGGGAACCTGGAAAAGATATTCCGGTTGTTACAGGCTCTCGGGCGTTGCTACGTGTTCATCGACGAGGCCGATCAGGCCATCGGGCGCCGCGAATCAGCCTCTGGAGACTCGGGAATTTCGGGACGCATCTACTCCATGCTTGCCGAAGAGATGGGCAGTTCCGCCAATCGCGGCAAACTTATGTGGATTCTCGCCTCCAGCCGCCCTGACCTGATCGAGGTCGACTTGAAACGTCCCGGCCGAATCGACGTGAAGATACCGCTCTTCCCAACCACGGAGCCGCGTGAATCCTTCGATCTGCTTCGTGTGCTGTGTAACCGTCGTCAACTGGCGCTGACCGACGACGACTACCGCGCAGTTGAGGACACCATCCCGGTGTTGCTTACCGCCGGCTCAGCCGAGACGCTAGCCGTGAAGGTGTATCGTATTTCGCGAACCGAGGGTCGAAGCCCCGGAGAAGCGTTGCGAGTGTGTCTTGCCGATTATCAGAACCCCGTTCCACTCGACACTCTTAACTTCCAGATTGCGTTGGCGGTGAAGGAGGCCAGCGATTTGGATTTCGTACCGTCTCGATTCCGAAATATCTGCTAAACCACATCGATGACGATTAGCGTGATGTCGTCCTGTTGGAGGTGGTTGAAGGCTGCCAAGGGATTCGCTTCGGCCGAAAACCTATGATTTCAGCTTCGCCTCTGCGACGGAATCGAAGACATCTGCCCCGCAGTCGATGACTGGGGAGGAGCCAGAGACGAGTCAGACGGACTCGTATGCTCGTCCTCTAGTAGCCTCAACAGTTCCAGCATGAATTCATGATTGGGATCTGGGCGGCGCCAAGGCATCGCTACCAAGATGGCGACCAAGAAAACCAGCAGCGCAAATGGGAGCGCTTCTGCCATGATTGTCCTCTTCGAAGCTAGCGCACGAATGTTACAAGATGATTAAAGCCCCTTTCTCGCGATCAGCGCTCGTGCCGATTTGGGACTCGTTTCGTCTGAACGAGACTATGCCCCGAGTCATGCCTCACTGGAGGACGACTCCAAACAGTCCCTTCGACGCGTTTTAGGGATGCTGGTCCTTTTCATGCTGGGCGTACTGGAACTGTGCAAAGATCGTGGGAGAAGCAATCGTAAACGACACGCATTGTTGTAGGAGAGGCATGGCAAGGTGTATGGCGGTGTCAAGGTTGAAAGGGTCTGTTCTCGGAGTGATCCTTCACGACGTGTGCGAAGAGATCAAGCTCGAGGACCTGCGCGACATTCTCGGGGCTCGAAGGACCGAACCGAGCTTTAAACATGCTACTCCGGAGTACGTCAGATTTGAGAACCCCCCAGTTGTCGAGACGCTCGATCCAATTCTGCTCGGGAGCGGAGAGCGTATCCGCCCAAAGATCAAGTATTACGATTACGGAGTTGTCAGCGTTCTAATGGAGTTTCCGTTTGAAGGCGACTGGGAGTCGCTGTCGACGCTGGCGGCACGCTGGGTTCCGAGTGCTGAATTGGAGCAGCAGGCGGAGAAAGTTGTACGCAGCCGGTTGGAGCGGATCGCACCCGCATTGGTGCGTCCCTACAGCCACTGGCTCGGTGAAGACTACTACATCTTTCTGCTCAGCGAGGTTGAGGGGCAGCCGTTAGGCGCAGACCTGTTAAGAAGCCACGGATCACAGATTGCCCAGATCGTAAGAGGCGAGCACTCGGAGCTAGCGCAGGCTGAAAAGGAGGACGCTCTGCAAGCCGCTTTGTCCTATTATCCCAGAGACCTCATCGTCATTGGGTGGAATGCATCGCTGATTTACGACACGCCAAGCGGAGCCGAGACTTCAGTCCAGATTCTCGAATACGTCAATTCACAGTTGCTTGAGTTTCGCCACTACGATGAGCTGCTGACCAGGGAGTTGGGGGCGGTCTACGATTCCTTGAAACATCGGGCAGGCCTCTTGAAGCGATGGCAGATGCGCAGGGAAGCATCTCGGCTCACAACCGTAACAGTCGAAGTCACGGAACTGGTGGAACGCGCCGACACGGCCATCAAGTTTGTCAGCGATATGTTCTCGGCGAGATTGTATCGGCTGGCTGCTAGCAAAGTGGGCGTCCCTGAATATAAGAACCTGGTGAATGAGAAGCTCAAAACGGCTGAAGGGCTCTATCACTTCCTGATCGAGGAGTTCCATCAGAGTCGCGGGTTTGTACTGGAGCTGATGGTGGTGATCATTCTGCTGATTGAATTGGGGTATTTGTTTCACGGCAAGATTTAGCCGTCAGTGCGGCTGGCACTCTCTGGATGTGGAGTTGCGACCGGGTCACATTCGGTTGTCCACCGAGAAACCCGACAGGATAACCTGCATCTTGCTGTTCCCCGCCACCCACCTCTCTTCTGCTTTGTAATTGTATCCCACAATGTGGGAGGTCCCGCGGTGCGGGTGGGGAGTACCGCCGAACACCAATCAGACTTGCCTCCAACCAACCTGCGATAGGCAATCAGTGTCGACATGACCAGCGCGAGCGCCATCGGCCGTTAAGCATGGCGAAATATCGCATGCAGGAGTTTCAACAGCGACGGTTGCTGACGGAGTGCTCCCGGGCTCAGGGATTTACCGATGATTACCAAACGAAAATGCTGGAGCTTCGGGCTCCAGCATTCTTGCACAACACTGTGAGACAGTCGGGCCTATGACCAAATCTTCCTCTGAAGCATGCCTGCGAATCCTAATAAGCCCGATCCGAACAGCGCGATGCTGCCCGGCTCAGGCGTGCCCAGCGTAGCCGTGGCCGCAGCGCCGGCTGCATTCCACTCGGTGAACGACTCGGTCCCGCCGCCCACCGGCGCTGTCTGCGCCAGCACCACGCTGATGGTGTAGGTTCCGAATCCGTAGATCGGGTTGAAGTTCACGGTGCCCGTGATGGGTAGCACGTTGGAGCAGAAGCCGCAATCGTCCACCAGGAAGTAGCCCACGAACGCGCCGTTAATGTAGATGTCGTTCTCGTACGAGGCGCCGGGATTATTGCCGAAGTAATTGATCAGGCTCCAATCCACCGTCAGCGAGTTGACCAGAGTCTGTCCGGTGACAAAGGTCTCGGAGATGGAGTCGCCCTGCGTGTACAGCGGGGCGGAAAAGCCGCCGTTGTTGCCCATGAAATCGCTACCGTTGCCGGCAGAGGAATACCACGTGTTATCGCTGGGGAAGCCCACCACCACCGAACTGCTGGCAAGGGCAAGGCTGGAGAACAGGGCAAGGACGGCGAGCAGCAGTACAGCTTTTGTCATGACATTCCTCCTGGGATTTCGGCCGCGCGACTCCGGCGATGAGGTTGACGCAGAAACGGGCGGCAAGACCAACCTACACGTCGCACGGAAAGCGGCGGATAAAAATTCTGCAAAATCTATGTCCAGACATCGTGCGCCCCGTGCGTCGTCGCAAGGCGGACGCGTGAGCGCCTGAGCAGCCCCCGCCTCGACGCGCGAAACTCGGCGCTCTCCCGCCTAAGTTGTAGTCGCCAGTGCGCCAAAATTTACACAGCGTTGACCATCTCGTTATCCCCACCCGATAGATTCCAGCTTGCGCCACCTCGAAATGGGAGGAATACCGAAATGAGGATCGCTAAGTCCGCGTTCGCATGGTTGGCCACGGCCGCCGTCGCGATCGCACCGCTCTCCGCCTCCGCCCAGCAGCGGAACAATGCCATCATCCAGGGCACGAACGTCAAACATGTTCTTCTCATCAGCGTTGACGGGATGCATGCGCTCGACCTTACCAACTACGTAGCCGCGCATCCGAACTCAAACCTCGCGTGGCTGAAGTCGACGGCTGTCACCTATGACAATGCCAGCACCTCCGACCCTTCGGATTCATTTCCCGGACTCGCTGCACTTGTGACCGGAGCGACGCCGTCGTTGGCTGGCCTCTGGTACGACGACAGCTACAACCGTAACCTGATCGCGCCGTCGGCGACCGGGGCCGGTTGCCCGGGCACTCCCGGCACCGAAGTTGCGTTTGCCGAGAATCTAGATATCGACCAGTCGCAGCTAAACGGCGGCGGCGGAATCGACACCGCCCAACTGCCTCGTGACCCCAACACTTGCGCGGTGATTTATCCCCATCAATACCTGCGGGTCAACACGATCTTCAACGTAGCCAAGAACGCCGGCTTGTACACGGCGTGGACCGACAAGCACCAGGCGTACGAATGGGTAAAGGGTCCGACGGCGAACGGCGTCAACGACCTCTTCACACCCGAAGTCAATTCCCTCGCTATCAACCTCCCCGGCATCATCACCCCGACGTTCGGGAGCTGCAATCCGCTGCCTGACACGCCTTCGAGCGGAGACGACTGGACGAAGAGCACCAAGAACATCCAGTGCTACGACCAGATCAAGGTCAACTCCACCCTCAACCAGATCGACGGTAAGACCTCGGACGGCACTAGGACAGCTCCCGTCCCCGCGATTTTCGGTATGAACTTCCAGTCGGTCAGCGTGGGACAGAAGCTCAAGTCGGGCGGCTATGCCGACCCGGTTGGCACGCCAAGCTCCCGGCTGGCGCAAGACCTCGACTTTGTGGATGCCTCGCTGGGCGCCATGATCGCCGAGATCAACAAGCAGGGCCTGTGGCCGAGCACCATGATCGTCGTAGCCGCCAAACACGGCCAGTCTCCCATTCAACGCAGCACTCGCGTCGCGGTCGATTCCGGGCAGATTGCCACCATTATCGGGTCAAGCTACGCCTTCGACATTTCCGACGATGCATCGCTGATCTGGCTCAACGACCAGAGCCAGACCGCCACTGCGGTGGCCAACCTTGCGACGCCCACAAACATGGCGGCCCTGGGTGCCCAGGAAATCTTCGCCCTGGGTTCACTCAAGACCAAGTTCGGTGACCCGGTGAAAGACGACCATGTTCCCGACATCCTGCTGAAGGTCAACACCGGCGTGGTCTTCACGGGTGGTTCGAAGATCGCCGAGCATGGCGGCGACAACGAAGACGACGTGCATACCGTCCTGCTGGTGGCCCGCAAGGGGACCCTCCCCGTCGAAACCAAGACTCCCGTGACCAATTACCAGGTCGCGCCGAGCATCATTAAAGTGCTAGGTCTAAACCTGAACAACCTGGACGCCTATCGCATCCAGAATGTGCAGCCCCTGCCGTTGGCTCCGCTGCAATAACAGTTCTTTCAGTTGTCCTTTCACGGCGTGCACGGACGTGCACGCCTTTTTTCTTCCGGCGCAATTGCACGACACGTTCGCACGCTGTTCATCCACCATTCAGACTCAATTGAACCAACATTCATCGTAGGTTCACTTTCCCGGCGCACAATCCTCTGGAAGTTTATTCACCTCACTGGTAACAGCTGTGCGCAACCCTCTTCTGCGGATTCGGCACCTGGTGCCGGGAACGCGTTCCTGCAACGTCCCGCCTGTCCGGGCCTTATCAGTGGTCGCCTTTCCGCTTTGCCGGTACAGGCGCAACCAAAGGGTGATGACACGGCCGTCGATGGCCGGTTCAAGGAGGTATTCGATGACAATGCGTTTTTCCACAAATGTTGTAAGGTCGTTCGTCGCACTCTGCTTGCTCTTCACGGCGATGTCGGCGTCCCCGGCATTTGCGCAGTGGGACAAGACCAACTGGGGCCTTGTGACCAACTCGGTCCACGGAACCTCCGAGCCGGGATATTACGCAGGCGCAGAACTATTCGCCGGTCCCAACAAGCTGGGCAACCAGTACTTCGCCGGGGTTGTGCCCAATGGAAGCCGCCTGACTCCCGCCGGCATCAGCGCCCAAATCGGCATGAACCCCCTGGGTGCAGTGCTCACTCCCGACGGCAAGTTCCTGATCACCAGCAACAATGACGAGCGCGAAGGCGGCTACCCCTCGTTTGTGAACCCTACCAACTCGGGCGGCTACTCACTGTCGGTCGTCGATGCGAGCAGCATGAAGGTCGTCTCCCAGCTCACGGTTTCCGGCCAGAAGTACTTTGTGGGCATGCAGGCCACCGGCAGCGGTCCTTACACCTTGTGGGTTTCGGGCGGCGGCGACAACAACATCAAGTTGTTTGCAGTGACTACGGCAGGCGCCATCACCTACACCAGCGCCATCCCCATCACGCCGATCCAGCCTTCGGCGTCAGGATACGTATCGAATTACGCCACCCAAGGTTTCACCGGACCAGCCCCCAGCGGCTTCAGCACCGGCGGTGCCAAGATCACCTTCCCGGCCGGCTCCGCTCTGAGCCCCGATGGAAAGTATCTCTATGTCGCCTGCAATGGCGACAACAGCCTGGCTGTGATCGATACGAGCTCGCAAACCGTGGTTAAGCAGCTCTCCGTGGGCTTCTTTCCCTACTCAGTCTCGATAAGCCAGGACGGCAACACCGTGCTCGTTTCCAATTGGGGCGTCACGGAGTACAAGTTCGCCAACCCCACCTACACCGGCGGCAAGATTTCCAGCCTCGGCACCACTGGCGCCAACACTCCGCAGGGTTTCTTTGTGCCGGTCACTAGCACGACGGGCCCTAACCCACAGACCTCGTCGGTTTCGGTGCTCACTCAAGCCAATGGCAACCCGACTACCCTGTCGCTGCTGGGCTCGACCTACCTGGGACACCTCCTCGACGCGAACCTCAACATCGGCGACACTCATCCTTCGGCCAATGTGATCGTCCGCGGCAACGGCCAGGAATTGTTGTACGTCACCAAGACCAATAGCGACAGCGTCGCCATCGTGGACCTGCAGGGCAATAAGCAGGGTGAGATCGACCTCTCTATGTTCCAGTCGGTCACCGGACTTGACCACCGCCTCCACGGCACCTACCCCAACGCGATCGCGGTTTCGCCCAACAGCAAGAGAGTGTACGTCGCCGAAGCCGGTATCAACTCGGTCGCCGTGCTCGACACCACCAATCCCCTCTCGCCCAGCTTCGTCGGACGCATTCCCACCGGCTGGTATCCTACCGGCGTGGTCGTGAGCAGCGACGGCAACTCGCTCTACGTGCTCAACGCCAAGGGTGTGGGTGAAGACATCAACCCCAACACCAACATCAGCAACCGGCCGCAGGGAGCGCCGCCGCCGACAGGCGTCGTTTCCACGCCTGTCACCGACAGCAACTACATCTTCGGCAGCGCGCAGAAGGTCGACCTCACCAAGACCTCGCCCAACAACCTCACGGTGGCCAACAACAACTACCGTATCCAGAAGTCGTACCCGGCTTCGCCGGTACCGATCGGCGGCGGTCCTTCGTCGCAGATCAAGACGGTCATCTTCATCGAGCAGGAGAACAAGACTTTTGACTCGATGCTGGGCAATCTCGGCAACCACTTCGGGTACTTCTCCGGTCTTTGGTACAACAACGTCGACGGCAGCTACTACCAGAACGGGCAGTACACGGGCGTGTCGTTGAATACCCAGGCGCTGGCGCAAAAGTTCGCTACCGCAGTGAACTATTACTCGCTGTCGGAAGAGAGCGACGCCGGCCATCAGTTCTGCTCTTCCGGCACTGCGACGGACTACACCGAAAAGACACTTCTGGTGAAGTCCGGCCGCGGTCTGCTGGTCAACAAGAATTTCGAGCCTGAGGATTATCCGGAGTCTGGCTACATCTTCAACAACGCCGCCCGCAATGGCGTCTCGTTCAAAGACTACGGAGAACTGGCCCGCATCGAAGGCAGCGACACGGGCACCAGTTCCCCGACCACGTTGAACGATCCGTTGAGCGGCAACGTCGGCTATCCCCAGTTGCAGTCGAACTTGTTTGACGTCACCAATCCGCTGGTCAACGCCGGCGACGTGACCTCGCAAACGCAGGGTCTGGGTCAGTCGTACTTCATGAATCTGCCCATGCTGGCCATCCTCGGACAGCCGAACCACAACGGCGAGCCCCGGCTCGACGCCAACTATCCCGGCTACAACTTCAACATCTCCGACCAGCGCCGCGCCCAGGAGTTCATCGCGGACTTTGACCGCATGGCGCAGGCCGGTACGCTGCCGCAGTTCCTCTACATCTACGTGCCCAACGACCACACCGGTAGCGTGCAGGCGCCCAACAAAGGCTCGGTCATCCAGACCGGCTCGAACCAGTACGGCAACAGCGCCAGCAATGTGCAGCAGGTGGCGGATGGCGACGTGGCCATCGGCATGATCGTGCAGCACATCATGAATAGCCCGGTGTACTACAGCAGCCAGAAAAACACCGGTACTGCCATCTTCATGACCTACGACGATGCCCAGTCCACTCTCGACCACATCCACCCGCACCGCACTCCGCTCATCGTAGTAAGCCCGTTTGCCAAGCCAGGATACCTTGGCAAGAAGCACTACTCTACGGCTTCCATCGTGAAGACCGAAGAGCTGCTGCTGGGCTTGCCGCCCAACAACCTCGGCGACCTACTGGCCACCGACTTGCGCGACATGTTCCAGACCAGCTACAACGGTGTGACTGCTCCGAACGTGAAGTTCAACTTCAAGATCAACTACGTTCCTTCGCCGGAAGGCACCAAGATCTGGTCGCTGGTATCGCAGTTGGATACCTCAGCCCCCGATCGCGACAGTATCCGGCTCGGAACGCTGGGACGCCTCTCGCAGGCTGCCGACGACCTGCACAAGAAGGCTGCCAAGCAGGGACGCCTCAACACCAAGTGGTACCTGAAGGAACAGGCTGAGCTTTACGAGCAGGCTGTGCGTCTGGTGAACACGGCCGCCCCGGCAACGCACGACGCCGACGGCGACTAGGCCAACTTAACCTTGACCGGACAAGTCTCCGCCCGCCCAACCAGGTGGGCGGAGGCGTCCAGCTACTAGGTATCTCCGACTCTCTGCACAGATTCGCGCGCAGCCGATTTCGCTGATTTTGACTAGGTAAACTCTCACGGGATCGATGATTCAGGCGGTGGTGGGTTCAACCGAACTTTGAACGTCAATCAAAGACGACCTGCATCAACCGAAGAAGAGTGGCATTGGGCACGATCTTCTTCTCTTTCTTGATCAGAATTAATGCGCTTGTGACAGCTTCGTCATGGGACCATCGTAGAAATGATAGCGCTGTGGCCGCGGCGTGAATTGCTCTTCCCTACTTCGAACGGAAAACTCACAATCACCTAACCTTTCGAGGAGCAGAACATATGCGCATCCTGGCGAAGTTCAGTCCGCTTCGCAACCGCCCGCTTTGGAAGTTGGCCGTTGCATTATCTGTGATGCTCGCTACTATGACGCTGCTGGCGCAGAGCACTTTGGTGACGGGCAAGAAGATCACTCCTGCAGGTACCAACATCACAATTGGTAACCTGCCCATGAACATCATCAAATCACCGGATGGCAAGTGGGCCATCGCAACCGACATGGGATTCAGTCAGTACTTGTCGTCAGTCGATCTGAGTACGGGCGCCGTGGTATCGCAGGTACCCTACGGTTTACAACCCCCTGCGGTAACTGGTTCCGTCGGACTCTATTACGGCTTGGCTTTTGCACCCGGGCCGCCTGCTCAGGATGGTAGTTACACGCTGTATGCTGCACAAGGGCAGAATCAAACCATCGCTGTGCTGACCCTCTCCTCAACGGGCGCTCTCACATCGGTGAGTTCGATCGCTACCGGGGCCAGCGATTTCCCCTCCGGCTTGGCCACGGATGACAAAGGCTACATTTACGTAGCTAACAACGATTCCGACAACCCCTTCATTTCGAGCAGCGTAGCGATTTACAAATCCGACGGAAGCCCGGCCGGACGATTCACATTCAGCGCCAGCTTCGGAGGCACACCGAACTTCCCGCTGGCGATTGCCACTCTGCACGACGGCAGTAAGACCTACGTTACAAGCCAGCGCGATGGCGCCGTCTACGTGCTCGACACCAGCGATCCCACCAATCCAGCCTTGAAGACCACGATTGCCACCGGTTCGCATCCCGCCGGGCTGCTGCTGAACGCTTCGCAGTCGCTGCTGTACGTTGCCAACGCGCACAGCGACACCATCTCCGCGGTTTCGACGAGTTCCGATACCGTGGCAAGCACGACCCTCTTCCGTTTCCGCCGTCTCACCAACTATTACGGAGCCACGCCAATCGGGCTTGGGCTCTCAACCGACGGCACAACGTTGTACGCCGCTATGGGCGACTTGAACGCCGTCGCGGTGGCCAGTGTTAACGGGAACAGCTTGACCGTGAAGGGATTCATTCCCGTAGGCTGGTACCCAACGGGAGTCGTGGTAAGTTCCGACAACAAGTCCCTGCTGGTAACCAATGCGAAAGGGATTAAAGCCAAGAACCCCTCGACGGGCTATCAGCTGTTCACCTTCAACGACAGTGCTTGGTACGACCTGAATACGATCAAAGGCACCGTCGCGAAGATTTCGGTGCCGAACGCCACTCAGCTCGCCACGTACACCAACCAGGTACTCGCCAATAATGGGCTGAACAACCCGGTCGTTCCCAACCACAGCCTCGATGGCATCGGGTTACAGTCTGGCGGGATCACCCATGTGATCTATATTGTCAAGGAGAACCGCACCTATGATCAGGTGCTCGGCGACGTGCCACAGGGGAATGGCGATCCCAGCCTTGTACTGTTCGGCAGCAGTGTCACGCCGAACTTGCACGCCCTCGCGCAGCGCTTCGTGTTGCTGGATAACTTCTACAACGCGGGCGAAGCCAGCGGTGATGGCTGGCCGTGGAGCACGCAGTCCATGGCTAACGAGTACGTGATCAAGAACCTGCCGTATAACTACAGCAATCGCGGCCGGAATTACGACTTCGAAGGCCAGAACAACGGCTACCTTACGGGCGGATTTCCAGCCAAGGACCCCTACGGCAACACACTCTCGCCAGCCTTCCCCAACGGGCTTCCGCCAATTCCCGATGTGGCGGAAGCTCCCGGCGGTCACATCTGGGACGCCGTTCGAGCTGCGAAACTCCCGTATCGCAACTACGGTTTCTTCTACAGTTTCGGCGTGAGCGGTGTCTTCCCCGACAACTTTCCGACCGCTACCGGCCTGCTGCCGGCCGGGGTTAGCCTGGGAGGTGTCAGCGACTACGACTACCGTCGCTACGATGCAGCCTACGCCGACAGTGACGCCCCCACCACCTACGGTTGCCCCTATCCAACCGCGGTATACGGACACTACACCGAACCTAGCCGCTACTCGGAGTGGAAGCGCGAGTTCGATTCGATGGTCGCCAACAATTCTGTTCCTGCCTTCATGACCGTGCGCTTCATGCACGATCACACGCAGGGATATAGTTCTAAAGTTAAGAGCCCGCAGGCTCAGGTCGCCGACAATGACTACGCTGTAGGGCAGTTGGTAGACGCTATCAGCAAGAGCCCCATCTGGCAGCACACCGCCATCTTCGTGGTCGAAGACGACTCTCAGGACGGCCCCGACCACGTGGACGCACATCGCTCCACCGCCTATGTAATCAGCCCGTACATCAAGCAGAGCTACGTGGATCATACGTTCTACAACACCGACAGCGTTCTCAAGACCATGGAGATGCTGCTCGGCCTGAATCCGCTTACACAGTACGATGCGGTTGCCCCGGCCATCGTGGCGCCGTTCGACACCGCGCCTAACAACACCGCGCAGTTCAGCGCGGCACCAGCTGCACAGACCGTCATGTGCGGCTTGAACCCCGCATTGAAGGCTCTGAAGCCCGGAAGCCCGATGTATAAGGCGGCAGTTGCGTCCGCCAAGATGAATTTCGATCTGCCCGACAGCGCACCTTCGGCCAAGCTAAACCAGATCCTCTGGAAGTCCGTCAAGGGACCGAACTCGAAGATGCCCTCCCCACGCCACAGCGTGCTCGCGGATTCGAAGGAAGACTAACTCCGAACGGGCGGGTTCTCGAGCGGTGCAGGGCCTGATCTCAGACGCCGCAAAACGCTCGCGAATCCCGTCGGTTCGCTAGCCAAGGAAAGGACAGTATTGTGATGAAACGCATACTCTTCGCATGCACGTTGACCGTAATGCTCCTGGGAGCCCAGTTAGCCTTCGCGAACGGCACGGCTAGCTGCGCCTATTCCAGCCCGATCACTCAGACTTGTACGTTTGTCGAGTCCAATCCCGACACCAACGTACCGCTGAGCGCATCCAACCTGTTCGGTGCTGATTGGACCACGGGCTACGTCGCGATCTATGAAAACGACGGAACCACTATTAGCGACTACCTGGTATTTCTGGACTCCGGCAGCGGGCTGGCCGACACCGCTACTCTGTACTCCACTCCGAACCTGTTTGACGTGACGGGACTTACCTTGCTGGGCACCCTAACCGAAGGGCCAGAGGGTACCTACGGTCCGGTGTCCATCACTCTGCAGGAGGGTATCACGCCAATCTACTCCGATACGTTTGTTGTTTACAGCAATGTTCCTGAGCCTGCCAGCTTGTTGTTGTTGGGTTCAGGACTGGGCCTGATGCTCCGCAGACGGCGGGGCACTCATGCATTCAGCCCATCAGGCAGCACGAACGACTAAGTGCCTGATGAGGCCGACGTCAGCAAGTCGCTTGTGCCAGGAACCGTGGAATCCGCGGCGAGTGGCACATCGAATTCGAAAGACGACTGCAGCCAGTGCCCGAGCGGGCCCGGTGGCGCGGTGTTTTTCTGGCATTCCAGTGAAAGTCCTCCGCTCACGAAGTTATGTGGGCGGGGGGGTACCTCTACTGACGACCGTAAGAATCTGTAGGATCTCTCCGGTGGACAATCTTTATCATGCAAGCGGTCTGGGGAGAGTGCGGAGTAACCACGACGCCAAGTTAAGCCTCTTCTCGCGCGCCTTACGGCACGAGGAGCTCGGTGATTCGATGGGTCAGGAGCAAGGTTGCCCTATAGTTACTCGCAATACCAACAACGGTCAGCAAGAACAGCGTCGCCCAAGGCCAACTGCGCCGAAAGCTTCTGCCGGCCTCGCGCCATTGCAGCAGGCGTTGAACGCGTAGGCGAATAGCGGAGGAGTCGCACACTAGGCCGCTCGCGAGTTCCGGCTCGGGCCATCGTTGTGAGGACCGGGAAAGTTTGATCAATGCTGATGCGAGGTCCAGGGCGTCCTGCCGGTCTTTGACCGCCTCATCGTCCGCTGCCAGCTCCGCCGCTTGCCGCCACGCCGCTTCCATGCTGCTCATCCCCGGGAACGGCATTGCATTGATCAGGGCCTTTTTCAGGTTGTCTCGCGAACGCTGGTGCCCGAGCTCATGGCGGATCGCTACCCGCAGCTCCTCCTCGCTGAGCACAGCAGCTGCGATGTCGGACACCATAATCTGCGGACGAAAGACGCCGACGAGGATTACGGCGGGTGCGCCGTCGGCAGACCGCATCGCCCTCACGCTCGCATCTTTATCGGAGCCGGAGTTTCTTAGCCAGTTTGTGACCGACTGCCTTGTTCGCCACGCGGCGCGCAGCACCCGAGCCATTCCGGCGGTCAGCAGCAGCAGCGTACAAACAGCCAGCAGGAACGTCATCCCGTCCTCGTCAAAGGACCTGCGCTCCATCAGCCAGAACGAAGGCAAAGTGAGGAAGATCGCGAAGAGGATGGATACTGCGATTGGAAAGATCCGGAGTCCAAAGAGGAAGCCCGCCGCGTCTAGCGCCTTCCTCCTCTGACCGCGACCCAGAGCCGACCAGCCGCATGCGACAAGACTGGAAAGCATGATGTACATCACGGCGAAGAAGGCGAGGCACACAATTGCGGCGCGCACCGCGAACATCGTTAGTTCCCGTCCTTCTTGAGCAGCAGTTCTGCGCGTTGGCGTTCTACGAGCGCTTGTAACTCATCCAGCAGGGTTTCGTCTTCGGCTGCGACCGCTTCTACAAAATATGAGAGGTGCAGTGCTGCCTGTTGCGTCCGGAGCAGCTGGCGAAGCCCAAGTACGGAACTTCGGCGCTGCAGTTCTTCCGGGCTGCAACGAACCCAATAGCGGAATGCCTTGCCTTCAGCAACGCGCCCGAGCAATCCCTTTCGAAAGAGCCGGTCCATCGTGGTCAGTATCGTGCTATACCTCTGCCAGATGCTGCGTTCCTGCAATACCTCTCGCACAGTGGCCGTGCCCCGCATCCACACGCTTCGGTGGATCCTCTCTTCGAGCGGGCCAAGTCGCACTGCCCATGCGTTCTCGAGACTGTGATCGGCAGGATCCATGCGCTCTTTCGTTGTTTAACAAGGACTGTAGAACTGCGCGCAGGTCACGTCAAGAGATCCACGTGGACTGTCATCAACACTTAACACTGAAAGGCGCCACCTCTTATCACCGATAGGAGGCTTTTGGTTCGCCGTTAACCATCTACTCACAGTTCTCTAACATTCGGGGGGTACGTTTTGTTCCAGTGCTGAACGCCTATCCGCGCGGCAATGCATTGATCAGCGATCAAATCACCGAATGCAGAACCGAAGGGCAGCAAATCGACGGTGTGGAAGTGCCACCAAGCGGTCATGGGGAGGTCTTATGCAGCTAAGAGTATTGGCCCGGGAACACGAACTCCGCAGAGATATGATTTCGCGGCGCAGCGGTAGGCTATTAGGCGCGCTATTGGTGATCCTCTGCTGCATTGTCTCGCCGGGCTGGGCACAGTGGGACAGCAGCGCATTAACCGGCACCGTGACCGATTCCTCCGGACATGTTGTGCCCGGAGTCGAAGTGACGGCAGTACAAGTCGCTACGGGACTGCAACGGACGGCGACATCCTCGGCGGAAGGAGCGTATTACTTTCCCAAACTGCCGGTTGGAATCTATACCGTCACCTTTGACCACCGGGATTTCCAGTCGTTGCGCTTTGACGATGTAGTGCAGAGGCTGTCAGCAACTCGGGTCCTCAATGTGAAGATGAAGATCGCAGGGCCCAAAGAGGAAGTCCGAGTATTGGCTACCCCAGTATTGCTTGATCAGACTAACAATGCGCTGAACACGGGCATTGCGCGCATCCAAGCGGAAGAACTTCCCTTGAATGGGCAAAACTGGGCCACCTTGACAGCCCTGGTTCCAACTGCCATTGACACCGCGGGAGGACCTGGCGCTGGCAACCAGCGCTCAATTCGCTATGCCGGCAGGGGCCGGGACGATAACAACTATACGTACGACGGCATCGATGCCACCTACGTTATCAATCAGTCCCAGTTATATTACGTGCGCGCGGCGATTCCTCTCGATACCATCCAGGAGATACGCGTGGACCCAATCCTGGCGACGGCGCAGACCGGCGCCTCGGGAGGTGGGCAAGTAGGAGCAGCCTCGCCTTCCGGCACGAATCGGTTCCACGGGAATGCCTACGACTTCTTGCGGAATAGCGCTTTCGATGCCACGGACCCAATTGACTCCTTGAATCCAAACCACCAACCCTCCTTCCACTTGAATCAGTTCGGAGGGGCTTTGGGCGGACCCATCGTGCGCAATAAGGCTTTCTTCTTTTTCGCCTACGAAGGCTACCGGCAAGACCTCGGCCAGACTCTCATCGGTTATGTACCCAGCGATGCCTTTCGGTCGAAGGTGGTGACGAAGTCGCCAGAGCTTGCGCCCGTCATCAACGCCTATCCCATAGGGCAGAACCCTACGACTAACCCGAACGTTTCCCAATTCGTGGGGCAAGGCGATCAGGTAGGCCAGGAAAACTCGGGCATGTTCCGCGTGGATTATCGGTTCAACGACTCGACCACTCTATTTTGGCGCGCCAACATCGACCAAGCCGACTACTTTCTTCCTTATTCCCCAAGCTCCGGGCAATATCTTGATGAACGACAGGAACTTTCGTCTTTTCCGGTCAATACCGTCATCACGCTGACGCACGTGTTTTCTCCGAACCTGCTCAATGACTTCAAGTTCGGTTTCAACCGCGGCACGACGTACACCCACTTCCTCAATCCGACCGGATCGCTCTACGCAATCGCAGTTGCGGGCCTCACTTCCTTGAACAACGGCCGTATCAGCACCGGAGTGGGCAATTCGTTTTCCTGGCTTGACAATCTCACCTGGGTCAAGGGAAGAAATGTGATCAAGGGCGGAGTCGAGGTCCGCCGCATACAGATGAACCAAGGAAGCAGTTCCTATGGCACGATCACTTACAGCACCCTGCCCAGCTTTGCGGCCAACCAAGCCAACAGGGCCAGCATCACGGGCCAATATCCCGTAAATGGCCTGCGCAAGACGCAGTTTTTTGGTTATATCCAGGACGAGTTCAAGTGGCGACCGACTTTCACGCTGAATTTGGGCCTGCGTTACAGCTTTTTCGGGGTTTTTCATGAAGTACAGGGCCGCGGCAATCCGTTTGATTTCGAAACCTGCGGGCCGCAAGGGTACTGCGGCGTGGGCGCGAGTTTCGGCCCGCCGGACTATAACAATATCGACCCGCGCATCTCCTTCGCCTGGGCGCCGGCCCAATATGAGGGAAAGACCGTCATTCGCGCCGGCTTTGGTATTTACCACGAGGACGGCCAGTTAGACGATCAGAACATCCCCGATAAGAACGAGGTGTTAAGTTATGCGCTGACACCGAAGAACTGCCCAGGGCTTAGCTATCCAATAGTTCTAGACTCGGACGGCAGGCCGGTCTGCACGAACGGCACCCAATCACCAAACGCGGCCCAGCGGAATCGCAAAGATTCGTATATAACCCAGTGGGGAGCATCGCTTGAACATGCGATGCCCGGCAATTTCGTCGGCACGATGTCATATGTAGGCAGCAAAGGCACCAATCTGCTCCAACTCTCCTACGTTAACGTTATAAATCCGCTCACCGGCCTGCGTCCTTACCCGGCCTTCTCGCAGATCTCCTGGCGAGGCAACATCGGCGACAGTTCCTATAACGCACTGGCGTTCTCGCTGAAGCGTTCTTTCTCTCGCGGTTTGCTGATCTCGGCCAATTACACATGGTCCCACAGCATAGACGACGGATCCAACGGCAGCGGCGACGGCGACTCTCTTGCAGCACAAAATGTTTCCTGCTGGCCTCGGGGAGCGGCGCAATGCGGAGAGAAGGCGAGCAGCGCCTTCGACGCCCGCCAGGTGTTCAATGCAAATTTCATCTATGAGCTACCTTTTGGGGTAGGCAAGAGGTACCTTTCCCAGCCCGGTTTCATGAATGCGGTTTTTGGTAACTGGCAAATCAGCAGTATCTTCATCGCCCGTACCGGATTCCCCGTGAACCTGACGACGAGCGGTACTGGCCCGGACGGGAACACCACCTCGCAGCGCCCTAACTTGGTTCCCGGCCAGCCCTTACATTTGGCCGGCGGGACCTTCAACCCCGCAGCTTTTTGCACGCCTGGGACGAAAGCCCCCCTTTATCCCGGAGGTACCTGCCCCTCAGGATTCGGCGATGTTTCCCGCAATGCCTTGCGAGGTCCCGGCTTCTGGCAATCTGATTGGGCACTTTCCAAACGCTTTCCGGTTACGGAGCAGGTACAGATTCAGTTCCGAGCCGAGATGTTTAATGCTTTCAACAGAGCGCAGTTTGCTAACCCGAATGGCCTCATTTCGGCTTCCGACTTCGGCAGAATATATCTGCCTCTGAATACAACTCCGATAGGAATAGGTACACCGCGTCAGTTCCAGTTCCTGCTGCGACTGCAGTTCTGAAGGCAGGTCGCCGAGGCCTTCAGCTTCTTCGACCGCGGCCAATATGGACGGCCGCAGAATGATAGTTCCGCTTCCACCTTCGGCCAGATCCTGACCACGGTGAATACCGGACCAACCGGAACCGACACACCACGGCAAATGCAATTCATGCCGCGTCTCAGTTTCTGAAGATATCAGGAGCAATGGCCAGTGCAGACGATTCTGCTGGGGCTGGTCGCTCACTGACGACCAAGTCTAGCTGCGGGCGCATTCGGCGGCTCCAGCGTCGTGCTCGAGGGCAACTACGATGTGTATTCCTCGACTGTCCCGATGGAAGCCGATTGCCTGGGAGACAACTTGGTCTTAAACCGTGGCGTTAACGGGAGTCTGTTCGCGACCATATCCGGCGGCGAGAATTCCAGCCCCATCGTCACCTTGCTTGGCATTGCCTCCAACTACAGACCAGCGACCGGCAACGTCAATTTGATAAGTTTGTTTGTCCTGACCGCTCTTGCCGTCGGTAACACAGCTCCTCAACGGCTCTTCAATTCGAACAGACAACAAATAGTATGGCGGCCTACAAGAGTGTGCAGTCGCACCTCTCCTGCCGGATCGCCTTGCGGTCCCGGCCCAGGCTGTCTAATCCAGATGCGGTTGGGTTTATGCTGCGTTGTGCTGTTTTTTGTAGGGGTCGCCGACGAATACGAAGGGATACTTGCTCAGCGCTTGCGCGTCCTTCGCTTCCGCAAGCCGCTCGACTTCTTCCATCAACCCTGAGACTTCATCTTTGGGCATGCCCTTCGTGGCCTGCCAAAACTTATCGGGGAAAAACCAGATTCGCTCGCGGTGGTTGATTTCTGCAGTATTATCAGATTCAACTTGCATTGCACTCCTCCCACATTGTCAGATAACCTGGAATTAGGGCCTGAACTGTGAGCCTGACTGTCGGTAGGTAAAGGTTTGCTCTCTGTATTATGGACTGCCCGCTGCTGGAAGTAAATCGCCGACAGTCCGCCTTTTTTGTATTTTGTTCGCCAAATCGCGATAGAAGGCCAACTCCCCTCCTATCATCGCTTTGCAAACGTGTTGGCACAAGTCGGCTCGCCGAAGGGCTACTACCGTGCAGGCAGCTCGTGAAATCCACAGGCTCTCCCAGAATGAAATTCTAGTGATCTAACGCCGACTCTTGTGAAGAGTGGTACGAAGAGCGGCATCGAATCGACGCGAAGCCGATTGCTGCCAAGCACCGCACCTCGACGTAGCGGTATCCTACAATGTAGGAGTAGGAGGCCTCTTCGAGTGTGCCGGCCGGAGTGGAGGGCGTCCACGCCCATTAAGGAATCAGTCATCGTTGCCCCGGACAGTGGTTATGGCACCTCGCGCTCGAGGGAACTGCTTCCCCCAAAACGAGTTTGCGTGTTCTCCGAAGAAAGAAGTTACAAGGTCGAAGCGTCCAACGCATTCAACTCTGCACGGCACGGTCGTCGCAGGCCGACGTCTCTGTCGGCGAAGGTGGTCTTGTCGCGTACTCGGTCAAGAGCGGCGCGGTCGAAACGAGCCGGCTGTCGACGGTGGAGTTCATGTTGCAGCCAAACTGTCGTTTAGAGTTGCGCTGTGCGAGCGAGGAGTGCTGCCGCGCAGACTAGATTTGTCCCTGAACCACATGGAACGAGACCGTTGACGCCGTTACACGGCTGCGTCCGTAATATAGGAACAATAAAGCCCAACACACCTGCAGAAGTATGATTACCAAAGTCGACGTAGCCTGTGTGAGCCCCGCCAGCAGGCTGGGTAGCGGGCCTTCATTGGGGACCAAGCACAAAGTCAGTACAAGGTACGCAACCGCGATAAAGGCCATGACCTGGTACGCCGAAATGCGCGCGGCGCCACGATAGTCGGCACGCAGTGACTCTGAGATGGCTCTCCAGCCCCATGTGGCAACTGCCGGCAGGATCGCTGCCAGCCGGAAATGGCCAGCAAGAAACGCACCCAATCCGATTAGGCCAGCCAACGCAAATACAATCGAGGTAATCGGCTGGACAGGGATCAGTGGCTCCTCCGCGAACCCTGAAGCGTAAGCCGCTTTCTTCGTGTTGCCATAAAACACGAGGTTGTAGCGCCGGAACAATCGAGCCAGCCTGGGGCCGGCATCGCGCAGCGGCACACCGTAACAGCAGCCGAAGCTCAGGCACGCCATCCTGCCAATCGATTCCGAAAGTGCGTAGGAGATTGAGGCCGCAGCCAGTAGCGGCAAAGCATAAATTGAGATGTTGAACCTCGAACGTAATATCTGCTGCACAACCAACACCGCGGGCGGTAGCACCAGCGCCGCCACGAACGCAGCTCCGGCAATCGTGAAGGTGTTGGGCTTACCCTCAACTACTTTCGCAACGACTTTCGACGCCGGCACGCAGATCATCATTACGCCGGCAATCAGAGCCACCGCTGCGATGAGCGGCGTGCCCACCGACGACAACAGTACTATCATTAGCGTAATGCCGAATATGTTTGCAGTGGCGCTGAAGAAGCCGTAGAAAGTAAAGTTGATGCCCTGCCACGCGCCATCCACGGTCTTCGCAAAGGGTACCGCCGCAATCATCTGCCACCGTTCGGAAGGCAACGTCTTGATGCCCCAGATCAGCGTGGCAAACAATAGCGCAGCAAGTCCCGACAGAAATGCGATGTTGATCATGGCTCCTCCAACTCCAACGGATGCGCCAGTGCTGAGCGCACCATTACATCGGTTTCCACCACGGGATGCCCAAATCCGGCCGTATACCGACTGCTGACCCCTGACTTCCTTTGGTTGATTATGAGGTCGTGCGCGAAACGAATTCGCTCAGGCTCGAACAGCAGAACGACGGTGCTGCTTCCGGGCCGGAACAGAGCTTTCGGCGCACCCCGCTGCAGAAACATGCCCTTCTCGATAGAGCGTGGATTGTCGAATCGTTCTTTGCTGTAGGCCTGCTCGATCTGCCCAACCATGAGCGCGACCACTTCGATCATGGCCACATAGCCAATTCCTGTCCCGCCATCGCAGTCAGTGTCGAGAATTGTGACCACCCGGCGATTCTTCGAATACGGCGTAAGCAACTGCACGGCAGCATTCGGATTACACGAGTGGTAGCGGCCCTGCAGCGCATAGAAATCGGCAACGCAACCCGAAACTGGCATGTGAGTGTAGTGATACTTCTCCGGAGTCAGGCGAAAGATAGCGGATTCTCCCTGGGCAAACTTTCGCTGCCATCGCGAACCTTTCCCGCCGAGCAGTTCAGGAAACTCAAAGAACTTCCCTTTGATGAAGAGCATTGACGTTTCCCGGAGCGAACCGACCGTGACTCGCGAATCCGCAGGACACACCACGCACCGGTCCAGCCCCGGCAGAGGCCGACATTCCCAGTACTTGATCTTTCGTTCGAACACCTTGCGCGCAGTGTCCAGTTTGGACGCGTCGTCCACCAGTTCGCGGGGGTCGATGCCACAACTGCGAAGGAAGCGCTGCATGCCTGACATGCGCGATGACAACGCGTTGTCGTAATTCAGGTAGCCCAAGATCTCCGAAAGGTAGCGACTCGACGCGAGCTTCGAAAGCAGAGAAGCGTCTTCCAGCTTTGGCGAGTACAGTGCGCGGATCAGCTTGTCCGCCATCAAGCGCTCATTGGCTACCGATCCGGTGGCGCGATTGATGTATTGATGGGTCAGATTGCTCATGAGAGAGATTGCAAGGTGCGTTGTTCGCTCAACGTGCTGAATACCAGCAACAAGTTCAACAGGGTGGATACTTCTTGAACCGTCAAGTCGCCAGACACCAGCCGCTCTCCAATGCTCTCCAGGAACCGCAACGGGTCCTGCACGCGAACCCCATAGCGCATCATCTCCAGCAACTCGTGAGCGTCGCAATTGTGTGCGGTCACCGTGTCTTCGCACAGCTCCTGGTACGCCTCGCGCAGGTTCTCGCGTCGCAGGTCCTCGCGATAATGCTCCTCGGCCATGCGGTTGAATTCGCGCGCACTCAGCTTCAGGGGATCGCTGTCTCCCGAGTGCCTCATGACGTCGTTTACGATGCGCTGGCTGGCCGTTTGGCTGTTATCTGCCAGGCGCACGCGCAAATCTTCCATCGTGCCCGTAGCCTGCGATTGGTCGATGAAATCGCTTGCCGTCTCAGCGAGCCAGGACAACAACGCCTCACGATAGTCGCGAATCGACACCCGCAGGTAATCCGGATGCCGCCAACTCGAGCGAACGCTTTTGCAGTGCCGCAGGATCTTCTTAAGCAGCTCATTGCCGGACTGTTTGTGGAAGTAAAACGCAGGCAGCCCCGCTGCGGCGAAAAAGAGAGGCTGCCGTCGCTCGCTCTCGGAGGTCGGATCGTCGGGGATTTCCGCCGCCGTGATGCTCCCCTCCATCGCCATCCTGTAGGAGATCATCAGCAGTAACTGCTGCAGGTCCGCCGCAGGCGCCATGTCGCGCCCATAACTCGGGAACAGGCTGTAATAGCGACCTTCGAACCCCGAGAATCCCATGCGTCTGAATTCCCTCAACCGCAGTGGCATGTAAAACGAAAGCCGCCGGTCCACAATCCCCAGCTCGTCCAACTCGGAAATCAGCCGCGCCACATTTCCCAATGTGCCATCGAGTGCTGAGGACTGTTCGGTTGCCAACCACGCGACTGGGTAATTGATCAGCCGATAATCCGGAACCAGGTCCCCGCGAAGCCGGAAGACGCGGGCAAAAAAGCTATCAAGCCCGTAGGGGCCGTAGGGTGTGACTGCGCGTCCCAGCACGCTCATTTGCGCTTTTTCTTTCCATTCACGCCACATCAGCCGCAGGTGCGTGAAGTCCAGCTCGTGAGGCAGGAACGATAACAGCTTCTCCGGATGAAATTCGGCGAAGTCAAGACGGTAGGGCGCTGCGGAATAGGTACCCACGAACAACGGCAGGAAATGCTCAAAGATCTTGATCGCAAGATCGCCCAACCGCTTTTCTTCCTGTTCCGCTTCAACACTTCCTAGTGTCTCGATCGCTCCCGAAAGCGCACGGCTACCCATGGTGATGTGAATTCCGTTGTTGGCGAGGCTCACATTCGACAGGCTCGGAAGCACGATGAGGTTGTTGGAAATGATTCCCGCCTCGCGCAGTTTGGCCACCGAGTTTAACTGGCTCCGGCTCAGAACCTGATGACACAAATGCATGTAGTCAGCCTTGACCTCGCCATCGTCCCAGCCTGACAGACACGGGCTCATGAAGAGTTCGCGGTAGAAGGAATCGGAGATGCACGACGACAGTTCTGTTTGCCGTACAGGCGGATGAGGCGCGTGATATACCAGCGCCCGCTGTCCCGACTCCAACAACCCGAAGCGATGATTCGCCCAGGACATCAACAGTGACGTGAACAGAAAGCGCCTTGCAGATTCACGCGCCACCTGTCGTCCGACCAGATTGCGCTCCCTTGACCCGACAACATGAAATGAAGTGGTTTCGGGCGAGGTATTGTCATTTGAGAAATGACGCAAGAGGCGTTTTGCCTCCTGGCTCATCTTCTCCGGCATGTAGGGTTGCGTTCCAACCAGGTCCGCTAGCGCCAGCTTCAACGCGTAACTGATGGGGATTCGCAGCCACGTTTCCCCGCCTTGTTCGAAGGTGAACTTCACGGAGTCTGCACGATGGCGCTTCAACTCCCCTCGTTCACCAATCTTCAAATCGGCGAGAAAGGTATTCAGAGCGTGCGGGCTCAATCGCCGCTCAGGAAAACGAATCCAACTGTTCTCCCACACTTCTCCGGAGTCGCTTAGGAACTCCTGCAGCTCGAGGTAAGTTTTTCGGGGGGCTTCACCACTGGAACTACGGCGGGCAATATTTCTGAGGAAGCGGGAATTGCGAATCGTGATTGGCAGGTCGCAAGCGGCAGCATCACCAACGACTGCAGCTTGAAGTTCGTCCTCGCTGCCGGCAGTGACATCGCCCGGACTGAAGGGCAACTCCTCAAACACCAGCTTGGTGTTACATCGATAGTTTGGCGGTCTGACTAATATTTCATCGCGAATCGCCATTCGTAACGACCTGCCGCGGTACGTTCATAAATCTTCTCCGCGGTTAGAGTATGAGCTACTGAGCTAACGGCTTGATAAACCAGAAGTAAATCGTGGGTGAATTCAATACCAGCATCTCGAAAGTTACGTCGGCTCACATAGTCAATCAGGGGCTAACGGTTGTATTGGCTGGTTGATCGGCATCCCAGTGCTTGGTTTCGCGATAAGAGCTCCCTTCATTCGTATGGGGCGACACTCCAGATTCAAGCTCCAGGGCACCAAGGCAGAATCGGCGATGATTGAACACTCAGGCCGAAAGAACACCGGGCTATCCGCTTCGCGCCTGAACCCGTAGGGCCGGCATGCTAACCTGCATTGCGCTCAGTCTCCGGCTCAACTCGACAGTCGTCACCGCTGTTGTAACTCTTGCCGTTGGTCGCAAACGCCAGAAATTAACATTCGTACAGCCCGTTTATTGAGCTAATGTGCTCACTCGGCCTTGCCATCTGGAGTGTATTCTCCAGACACAGAGCACACATGGGTCACAATGCGGCAATCCCCAAAGTGATCGACACCTCGGCATCAAGGGCAACGCCTGTTAAAGATGCAAACGCAGCCAAGACAGAGTGCTTCCCTCGATCTCGCCGACCGAGAGCGAGTCTGAACCGGCCGGGTTCCTGAATAATTGCATCTCACGTTTTTCAACAGTCACGAGGAATAGGCACCATCATGAACAAGCCAATCGATAAATCCGTTACCGACGATTGCGTCAGGATTAAAGACCTCGGCTACAGTTCTTCCCACCACATTCGCATGTATGGCCAACGCTTTGACATTGTTTCCGACCCCTTTCCAGACGGTAATGGAATTGCGGTCCAAGTCACGACCGCCAAGGAGCCGAAGAAGCGGGCGCTGCGGCTTCCGAAAACACTTCTCGTTGGTTTCAAGGACTTGCTTCCGAAAGTAAAGATAGTGAAGTGAGAAAAGCCCTGTCTCGGTACGACCTTCTGAGTGGAGACATACTGGTATCCTGCACTCGCGAAACAGAAAGGCCCAACAAATGGGACCATGGGGAATCTGCATCGCTTACGGATGGCTGGTTACGATCATCGTTATCTTCTCGGAATTTGTGCAGGCGATCCGCAAGACACCGCAGCCTCAGATCTTGGAACCACCACAGCCACAATAGGTGGGATGCATGAGCAGGGAGAAATCAGACGCAATGCTGATTCTCTTGAAGGAACTATCTGTTTATAAGGCCATGGATCAAGACTATGGAGCCGGCCTCAAGAGTCGAGTGGACGCAGAAGCCTATAAGGAACGCGAGCGGAGGCGGCAGGAGATAAAGCAGGAGATGCGCAATCTCGCGGCTGGGAGCAAGAGCGATCCTGCGTAAGTATTGGCAGATCTGCTGCGCCTACGGGTGTCGTGCCCCAGTCAGCCGCTGAGTAGCATCAACACTCGCTCGAGGCGAGACCGGGTTGTTCGATTTAGACAAACGGCCGACGCAAGCCCTAGCTAATGTAGTGACGGACCAGGACGTGTCGTTCTGACGAACGATCTCGATTCCTGCCTCCATCGATTCCTCTGACTAATCTCGTCGTGGAAGCCGGATGGCTTCCGATAGCGGACAAACAGGGCCTTGAGAGGTCTCCGATGTCTATACACCTGGCAGGGACATATTGCCCGTATCCACAGTATGTTCAGGTGAGCTCGCGTACACTAAGCCTGTCTGGTAGGAAGCTATCGAGCCCTAGCTAGTTCAGTTTGATCGGGCGCCCGGTTGGATTTCAGGTTGCGCGCCCCGACGCCTCGTGTCTACATCCATACCATGTCTAAGACGTGCCCATTGAGCCGATTCGCGAAGGCCGCCGTGTCCCTTCAAGTCTTTCTGGGCGTGGGAGCGCTTGGTGGAGGTGGCGCCTTGATGCTCGGGCCGAGAGGCGAGATTATCCCGCTCCCCCTTTCGGTGCTAAAGGGCTCGCCGTGGGAAACCTACTTCGCGCCAGGACTAATCCTGTTCTGCGTCCTCGGGCTTGGTCCGCTTGTGGCGGCCCAGTTGGCGTGGCGCCGGCATCCGCTGGCGCCCATTGCTGCGTTGGGAGTTGGGGTAGCGCTGTTGATCTGGATGGCGGTCGAGATCGCCATCGTTGGCTACAGCAACAGCCCACCGCTTCAGCCGTTCTACTTGCTCCTCGGAGCCGTAATCACAGGCGTCGGGCTGGGCTGGTGGATCACGGTTAGACCGTTGGTGTCGCGCTCGGGATAAACGCCCCACGCGTACGCGGATCAAACTGACCTACAACTGAATCCTGAAGAGGATAGACATTTCGATCAAGCCAAGAAAGGCAGACATCGTTGCGCGTGCGTAGGCCTCAACCCTCTTCACCACAAATCAACACACGGACCGCTGGGCACTCAACGGCGGGTGCAGGTGGGGGGCGGTTTCGGTGACTGTGCGAACTCATAACGGAGGCTTGTGATGCGAGCTCGAAAGTAGGGCTTCGTCCCCTCTGGAGGCATCCACGCCACCGCCCCCCCGGTCGGGATGTGCATTCCGTCACGCAGTTCGTAGTTGTTCCATCGAACTTCCCACGGAGTTGGAATTACTGTGCCCGCGACGGTGCGCCCCCGTGCCTCAGCACGCACCGATTCGATAAGGCCGTTGTCATCGAAGCGAAAAAGCAGTGTCACCGTGGTTTCGCCGTCCCTCAACGTTGCCTTGGCTGAGAAGTCGTCGCTCGCCATCCATTCCACGCCCTGGCTAGGCAGCAGTGCCGTCGGATACCATGCGGCCTCAGCCAAAAAGCGCATTAGCTCACCCTGCGCTATCTCCGGCGTGCCGCGAAGATTCGCCAGCGACACCAGTCCGAACAGCGTGGCGTGAAGAACGCCTTCACCGGCCACGTAGGCGTCATGCACGCAGGCTCGCACTCCAGGCATTATCTCGATGCGGCCTTCCCAATCGAAGCCGGGCCGCTGGGCGGTCACCCGCTGCGTCGAGGTGAACCTTTTCCATCTTTCCCCGGTTGCACTCATGTTGATGAAACCGGATAGCTCAACATACACGGCCGACACGATAGGTTGCCCGTCCTTAAGCGCTGCCCGAAAGTACCTTTGCACCGGTGCAGGTAAGCCAATCAATTCATCAAGGCAAAACGTTTTTCTCCCGACGGGTAGACGTGCTGCCTCCATTTCGGCATGCATTTTCTTGGTGGCGGATTCCCAGCGACGGGAGCCGTATATGAGCGCGACGGAGACGATGAACGTCAACCATAAAGTGACTGTTGGGATCATTTTCCGCCACACCTCATATGTCTTCTGCTACTCCGGCTGAAAGACCTGCTTTGAGTGGCCCTGGCCTCAGAAAGCAGTGTCGGTCGGGCGGGTAGGCCGTAGGCCGCCGTCGCGCGCTTCCAGTCATGCGATCACATCGGCCACCGGACGCCGTAACGAGTAGGGCATCTGCAGGCCGCGGCCGAAGCGCACGACCAAGTCGGGCCGCGCTGCACCCAGTCCGAGCCACTGAGCGAACTGTGTACGCACGGCTGGGACTTCGACCGGTTGGTTAACGAAAGCGGTACGCACGCCGAGTGTCGTCGCCGCCAGCGCGAAGCGCTCATAAGCGCGGCCGACCTCGAACCAGTGAGCCGGGTCGGCTCGTTCCCCGACGAATACGGCCACTCCGGCGGATGAGCGGAGTTGCTTGGCATATTTCTCGTTTTCCGACTTCTCGCTCAAGACCATGTTGAATATGGCATTGCCGAGCCAGCCCGGCAATGTCGGATTGCCTGTCAAACGCGAGAACAACCCGTCGCGAGTGGCAAGCGCGTCGGCCTCGTTGAACCGCACCCATTCCTTCAGTTCTTTTACGAATGCAGCATCACGGATTTGTGCGCTGTTCCCTTGCGTCACGTAGTCGACCGCGCCTTCTACCTTGGCCCGCTCGGTGAGCAGCAGCAATTGCACTCCACTTCGATCAGCGGCACGCGCCAATTCCTGGAGCGAGTCGTTTGGCATCGGCTGACCGTCGTACTCAGCGCGGGTACACTGCCGCTGGAAGATCGCGTTGACTAGCGGTGAGCGCACCGGCGCGGCGTTGTCGAGAGAGACATGGACTTCCTGCGGACCGAACACCACGTCGGCATGCTTGCCAAGGGCCGCGGCGGCGAGCACCAGATTCTCCGTGGCACAGCCCAGGCTCACCCAAAGATGATGCTCGTCTGGATCGACCACTGGCGTACGGCGCGAGAGATCGGGGCGGATCGTAATCGCGCCGGGCGATAACCCAAATTTCCAGGGCTGCGTGTTATGCCCATTGGCAGCAAGCGTGGCGCAGCGCACGAGTTCCTGCAGCAGCGCATCATGCTCTGCGGCTTCGTTGAGTGGGCTGCGCAATGTCCGCAGTGTAGGGCCATACCGGTTATCGACGGCACACGCCGAGTTTGACAGCTCAACGCCGGAAACAGCGGCAAACAAGGCACCGCTTACAATGAATTCTCTTCTTGAGCGCACGGTAAGTCTCCAAGTTCTTATCGATTCTTCATGAGAGCGTCGCGGATGGAACCGGTCGTTCTGTTCGTGCCCTTCAAACTCGTTAGGAGGCGTTCCGAAGGGATTCTGCGCGCCGAGCGATACCAAGCAACTGCTTACGCTCCATGATGAAATGCGCTGGCCGAGCAAGTCCCAGGGCGAGCCATTGTGGCAGACCG
>Ga0302286_10000136_pt1 | contig 61422 bp, 60 predicted proteins | sample III_Fen_E2_3_FD_198765 | JGI IMG/M metagenome (GOLD analysis project Ga0302286, IMG submission 198765) | Peat permafrost microbial communities from Stordalen Mire near Abisko, Sweden - III_Fen_E2_3 | ecosystem: Environmental > Terrestrial > Soil > Wetlands > Permafrost | place: Sweden: Abisko...
CAACTGGCGTCGGTGTATCGACTGAGGCAGTGGCAACGGGCGGATTAGTAGGCGCGGACGGACTACCGATTAGCGAATTTACCGCTCTGTCTAGTTCGTCAAAATCAAGATCTTTCATAATACCACCCCTTATTTCTTGGCGGGCGTCGAGCCCTTATGTGCTTTTTTAACAATGTCACTAAAAACATGAGCATCTAAACTGGCGCCACCGATTAGCAAACCGTCGACATCCGGCAAGTCCAAGTAACTAGCGGCACTATCCGTTGTGACACTACCACCATAAAGTACTTGTATATTATCGGCCGCGGACGAACCATATAAATGCTTTATCTGGCTGCGAATTGACCGAACTGCCATGCTGACATCAGTTGGCAGGGCGTTTTGGCCAGTTCCAATGGCCCAAACAGGCTCGTATGCAATCGTGATATCTTCTAGCTCTTCGCTGGTGACATTAGCCAGTCCACCAATCAGCTGGTCGTGCAGAACAGCCTGAGTTTCACCCTCAGAGCGTTCGAACGCTGTTTCACCGACACACAAAACTGGCTTTATGTGATTGCGAATAGCCGCCTGAACCTTAGCACGAATATCTTTGTCTGACTCATGAAAAACATGACGACGTTCTGAATGTCCGACTAGGCCGTATTGCACAATACCACGCAGTTGCGTAGCTGAAATCTCACCAGTATAGGCGCCCATATCACGCCAATAGAAGTTTTGAGCGGCCAATTTGAACTGCCGATTATTAACCTGCAAACTTAAAGATTGAAGAGTCAAGGCCGTTGGCGCCAAAACTACTTCGACGTCACGATGAATTTTAACCATTTTAGACAATTGATGAACATACAAACTCGCCTCTTGCATATTGAGGTTCATTTTCCAGTTTCCAATAATTAATGTTTTATCTCGTGCCATATTTTATATAATTACTTATGCTTATTACTGTTAGTGTACTCTATTTGCCTTCGACCGTCTAGCAAACTTTCAACCCCTGGTAATATATTGCCGGCCATAAGTTCTAAACTGGCGCCACCACCTGTTAAAACATGCGTGAAGCTTTTTCCAGCGCGCTTGTCCCATTTTAGGATAAAGCTTGCCGTATCGCCGCCACCAATAATCGATATCGTGTCGGGTTGAGAAGCCAGCGCCTGGGCTAATTCTGCCGTACCATGAGCAAATTCTGGCAATTCGACATAGCCAAGTGGCCCGTTCCAAATATCGGTACCGACGGATTGAATTTCCTGAACCATACGCGAAATTGACTTATCGCCAATATCAAGGGCAATTTCATTAGGAAGAATTTTATCAACCTCTACGGATTTACGCTTCTCACCTGGATTCATACTGGTCGCCACCGCAACGTCAGTGGGTAAAATAATAAAATCGTCGACGTTTTTACCAACTTTTTGACGCGCTGCTTTATAAATACTGTCAAGCACCTCCCTCTGACCTGCTTCTACCCTGCTGGCGCCCACCGATATGCCTTTATATGCCAAAAAATTATTAGCCATAGCGCCGCCAATAATAATCTTGTCAGCAATCTTAATAAAGCGATTAATAACCTTAATTTTATCGCTAACTTTCGCGCCACCCAAAATTGCCATAAGTGGTCGCTTTGGCGCCTCCATAGCCGAGGTTATGACATTGTATTCCTCTTCCAGTAACAGACCTGCTACGCTGGGAACAAACTGAGTAATCGCGTCTGTACTGGCATGAGCACGGTGCACGACACCAAATCCATCTTGAACAAAATAGCGCGCGCCAGTTGAAGCCACGATTCGGCGCGCAAATTCAGTATCATCAGCCTCCTCTTCCGGATAAAAACGCAAGTTTTCTAGCACCGTAATACTGCTACCCGGCGCCCTTTTGACGGCCTGATAAACCTTATCGCCAAATGTATGATCTACAAATCTGATATCGCGATGAATTAGCTGAGCCAGACGTAATGCCACCGGCTCTAAACTGTAGGCGCTATCTCGACTTTTTGGACGACCGAGATGACTAATAATTACTACTTTACAACCCCGGTTCAGTAAATAATTTAAGGTTGGCAAACTGGCCCGAATACGCGAATCATCGCTAATTGTGCCGTCCGGTGCAATCGGAACGTTATAGTCAGTCCGGACTAAAACCGTTTGGTTATCAAGTGGTACGTCACGAATAGTCAATTTAAAAAAGCTCAAAGTATCCACCCTTCTGGTCTTATTTTAGCACGATAAACATGCCCAGCATAAGACAAATTAGTGGCATCGTCTACGCGACTATCAGTTTAGAGCTGGTTTTTGTTAGCCACCGTAGGTTGTGGCTCCATATGCGCTGCTATCACCCAGTTGAGATGAGGCTTGTTTATCGGTATTATCCTTGGTTAAACTACTAATAATGGTCGTCATACCAACTAGACCAATCAAACCAAGACCAACATTCTTGAGGAAATCCCTACGATCCATTGGTTTTTCCAATAGATTCTTCAGATTTTCTACTAACATTTTTGTTCTCTCTCCTTAGCTATTTTTGATTTTTTGTTTTGAAATAATTACGTACTTTATATTATTTCTGATTATGCTTACAAAGTCAACGATTCTGTGACGTCTTTCATGTTTACTTGTTTTATATCCGGAAGAAATAAGGTAAAATATAAAAGGTTAAGCTTATGTATAGACAACTAAATAAATTTGCGGTTGATATTAATTACGGAGAGGGTGATTTTAGTGCCCAAACCTACAATAACAGCACCGAAACTCAAACTACCACTAATCAAACAAGCGGACTATTACCCAACACGGGCCAAGACTTTTTGGCTATCACCGGCCTGGGTCTAGTGCTTGTGGCTGTTTCGTTGTTTGCAATTTTACGCCGCAAGAAATCAAATAAAACGCCTAAAGCCAATAATTAAAGTCTTGTTTTATGAATAAACGTCATAAAGCAATAAAGCTTATCTGGCTAGTTGCCCCTTTGGTCTCTCTAGCCTGCGGACTATATATAGTTCTAAATGCCTCAGCGCCATTATTACCTGCAGCAGTATTTACGGAGTCGACCAATAGCACCGCTAATAAATTGGTCTCAACTAGTCCTCAAATAGGCGAAAATCGCTTGTATATCCCACAAATTAACATAAACGTTGCAATCGTAACTGGCGACAATCTGCAAGTACTCGAAAAGGGGGCTTGGCATCGTCATCCCGAAAACGGTAACCCAAGCGATGGCGGCAATTTTGTACTGAGCGCACACCGATTTACTATGGGATGGACACCTCAACAAACTCGACAAAAATCGCCTTTTTATAATATCGACAAATTAAACAGTGGCGACAAAATTTACGTCGACTGGAACGGACAACGCTACGAGTACGAAGTCACGCATCGCTATAGCGTCGACAGGACTGCGATCCAGATTGAAAACAGAACCAGCGAAGCCAAGATGACCTTATATTCATGTGACCTAAGAGGTGAAAAAGCTGGTCGCGAAGTTATAGAAGCCACGATCGTTAACAAAACCTTCTAGCTTATTCTAAAATACGAACACGAATAGTATCGGTCGCTCCGGGCATGCCAGGCTGCCGACCGCTAACTAGAACTACTGTTGAATGTGGCGGAAAAAAGCCTTCTTGGCGCAGTTCTTTGGCCAGTTCCATGCCAGCGTGCTCGCCGTCTGGGCGCAAAAAACTCTTATTGGCATACATCAAAGCTAGGCGTTGAGCAGTCCGCGGTTGCGAGGTAACGCTAAATATTGGCAAGCTTGGACGGTGTTCGGCAATGCTCTGCGCCGTGGCGCCCGTCTTGGTTTCGACGATAATCGCGACAACGTTTAGTTGCTGAGCCAATGTGACAGCCGCCGAGCTAATAGCATCTTGGCGCTCTGGTTTATCGGCGCGGTAATAAACTGGTTGAATGGGCGCGTGTTCCTGGGTGTACATAATCACCCGCTTCATCGATTTGATAACTTCTAAGACATAGTTACCGTTGGCCGTCTCGTCGCTCAGCATGACACAATCGGCACCACTAATAACCGCGCCGGCGACATCGCTAACCTCAGCCCGGGTTGGAGAAGGATTGTCAACCATACTGGCCATCATCTGCGTTGCCACGATGCTCAGTTTGCCATATTGCTGGCAAAGTCCGATAATCTGGCGCTGAACAATTGGTACAACTTCGGCGCTAACCTCGACGGCCAAATCGCCACGAGCTACCATGACACCGTCGCTGGCTTCGACAATCCGTTCTAACTCGCCTTCTTCAATAGCGGCCTTAGTTTCAACCTTGGCGATAACCTTGGCGGTTGAGCCGTGCTGTTCCAGTAGTTGTTTGAGGTTATACACGTCATCAGCACTTTGAACAAAACTAAGCGCCACGTAATCAATATCACGCGTGGCGCCAAATTCGATGTCGCGACGGTCTTTGTCGGTAATAATATCACCGCCAAAATTCGTATCCGGCAAGTTAAGACCTTTACGCTGACGTAAAATCCCATCGTTTTCGATAACTACAGTTATTCGACTGCCTTCAACGGCGGTTATATGGCTATGGACTTTGCCATCAAAAATAAAAACGCGCTCGCCAGGTTTGGCCTTTTCGGCGATGTTATATTGCGATTCCAGTTGCCTTTTCGAGGCATCGGTAGCCTCACCGTAGCATAATTGCCACTCCTGCCCAGCCGTAACAGCTATCTCACCGTCAAAATCGCCCAAACGAATTTTTGGCCCCTGTAAATCTTGCAGAATCGCGACTGTTTTTTTGGTCTCAGCCGATGCCTGACGAATCCAGCCAATTTGTTGGTCGCGCTCTTCATAAGACCCGTGACTAAAATTAAGTCGAAAACCGTTCACGCCGGCCACAATCATGTCACGAATTATCTCGTAACTATTGCTGGCTGGACCAACAGTTGCTAGAATTTTTGATCTTTTATATACACGCATAGCGACCTACCTTTTCTTAATTTTTTTCGCTTGCGTTATCTTACAATACGAATTGATTTATAATTTCTGGTGATCTCACCGGGAATCGAACCCGGATTGCCAGGATGAAAACCTGGTGTCCTAACCGTTAGACGATGAGACCACATTTTGAGTGAAGTGAAGCAAAAATGTGTTTACATATTTTTGTTCATTTCCGAAAAATGGAAGTCACATATGGTCCGAAGGATCCATATGAGACCAACGTGTTACACAGACAGCATAACCTGGGGAATTGTAACAAAAAAAGCTCTCTTTGACTAGAGGGCCCCTTAGGTTTTAGTGCCGGTGGGGTGGAAGATCTGCTTACGATCTTCCACCCCACCGCTTCGTACAAGCTTCAACAGGAGCTGGTACCGCCAGTACTCAGGCGTTCTCCAACTCCGGCACCGAACTCCAAGCCTGACGCTGAGTGACGACATCGGCGACGACCAGTTGCTTGCTCCGCGCCCTCAAGGCGTCAGAAAACTGCTTCTGACGGCTCAAGAACGCCTTGCTAGCAAACCAGCTGTCACCGCTGTACCACAGATCGCCGCGATCGACCATGTCACGCAGTACCGACTCGACCACCAGAACCTGCCGAACACGGTCCTTGGTACCAGTCAGCTCGGCCAACCTCTTGATTCGGCCGATATGACAGTGCGAACCCTTGCAGATCTTGCTGGCCAGCAAGTGCGGGATGCATCCACCGTCAAGGTAGACTCTACCCGGCGTCCCTTCCATCCCTCTCTTTCGGTTTCTCCGGGTCGGATGCCGAGCCATGGAGAACACGCCGGCAATGGCGCGCTCGATGCCGTGAATATCCGGCTGGTCACCGCTCGTGAACACGGTGTCTCCTGGTTGAATATGTACGGTAGACCGCCACTCGGTGCTGGGTTGCGCCGGCTGGGTGTGGGTATCCTGAACCCCCTATTACGTCTAGTTCCTTTATAGCTTACGTTTTAAAAGTTTGCAACAAAAAACTCTCCTAAACTTGGAGAGTGGGATTTCAAATTTTTTCGGCCCGGAGTGGCGGAAGAGGGACTAGGTCCACTCAATTCCGCCACTCCGGACAACGCGATGAGGTCAGCTGCCAGCGGTAGGAGGCTCCTCTTCGAGCTCCAGCCAGACGCTCGCACCCGTGGGTGGGGTGTTTGGCACCGCGAACGGTTTCACCGGGGTTGCCGGATACGTTCGTGGGGTGACAGCCTTGCTGACGACGGGGCTCTCGAACAGCGTTCCGTTGTCGCTCACGCCGGCACCAGCTGCCGAGAAGTTGCTCGTGCCTTGCAGAGCTTGAGCGCCAGACGAAGGTTCCTTCGCTTGATGTCGACGATGACATCCCGCATGTGAATACCCCTCGCATCGAGGTACTCCATGAGAGTTGTGATGTCGTTGGAGCCGTGGCACATCCAGAGCAGTTCTCGCTGCGTCGAGCGAAGGCGCAAGAACGCACCTAGATCCTCGCAGCTGAACTTCGTCGTCCGAGCAGGGTTGGCCTCCGTCATCAGGATGACCACCTCACCGTCGAACTGGTCGAACGCGTCCTTGCGTCCAGTGATGGACTGGGTCGTGCTTGAACCACACAGCGTCTTCAATATGACTCCCGTTTTCCTAGTGCGTTCGTTCACTTATGCCACGCAGGCAGCAGGAACTATCGAGGACCTTCCCCGAAGCACATGCAGGAGAATATACTCCCATTGACACGGACTGTCAAATATTATTAGATATAGTGTTCTTTGGATACAACATACGCTACATCTAGCGTATCTAGCTAAATATATTTGTGCTTATGCTATAAATATTGCCTAAGTTATTGACATTTATTGTATTTTGTGATAGTATAGCGACATCAGTTGTCCAAGGTGTGAGGACCCGAGATAACGGAGGATCGTTAACAAGTCAGATTATTACAGTGCATGTCCTGACAGACTGCTGGGATGAGACTTGTCTCTCCCTCAGTTGTTAGATGCGCTATACAAGTACAGTTCAATAAATCCTTGAAAAGGAGCAGTTCGCCGGCTGGTCTATTAACTTAGAACGTCTAGCGAGCTGCTCCCTACGGGCAACTTGGGCGTTTAGCCCGATCATCACTGGTCGGGCGATCGCCCAACCACCTGACAAGGAGAACCTGAAATGGCGACCAAGCCCGCTGCACCCGCAGCACCCACAACCCCTCGACCCAGGAAGCTCACGCTCTCCGAGGCCGAGGCCCACGCCACGGCTGCCAACGCCGTCCTCCTGCAGGCCACCGAGCGCGAGCTCAAGGACCAGCGGAAGGCCAAGAAGGCAGCCCAGGTGGCAGAGCGCGCGGCACAGGTTGCCGCACGCACCGCCGCTGACAAGGCCACTCAGGCTGCCGCCAACGCGGCGGCCATGCAGCGCCGGCTGGGAACGACGCCCGCACCGACCGCACCCGCGGCCGCTGCACCCGCCGCTCCGGCGACGCCGACCATCCCCGCACCCGCTCCGGCGGCTGCTCCGATGGTCACCCGTACGCCGGCAGCTCCCGCACCCGCGGCCGCTGCACCCGCCGCTCCGGCGACGCCGACCATCCCCGCACCCGCGGCCGCTGCACCTGTCGCTCCGACGCCGGCACCGACCATCCCCGCACCCGCTCCGGTGGCGGCCCCGGTGGTCAACCCTACGTCGATGTGGCCTGCGACCACTTCGGTGGTCGCACCCACCGCTCCCGTTACCCGCTTCCTGGGCAACTGGCGGAACGCGTCCATCTGGACGCGGATCGTCATCGTCCTGGCCGCGATCGTCGGCGCGTTCATCTTCCTCATCCTGGGGAAGGCGACGGCCGGCATCATCCGCTGGGGAACCAGTGACTGGTGGTCATGGATGACCACCGGCATGGTGTTCATCTGGCAGGTTGGTCTGATCGTCTGTGGCTTCGGCCTCGGCGGCTGGCTGGCTACTTATTGGTTCGCTCGGCGACGCTGAACGAACATCACCGTCCATTCGCCCATGGGACGTAAACAATTATGGGAACCTGTCGCGAGATACCAGGAGGTATCATGAACCCGCGAAACTGGGCTTGGACGGCCCGTGGTGGCTTCATCGCCTCCGCAGTAGTCCTCGCTATCGCGCTGATCTCAGGTGTCATCGCGATGGTTTCGACGAACAACAACGTCAACTTGCCGACGCCTAGCGCCTCGGCAACGACAGCCGCCGCCACAAACGAGAAGATCGACCCGGTGACGGGCCTCCCTATCGTGGACGGTGGCGACCGTGCCAACCCGATCGACGGTAATACGTCGAATGCCGACTCACGTACCCCTGTGGTGCGTGAAGGCGAGATCGTGAAGAACTGGGCCGAGCTCGACGCTCTGCTTGGTGCCGACACGTCCTACACGGAGTGCGTCAGCAACACGACCGACATGAACTGGAGCAGCGATGTTCCGAAGTTCAAGTCGACCGAGTCTGCCGACAACGACCCGAGGTACATCCTCGCGGTCAACACCACCGCATCCGACGAGGCGATTCGCAAGATCGCCTCCGACAGCACCAACGAAGACCTGTCCGGACTGAAAATCCTGCGCGTTGATTCCATTATCAACACCAGGGGATTCACGACGGGCGGTTGCCAGGAGTTCTTGGACCGTCGTTCAATGGTTCGCGTCTCTCTGGGCAAGTTCGTGTACAACGCTGATGGCTCTGTGAAGGGCCTTCAGAATGGCACGGGAGTTTTCGTAGATTGCCACAACCCGTGGCGTCTGCCGGCGATCCCGCCGACGACACCGCCGACAACCCCGACGCCGACGCCTACGCCGACGCCGACTTGCCCCCCGACAACGTGTCTGGAGGGCAAGCTGCACAGCAACGACGTCACCCCACCACCGGGTGTGACACCGATGGGACCAGGAATCCATGAGCCTACTGCTCCGGCAGCGCCCGCGGCCCCCATGGTCCCTGGAACACCGCCACGTTCCGACACTGGCACGTCAGCACCGGTGCAGGGGGCAACTCCCGCACCGACACCTACCGTCCAGCCCACGACCGATCCGTCGGTTGCACCGGGACCGTCGGATCCCGGAACGGGAATTCCCGATCCGGACGCCTGACCCAATGAACAGGTGCGGAGCCCCACGGCTCCGCACCTGTTCAGGAAGGGCGCATCACCGAGGAATCCTCTATGCTTGAACGCCTAGCGTTCGCATTGAGTTGATTCCTCGTGAGTCTTTTTTAGACTCGGACATGCACGTTGTAATAATCTGATTTGTTCCGCTTGACAATTCGACGTCAGACTCACGCCAGCATCATCAGATGTATGGCTTTTTATCATTAATAATATAATTTGATTTTATCTGCGAGGATAATCAAAAAAGGAGGAGCTTATGAAAAAGCTTATTTCACTTATGCGTAAGGCGCCTAAACGCACCAGCGCTATTGTTGCGATGATTGCAGCCGCAATTATCGTACCAGCCACGCTTTTTGCGTGGGGACCAGATCGCCCAACTTACACTTACGAGTCCCCAGCGGACCACGTAACGTTTAACTCAATAACCAACAACCCAAATGTTGGCGACGAGCGTAACTTTATACGTATCAAAGAAGCTGGCAACACCACATACGGTGATAATGTCACGCTTGAAGCGGGTAAAACATACCAGGTTATGGCATATTTCCACAATAATGCCGCAAGTAACCTAAACGCCAGTGGTGTAGGTGTCGCAAAGGACGTTACACTCCGTATGCAATTACCTAGCACTGTAAACCCAGGCGAGAAAGCAACCGTGAGTGGATTTATCAACTCATCGAATGCATCGCCTACATCTGTGTGGGACAGCGCATACGCTACAAACGGCAGTGCCGGTACAGTAGCCCTGCGATACGTTGCTGGATCTGCAAAGATTACCAGCAATGGAGCAGTTAACGGCCAAACAATGCCAGACAGTCTGTTTACTACAGGTGCGAACCTGGGCTATGACAGTCTAAACGGTACTTTGTACGGCTGTAACCAATACGCCGGTTATGTTGTTTTTGAAATCACAGTTGACCAACCAAACTTTACTGTTCAAAAGCAAGTAAGTGTTGATGGCGGAAAAACTTGGAGCGCTAGCGCCCCAACCCAGCCAGGTAGCACGATTCTTTACCGAATTATCTATACCAATACTGGTACAACTCAGCAAGATCACGTTACCCTAAAAGATACCCTTCCTACAGGCGTTTCGTATGTTGCTGGAAGTACGTTATTAGCCAACTCAAAAACTGACGGTAAATACCAAGCAACTGTCGATGGCGTAACAACCAGCGGATTTGACATTGGATCGTACGCCCCTCAAGGCAACGCGTATCTAAAGTTTAGCGCTAAAGTTGCCGACGACAACAGTTTGACATGTGGAACCAACAAGCTTACAAACGTTGCGAGAGCAACTACAAGTGGTGGATATAAAGAATCTTCCGCTGATGTTACTGTTCCTAAGGAATGTCAGCCAAACGAATGTCTACCTGGTATTCCAGTTGGTGACGCAAGGTGTAGTACAACTCCACCAGAGCTTCCAAAAACTGGTACCAGCGAAGGCATTGCTGCTTTCCTTGGTCTTGGTTCGTTGATTGCCAGCATCGCTTACTACGTTGCTAGCCGTCGCGCTACCATCAACCTGTAACACGAGTCTGACCGCTCCTTCAATTCTGAAGAGATTCAGACTTACAAATAACCCCGCTAACGATGCGGGGTTATTTTGTTATATACTGAAATTACTATGGCAAAGCAAAAAAAGAAGCGAAACAAAGTTTACACTGGCGCCGACGCGGCGATAACTCGTCCTGTCATCACGCGAATCGAAGCAGTTAATCGCAATAAAATATCACAATGGTGGTTTGATAGAAAACGAATCTTAAAACCCGTTCTGATTACTAGCCTGGTTGTTTTAGTTGTCGTCTGGTTGATTTTTGAGTTGATTCGCATCATTAACGGTTCGTAAAGGCACTATTGGTAGGCTAAACCCGAATGTACTACCTTTGCCTTCGGTGGATTCAAAGATGACGTCGCCGCCATGCGCGTTGATGACTTTTTTAGCCAAAAACAAGCCCACGCCGGTGCCATCAGGTCGTTGCTTGCGGGCATTACTAGCCCGATAAAATTTACTAAACAACTGCGCTTGTTCGCTGTGTGGCACGCCAATACCAGTGTCCTTAACCGTAAATTTACAATTATCGCCATCGACCGATAGATTAACTTTTATCTCGGTACTTTCGCCAGAATAATAAATAGCGTTATCGGAGAAATTCATAATCACCTGTCGTATCTTATCTTCATCAATATTCAGAATTGGAAAATTAGCAGGCGGTTTGTACGAGAACTTCAGACCCCTAGAACTTGCGTTCGTAGACAAACTATCAAGTTCTTGTTCGACTACCTTCGCGAGATTTAGCGGCCGTTTGTCAATAATAAACTTGCCAGTCTGAAGTCTTGAAACGTTTAAAAAGTCGCTAATCAGCCGTACCATGCGCTCACTGCTGATGAAGGCCTCACTCAATAAGTGCTCTTGTTTATCACTAATCTTACCGGCGTCGCCTTCTAGTACCATGCTGATATAACCCTTAACACTGGTCAGCGGTGTTCGCAACTGGTGGCTGGCCATACTAACAAATTCGTCCTTGGCTTTATCAAGTCGTTGCAGTTGAGCGTTGCTTGCGCGTAATTCCCTTGTGGCTTCATCGATTCGCTGTTGCAAAGTTTCGTTCAAATTCCTAACCTCTTGGACTGAAAGCGCATTCTGAATCGCGATTACCAACTCGTCCGAAATGGCACTCAGCAGTCCAAGATCACGCGTCGTATAGCCAGAATTCAGATGAGATCCAAGACAAAGATAACCTATAGATTTATTGTCCTGTCCCAGCCGTAGAGCCAACTCTATTCGATGGCTCTGCATCATACGATAAAGTTTTGCGTCACCTTCTATTAATGACGCGACCAAAACGCCATGACTGGTGCTTTTTGCCTCATCCAACATCAAAGCATCAGCGACCGGTAGATGTTTGTGATGAGGTGTACCTGATATCACAAAGTGATTATTTAATGCATGAACAAACAAGAATACCTGGTCGCTCTTTAACGTTGTAGCCAGTTCGGTAGAAATACGCTCTAATAGAACACGTAAATCCGTGGTTGAGGTTAAGACCTTATTAAAGCGCGTATAAAACTCGTCGATATTATAATTGTCTTTATAAAAAAATCGGTTTGTAACTTTATCAAAGAACCTTTTCATTGGCTGGAACAACAAGACCATCACGAAGACCGTCGTTATATTGATAACTAATTGCCCAACTGACAAGAAGGACGTAGCCAGTACCGATGTAGCAATATAGGCAAGTCCAAAATAAGTTGCCGTAAAGGTCACTAAAATCATAAAGTAGACAATACTTCTTACGACCGCAAGTCGTACGTCAAAAAGCCTATGTTTGACGATTACATAGGCAACAACTCCTATGAATATGGCGGCGCTGGCTGGCCCCAACTGAACAAACCGATATTCGCCAACAATAGGTAAAATTAGGTTAAATAACCCGCCAGCTACCGACGAAATCGCCATTCCAGCCAGTACGGCGCTAATCTGTTGCCTAACGACGTACTTTACTCGCCCCTTAGCAATGCCAAGTACAACGGACGACATAACAAGATAACCCACCAAAGTGACGCCAAACACGGTAAGTGGAATCGTATTGGTGATAATTTTACCGTCCACTACACCTGTTGCGACTAATCCCGGGACGGCAGACAGTGCACCAACGATAAGTCCAGGAAAGCCAATAAGCGTCAACCGCGCATAGCCTATATTTTTTCCGTTAGACAAATGGGTACTAAAGAGCAATAAACTAACGGCGACGCCCATTGCAAACAAGTAGCTGCTTAGGGCAACCGGATAACCGTAATTACTGCCGACAACACCAAAAACAACGTTGCTTAATATCCATAAACCAATAAATATCGATAATACTAAAAACGACAGTCGCAGTTCGTTATGCTTTTGTGAAAACCATACAAAAACTCCGACAACAGCAGTCGCAATAGCCGCCAAAGTTGCCAGTGCCAGACTGATAGACACGAAATCCATTATATTTCGAAGTCCGGATTAGTCCGATTGATGCCGTTCATAACGCTGCGATATGCGTCGGGATATTCATCTTTGTGATCGATTAAAAACTTGGTTCTTTCCATAGGAAAGGCTTGGCATAATACGTCGTCCCCGTGCTCGGTTCCTGGTATCACCGTAAACTCAATACCATAGTGCTTAAAAGCGTTGACAAAACCAATCCTCGTCGCAAAAATCCATCGTGGATTGGCATCTACGCTCTGCGTCTGGGCCAAGGCGGCGCCAAATAACTCTGCAAAAGCCGGCATAGCCGCACGTTTATCAATGTCTCCAGGGACAAGACGAGTTAAGTCCCACACCGGACCGTCTATGCCGCGCGCCTGTTGATCGGTTATTCCCGGCAACATTGTCCAGCTCAACGTTTCCTGAATTGATTCACGCGGAGTAAGACGCATACCGGCAATAATTTCTTTTTGGTTGTCCAGCGTAATAAGCTGAAGTGTAGCAGGATCCAAATCGTATAAATCCTCGTCACTAGGAACATGCCAGTCCATATGAGCGTCCATGTAAGTTCGCCTAAGTAACTCCCATTTCTCCCGTAACTCATCTGGAAGCGATTCATAGCCCGAAATAACTAAAGACCTGTTTGGCGCTAGGGCCTCTGTTAATATTTCTGTTTTTGTTACTGTCATGTTTTAGCTACCCCTATAGTATTTATCCTGAGTTTATTGTACCATCAAAGCATGACCAAAATAGCCATCATCGAAGACGACCCAGTAATTAGCCAAATGTACCGCATGAAATTTGAGGCTGACGGCTTTGAAGTACAGCTGGCCAACAACGGCGTTCGCGGCGTTGCGCTGGTAGAAACTTTCTTACCAGACATGATATTGCTTGATCTACAGATGCCCGAAATGGACGGTACCGAAGCCCTTAGAATTATTCGTAAAAACGAATGGGGTAAAAATATCCCAGTGATTGTCCTTACTAACCTTGGTGAGGAAGAATCACCCAAAGAAATCCGCGCTCTTGGCATCCATAGCTACATAGTTAAAGCCGACTTGACTCCTCGTCAAGTTGTTCAGCGCGTCAAAGAAGCACTCGGCACCAGCTAAAGATCTTGTTGACCTTTTTCATCTGCTACTACCCTAGAGGCTCTTAGTACGTTATCAAATAACGCAGCGACCGTTAAAGGACCAACTCCGCCCTTTATTGGGGTAACAATGATGTCATCAAGTTCGCGGACTTCAGGCGCCAAATCACCGACAATCTTGCCGTGTTCGGCGGCCGTACCAGCATCTACGACTATCGCGCCAGGCTGAACCATGTCGCGCGTGATTAAAGACGGTACACCTGTAGCAGTCACGATTAGATTGGATTGATATAATACTTCACTTAGATTCGATGTCTCGCTGTTATAAACAGTTACATTCAGACCGGCCCGTTGCCACATTTTTGCCAGTGGCGCGCCGACCAGTCGTCCATCGCCGACTATGGCAATTGTTTTATCTTCGAGAGTCACATTATAGCCCGCCAGCAACCAATCAATTGCCATTGCTGTCGCTGGTGTCAAAACTGCGTCTTTGCCAAGTCCGTCAACATCTTTGGCGGGTGATACGGCGTTAACGGCCACATCAGTTTGTGACGTATCAGCGAGCGGAAGCTGAATGATTATACCGTGAACTAAATCGTCTTGATTAAGTTTCTGAACCTGGGCTAGCAACTGGTTTTGGGAAATTTTATAAACATCAACTTCGATAGAAATATCAGCGCCATAGTTTTGTTTTAGTCGCACATAAGTGTCAATTACAGTATCATCAATTGTTTGAATAATCGCCAGACGCGGAATAACTCGCCATGATTGGCGCAAAGCTCTTACTTGTTTAAGCTGCCGCTCTTTGATATAGCCCGACAACTCTAGTCCATCTAGAATTTTCATTACTTATAGTTTAGCAAATTTGGCGGTCAAGACCTAGGTTATGATATTTTTTGATTTTACAATTTTATATTCACGCGAAATTAACCATAACATAAAGACGTCAAAAATTGTTAGTAGTACCATGCCGATAGAAACTCTCACAAAAATTATGCTATATAACTGATAAAGCATCAATGCGCCCAGTGAAATGAGCGAAAACGGATAAGCCCAAAGTTTATTTTTCAAAATTCCAATAACCGCAATCAACTTAATGGCAGCGTGAATCCACAAATAAATTATTATAAATGTTCGCCCGCCGTTGCTAATGTGTTGAGTTGAGTTTAGTAATAGATTTGCTATTTTATCGTTCGGATTTGCCAAAAGTTCTTTTTGAGTTATAAGAGCAATGAAGTTATGGATAGAGGCTGGACTGAAGAAAAACAATAATAATCCACCCAAAAACTCCAGCGCCCCACTAATACCCTTAATAATAATGCCACCTTCAAAAACCTTATCTAGAATAGACGAGGGATGATACCAGCTCATTGTGTGAACTCATTAATTAAGAGAATATGTAGCCACCTTTCATATTGTAGTTGGTTTCTACTGCCGTAGCGTCTGCGCCACAAATTGACTTAACGTTGGTAAAATCCGAGATATCGTCAGACGTTGGTGCTTCAAGCGAATAATAAACTACGTATTTTGAGCCACAGGCATACAGCATGAGTGTATACGCACTACTATCGAAAAGTTTATTTTTGGGAAGTCCTGATGTAAAACCGTCTGGCAAGTATCCTCCGCTCTTTAAAACCGTCTCAATCGCTAGCGGATAATTAACATCTACAATCTGCGTACTTACATATCCTACTCCAGTACCGCCCCAACCACCGCCAGTCTGTAGTGGCGTCTTGCCAGTGTCTGACGTAAACCTTTGCAATTGAGTTCCCAGCTGCTTGGCCGCGTTTTTAACTATCGTATCCCGCGTTCTAGCCTGTATACCACCATAGGCAATGATTGTTATTGTGGCCAAAATTCCAATCACTACAATGACAATTATAAGCTCGATTATAGTAAAGCCATTCTTCCCTGTCGAACGTCGTTTGTTACCCAAAAAAACTTGTCGCATATCTGTTGTTGATTATAAAGCACAGTCAGTATAAGTCAATTAGAGCCCCTATCCAGACTGTCGCGAAAAGTAGTATGATAATAAGATTAAGATATTTCAATGAGCACACAAACAGAAAACCCTTCTTTTTTAAGTATTGACCAGCCAGAAAACTCGGCCCAAGAGTACGACTATTGCGAATTAGTCGACCCTGCACTATTAGAAGCCCCAGCCGACTTAGCTCGCGGCTACATTGCCTACAATCCTTCTGGTATATGGACAGTCGAAGACCGCAGGGGTGAACATCATAATATTATGTATGTCCGGCAGGAACCCGACAGATCAAACGAAATATCATCACACCTTGGTAAATCTCGCGTAACACCCTATCTAATCGACTTATCAGACCCTAAGACGGCGCTAAGACCCTACTATGATGCTGAGGAAAAAATGGGCGAAGACCCAGCCCTGACGAGAATAACTAGACGTCTGTCAAATGGCGCTATCCAGTCTGCCTGGCTGTTAAGTTGCGTTGATGCCCAGCCTTTTGCCGACAGACCTGACCATGTCGAAAGTTTAGTCACAAGGTTTTATGCCGGAACCAATTTGGACAAGATGGAGCATATCGCCGACGGTCCGCCCTGGATGAAGGATATTCGCGTCGTTCAGGAACCAAGTGGTAAGATTCATATTTACGGACGTCCTCAACCCGAGGCTTTTAGCGGCAATATTACACATACCACAATTCCAGATATCTCAGCCTTAGACGCCGAAACGATCGCCCGTGCGCCATTTATCGATGAGTCGCTCCTACCGATCGGCAGCGGCACCTGGGGTGGTGTTAATGAAGCCTTTATGGTAGGACACGACAAGGTAGTATTGGCGGCTCATCGGGCATATCGAACCGGCTCCGACGGTAACGGCCGTCATTACGAAGCCGTTCTTTATGGCCATAATATTCGAGCAGGCACGATTGTCGAGCTGGGTATTTTAGCAACGGCTAATCTTTTTCCAGCTGGCGCCGTCAAGGCCGACGAGGCCGTCGACCTGCACGATGTAGTCTTTCCGGGTGGTGGCCTAAATGGCACGCTAAAAATGATGACCTTTGGAGTTCGCGATGCCTCAATCGGCATTGGTTACATTGATAAACTTGCAAAATCTCGGTTGCCAACCCAATAAATGTCAGTAGGGCTGTCTGATAATCGTCTTCAGTTTCGAAGGTTCGGTACGACGCGGATCGCCTAAATATATCTCGTGATGATGCTTGTTGATACCGTCCAATTTGCCACCTTGCGCTTTAATAAACTCATGAACAGACTGTATAGTTGGACCCTCGTCAGCATAAGCACCGACATACATAACCTGAGCCGACCGCCCTTCGCTATACGCCTCGAAGCGAATTTTACTTAACGATTTAAGGTCTTTCTTTTCAGCCACTTGCTTTACAGCCCGTTCAAAATTAGCTTTAGTTACAATATCTGGCTGCATAATCATAGCCGTCCACAACCAGTCGCTTTTATCTTTGGTGTCAAACTTGCTCATATCTTCCATCCACCATAAGCCTTCAAGCGGCATAACTCCAAAATCAGTTCCCAGCTCGCGCTTACACATAAATTTAAGCGCATACGCCACTGGATAAAGCGCCTGGACTGCGTCGACGTATTCCTGCGATGAGTTTGGGTCGCCTTTTCCGTCAATCATCAGAAAATTCATTTTAGGCACATTTACTGTTACCGGTTTATCGGTCTTTGCTTTATATAAATCTTTGTAATTCTTTTTGTAATCAATCTTATCCATAATTTTATTGTATCAAATCAGCTAAAATCGGCTCTCAGCTTCACCTAGTATATTAAAAATTAAATAGGCCAACCTATGAATAACCGTCACACTCAAAACAACAAATAGAATACCAAAGAAGCCATTAATATTTATGTATTCACCAAAGATTAAGTCAAGCACCCAAATAAACACAAACTTCGACAGGAACATTACCAGCCATACACAAAAGAACATAAGAACGAGATAAATTTTTCCTTCTCGATTTTTAAGCAAATTAATAATTTTGTTTTTCAGTTGAAATGCTAAATAAGTAAACAGCTCTAATACTACCGCCGCAAAAAGAATAGTCGAAAAGCTTTTAGCGTAAACAATCGATGTATAATCTTGAAAAAGTCCAAGCACCGTTACGTAGATAAGTGTACCAATAAACAGTTCCTGAAATAATAATTGCCGTGAACTGAAATTATTGTTACGAAATTTCATATTAATGATTATAGCAAAAGCAAAGCTTATGCCGAAAGACCGTTATCTTGTCTGACTCACCTATTTTTCTTTAGAAAACCATACCAGAATGTTAGTAAAAACATTCCAAAATGGAAAAAGCCTCTAATTCCTAGAAACTTAGGTGACATTGAAGTACTAAAGAATGGCACGCTTAGATTTACTGCAGCAAAATACCAGCTTGCTCCTGCTGTCACAAAGAATGCACCAGACAGGAATTTACTAATTTCTTTTTTATTTATTTTCATATTTTAATAGTACCCTACTAGTAAAAATAAAAACACCGACCGGTAGCGACGAGGTCGATGTTCTTATTTTGGAGGGCCAGCGGGGACTTGGTCACGTCCCGCGACCCCGAAACTTCGCGATTGGCAACCAGTTGCCATCGGAAGATTTCCTTGCGACCCGCCGACGTGGCGGGTCTCACCCCAGACACCCTAGGCGTGTCCGGGATTCAAGTCCCCTAGAAAGCTTTTCCAAATAAAAAACACCCTCGGTAGCGATCAAAGGGTGTTCTTTATTTGGAGGGCCAGCGGGGACTTGAACCCCGGACACCCTGCTTAAGAGGCAGGTGCTCTAACCAGCTGAGCTACTGGCCCATTTACCTGACGACTATAGCATACAGGGGTGGAAGTGTAAATACTCACCTCTTTTTGATAATAAGACCAATAAAAAAGTCCGTTACTAGACAGACTCTTTTATTGGTACACCCGGCAGGATTCGAACCTACGACCCCCTGGTTCGAAGCCAGGTACTCTATCCAGCTGAGCTACGGGTGCATACCAGGGGTAATTATACCACGCGACAATAAGTTGAGCTATAATGACATCAATATGGAAATTCACTCAAACATCCCACTTAAAAACTTCACAACCATGAAACTTGGTGGCAACGCCAGCTTTATGACTGAGGTCCGCACGCCCGAAGAAGTCGTTGAGGCATATCACAACGCAAAAGCACAGTCACTCCCCGTCTTTATACTGGGTGGCGGCAGTAACGTTATCGCCAAAGACAGCGGTTTTGCCGGTTTAATAATCCGTATGCGCATACCAGGTTTCGAAGTCGTAGCTGACGACCTTAACTCGACGACAATCAAGATTGGCGCTGGCGAAGACTGGGATAGCGTCGTCAAAAGAACCGTCGATATGCGATTAAGTGGCATCGAAGCCATGTCGGCAATCCCTGGTACAATGGGGGCCGCTCCTGTTCAAAACATTGGCGCTTACGGACAAGAAGTCGCTGAGACCCTTGAATCATTAGTCGCCTACGACACCCAAACCGATAGTTTTGTAACTTTACAAAATGAAAACTGTGAATTTTCATACCGTCAAAGTATTTTCCGAAGTAGCCAAATCGGTCGATACATTATCGTATCAGTTACCTTAAAATTATCGAAAAATCTACCGCAACCACCGTTTTACGAGGCCTTGCAATCATATTTTGACCAACATGACATCCATATGTTTACGCAAGAAATTGTTCGTAACGCCGTCATCGATATTCGGACCAATAAATTGCCAGACCCGAAACTTTTACCTAACGCTGGTTCGTTTTTCAAGAACGCAATCGTCGAAGATTGGCAGCTGACTGACCTGCGAACTGCCTACCCAGATATCCCAACCTACGACATGGGCGACGGCAAGTTTAAAATTCCAAGTGGCTGGCTGATTGAAAACGCGGGCTTCAAGGGCAAAGTTCTACACGGTGTCAAAGTTCACGACAAAAATACCTTGGTGTTAATTAACGAATCCGCCACAGGCTACAATGACCTCGCCATGGCTCGTGACGAAATTATCAACACGGTCCGTGAAAAGTATAAAATCGAGATTGAACAAGAGCCACTCGAGATTTAAAACGCTTGCGGTTTAAGCCAAAAAATCATATGCTATAGGTATGTATCGTCGTGGGTTTACTGTGGTAGAATTGCTAATTGTTATTACCGTTATGGGATTACTTTTAATTCTGGGTATGGTAAATTTACGCGGCACCCAAGTTAGCGCTCGCGATACCGAACGCAAAACCGACATCGAGACTATTGGTTTACAGTTAGAAATTTACTACAAGTCTGGCACTGACAACTCGACTATTATCGGTCAATATCCATCAACTGCACTTGTCGCCAACACCGCCGCGATACAATTAAATCTACGTGACGCTGATTTAAAATCGTTTACTCCTCCTGGCGCAACTAGCGCTGACGACGGATTCATTATGGCTGCCAACAGCATTCAAACAACTGGCGGCGTTTTGCCACAGCCAACCACAAAAACTTATGTTTACCAACCACTGCAACAAGACGGGTCGCTATGTAGCCTATCCAGCCAAGCCTGTTCTAAATTCAACTTATTCTACAAACTTGAGGTTGCTACAACTGATTGCCCAGCGCCAAATAATATCTGTATGTCTACGAGTAAAAATCAATGATTAGTCGTTCAAAACAATCGGGATTTACGGCAATCGAACTTTTGGTCACATTATTTATTGCGGCGGCTTTTCTGACAACGGGCTACCAACTTTATAGTGTCATTATTCAAGATAGCGGTCAGACCCGCGCTCAGTCCCGCGCTAGTAATGTCGCCTATGATTATATACGACGCTATGCAACATCGGCTACTAATCCATGCGTTGCCACTACACCATTAAATAATGTCGATATAACTGTTGATGGACTAAGTAGTGCCAAGGCAACGGTCGCTTTTACGTGTCCGTATACTACATCGCCAACCGTTAGCAAAATTGACGTAACGATTACCTACAACACGCCTCAGCAAACGATGAAGTACTCAACTTATGTCAATAAATAAATTTGATTTCGCGCGCAAGCCAAAATCTGGTTTTACAATCGTTGAGATGCTAATTATCGCGCCAATTGTAATTCTGGTGATCGGTACTTTTATATCTGTCGTTGTTAACATGACGGGCGAAGTATTGATGACGCGTGGCGCTAATGCCCTTGCATATAATATTCAGGATGCCTTAAATCGAATTGAGTCCGACGTAAAACTCAGTACTACTTTTCTGGCAAAGAATAGTATTACGCCCCCTAATTCACCCCAAGGCTATGACGACTCAACATCTGATTTTACTAACGTCGGCGCTAACGGCAATATGCTAATCCTTAATACGCTAGCCACGACGGGTAATCCAGTTTCGACAAACAGCGGTTTGGTTTATCTCACCAATGCGCCGAATGCTTGCGCCAGCACTCAAGTCAACCAGAATACTCCGATGACGATGAATGTCATCTATTTTGTAAAAAATAATACTTTATGGCGACGGACTATTGCGCCAACAAATTACCTGACGGCCGGTTGCGTGGTACCTTGGCAACAACCCAGCTGTAACCCGTCAATCAGTGGTGTTTTTTGTAAAACGCAGGATAATCGTTTAGTTGATAACGTTAATCCAGAAGATTTTGTATTGCAATATTTTAACTCTGCCAGTGGAACCGCCTCCGACAGCGTAGCGACTGACGCTGGCCAAACTGACGCCCAACGAGGCGTTGCCCTACAGTCCGATACTACACTAGTCGCGTCTTTGAATATAAATAAAACTATTGCTGGTCGCGACATCAACCAAAAAGGAGCAATCCGCTCAACCAGACTGGATATTAACGCCACGACAATCGCCCCGGCCGTCCAAGACGTCATACCGGCTGCACCAAATGTTATAGCGTCGCCTATCAATCCAAACAACCCGACTACAGCTACATTCACATGGGCAACGGTTCCGGGAGCCGCCACTTATTCACTTGATTACCGCGTAGACCCTTGGGATCCAGTCAACAGAACCAATTCAACTGGTGCCTGGACAAACCAATTTACTAATCAAAATACAACTACGTTCTCAAAATTAGTTAACCATGGCGATAAAGTATACGTCCGGGTAACTGCGACTAGTCCCGCCGGATCATCTGGATATGGCAACGCCAATATTACGGTACCAGTTTGGGCCCCTATGGTATACCAAAATGGATGGAACGACTACCATCCGATATTTACGCCAGGAGCATTTACTAAAACCGCTAGCGGTATGGTCGTGCTAAAGGGCATGATTAAGGGGGGCAACGCGACTGCCGATTACGTTATAGCCCAACTACCAGCAGGCTATGCTCCGTCTGAAAACCTGATATTCGAGATTACCTCTAACCAACTATTCGGAAGAGTTGACATCCGACCAGACGGAACAGTCCGCTTTTATATAGGCAGCAATGCTTGGTTCAGCCTTGACGGTATTAGCTTTATGCCCGCCAGTACAACATTTACTAACATGTCGCCCCTGCTTAATAGTTGGGCATATTATGCTGCCGGCTGGGCCTACCCCGCTTATATGACTGATTCCGCTGGACGCGTTCATACCAAAGGCTTGGTAGCGGGCGGCGTTGCTACATCAGGCACCGCGATAGCAACCCTGCCTGCCGGGTCTCGGCCCCCAGAATACTCACACTTTACGGTTATTAACTCAAATGCAAATAGTCATATTAGCATAGATACTGCTGGTAACGTTTTAGTAAAAGCTGGAGGCAACATCTTTTTGTCACTCCAAACTATGTTTTACCCGTCGGGACGAGCGACTGGCGCAACCTGTACTACCCAATGGTGTAACCTAACTTTACTTAACGGTTGGCTTGCTTATGCGGGATACACCGCGCCTCAATATACTAAATCTTCAGACGGCATAGTAATGATTAAAGGCCTTATACGAGCAGGCAGTGGCGCTATAGCTAACCTGCCGGTAGGTTACTGTCCGAAGAATCAACTATTACTAACCGCTCAACAAAATGCCACATGGGAAAGAATAGACATCACCGCCGGCACTGGAAGCGGTTGTTCGATATCTCCCTCAACTATGACCACTGTTTGGACATCGCTGGACGCCATTAGTTACATGGCTGAATGGTAGAACGAAATACTTGTGCTTATAACAGTGGCGTAGTATATTTAGTTCATATAGTTAAAACATATAATTAGGGGGCAAATAAATGACACAGAAATATAACCAAATTAAGCAGGGACAAAAAGGGTTCACTATCGTTGAACTTTTAATTGTCATTGTGGTTATTGGTATTCTTGCGGCCATAACGGTTGTCGCTTATAGCGGTATTACGTCACGCGCACGAACCACCAAGGCTCAAACAGCCGCCGCGAATGTTCAGAAAGTCGCCGAGGCGTACAACGCCGACAACGGCTACTACCCATCAACAATTGCAAACTTTACGGCAGGTAGCTTATCTACCAAGTTGCCATCGGGCTTAACTATTCTTGGCGTAACGCCAAGTAGCGCTAATGGCGAATCGGCCGTATGGTACCAGTCATGTGGAGCTACCGCTACTCCAGCTGCTACGGCAGTTACCGGTGGTCGTATCCAGTACTGGGACTTCTCGGCGGGAACGTTATCAAGTACCATCATCTATGTCGGTAGTGGCCAAGCTACGATTGGCGCTGCACCTTGCTTCGCATGGACAAATGCCTCTTAGTATATAAATAGATAAATTAAATACCCGCCATCTGGCGGGTATTTAGATTGTAAAACCCTATTTATCGCTGGGCAAAGGAAACTGTGACACAAAATGCTTGACATCATCTGCCAGTTTTTGAAGAACCGCATCATCATCGCGATTATCTATCGCCGCTTTCATCCAATCGGCAATTTGAACCATATGCTCTTCGCGAAGTCCACGCGTCGTCATGGCTGGAGTTCCCAGACGAATACCACTTGGCCTAAACGGTGGCAACGGGTCGTCGGCTACAGTATTGGCATTCAGCGTCAGACCAATTTTATCCATGGCGACTTCCGCGACTTTACCATCTATGCCAAAGCTCTTATATACGTCGGCTAATATCAAATGATTGCTCGTACCGCCCGTGACCAATTGAAATCCGCGTTTTGTTAGCTCATCGGCTAGTACAGCAGCGTTTTTAACAACCTGTGCGGCATATTCTTTAAACTCGGGTTGCAAAGCTTCACCAAAAGCAACAGCCTTGGCGGCAATTGAGTGCATATGTGGTCCGCCTTGCATACCTGGAAAAACCGCCCTGTCAATCAGGGTTGGAATATTTTCGATAGTCTTTTCAGGAGCTTTCAATGGATTACCAACAACGCCTTTACTAAGGATCAGCCCGCCGCGCGGACCACGCAAAGTTTTATGCGTGGTTGTCGTAATAACATGAAAGCCAAAGTCAAACGGATTAGCCGCCACGCCGCCAGCGATCAGGCCAGCGATATGCGCCATATCGGCCATAAGTAGCGCGCCGACTTCATTACCGATCGCGGCAAACTTGGCGTAATCCAGTTCGCGGGGATAGGCGCTAAAGCCAGCCAGAATAATCTTGGGCTTATGTTTCAGGGCAAGCTCTCGTAAATTATCATAATCAATCTCGCCCGTTGTAATGTCTTTCATTTTGTAACGAACAAAGTTATAAAGATGGGCACTGCGCGTCACTGGAGCGCCGTGGGTAAGATGTCCACCATGAGATAGGTCCATTGCTAACACAGTATCCCCGGGCTCCAACCAGGCGCTATAAACAGCTTCGTTAGCCGGCGCGCCAGAATGCGGTTGTACATTGGCGTGGTCTGCTTTGAATAGCTGTTTTGCGCGATCAATTGCTAACTGCTCTATCTGATCCGTAAAATCCTGTCCGCCATAATAGCGTTTGCCAGGATAGCCTTCAGAATATTTATTAGTAAAAACGCTGCCCAGGGCCGTTAAAACATCACGACTAACGTAATTTTCGCTTGGAATTAGTTCCAGTCCTGCGCGTTGACGCTTCTCTTCGGCCTCAATTAGAGCCTGTATTTTTTTATCTTTCACGCCGTTAACTCCCCTACATATCTTTTATCTACTAAACAGTATATCACTCTTGAATCTATCTCATAGATGGTATATTATTGTGGTTATGATAAACGATACCTACAAAACCAAGATTGGAATATTGATTCAAGAGACACGACAGTCACGTGGCCTAACGCAGGCTCAACTTGCGGACGCCCTAAAGACGAGTCAAAGTGCTATAAACCGTATTGAAAAAGGTGGTCAAAATATCAGCCTTGAGATGTTAGCCCGTATTAGTGAGGTTCTGTCAAGTCAAATCGTGACTCTTAATCAATCTGGTAACTTAAACTTCAAAATAGAAGGCGGTCATCAACTGTCTGGCGAAATCACGGTTAACACCAGCAAAAATGCCGCCGTAGCCTTGTTGTGTGCTTCCCTGCTAAACCGCGGAACGACAACTCTCAGGCGTGTCGCTAGAATTGAGGAAGTTAACCGTATTATCGAGGTTATGAACAGTATCGGCGTCAAAACTAAATGGTTGAAAAACAACGATCTGGAAATTACGCCGCCCGCCAAATTAAAACTTGACCAAATGGACGTAGAAGCTGCCCGCCGTACCAGAAGTATTATTATGTTTCTTGGCCCTCTACTTCACCGCTACAAATCTTTCAAATTGCCTTACGCTGGTGGCTGCAACCTAGGCGAGCGAACTGTCGAGCCGCATCTTAGTAGCTTAAAAAGCTTTGGACTATCCGTCAAAACTACGTCTGGCTTTTATGACGCAAGTGTTCAAGCTATAAAACCAGAGCGAGCTATCGTACTGTCCGAACGCGGTGACACTGTAACTGAAAATATCTTAATGGCGGCCGCCTTGAACGACGGGGTCACGGTTATCCGCAACGCCAGCCCAAACTACATGGTTCAGGATGTCTGTTTTTTCCTTGAAAAACTAGGCGTTAAGATCGAAGGCATCGGCACTACGACCCTAACTGTCAGCGGTTTACGCGACATCAATAAAAACGTTGACTATTCACCGAGCGAAGACCCAATTGAAGCTATGAGTTTTATCGCCGCGGCGGTCGTAACTAAATCGTCAATCACGATTACGCGCGCGCCAATCGAGTTTTTGGAAATCGAGCTTAAGACGCTCGAGGACATGAACTTTGAATACGACATATCTGATGAATACTTGGCCCGAAACGGCAAAACCAGATTAGTTGATATTACGACAAAAGTCAGCGATCTTAAGGCCCCACAGGACAAGATACATCCGTTGCCATTCCCTGGCCTGAATATAGACAACTTGCCTTTCTTTGCTGTTATCGCGGCAACCGCCAAGGGTAAAACTTTAATTCACGACTGGGTATACGAGAATCGAGCAATCTATCTGCTTGAATTGGCCAAGTTAAACGCCGATGTAAAATTGCTAGACCCGCACCGTGTGCTAATTGAAGGACCAACTAAATGGAAGCCCGCCGAAATTGTCACGCCTCCAGCGCTTCGTCCTGCTGTTGTTATTCTGCTTGCCATGCTGGCCGCACCCGGCATCTCAACCCTGAGAAACGTCTATTCAATTAACCGTGGTTACGAAGACCTAGCAAATCGCCTAAACACACTTGGCGCTAAGATTACAGCCATTCGTGATATCACCGAGTAGATATACTATTTAGCGTGCTTACGAAAGACCGTTCCGAGTGGCATCCTACGCGAGTATTCCAAAACCCCGTATTTGAAGATGCGAATCGCTATTGATAGGGCCAATGTGGCGCTGATGGCTAAAATCACGATACCCAATATTATATCGAGTGTCGAAAGATTGCCGACCGCATTACGTAACATCAACGGTATCGGCGCGGTCAGTGGAAATAGTGTCAAGAATCTGACAAATGGCGAATCTGGCGCCGATAAAAACAGCGTTACGGCATAAAGCGGACCAAACAACAGCACCACTACGACACTAAAGAAACCGCCGGCTTCCTTAGCTGTGGGCGCAATCGCTCCAATTGCTACCAAAAGACCAGTAAACAGTAAAAAGCTCAGCGCGAATATCACAGCTCCAACAGCAATACGAACTGGGTCAATCGGCAGATTGTTCAAGTCAAAGTTTGGCAACGACAATTGGTCATGAAGCAACATATACGCCAACAACACCGGAACCAAAATAACTATCATCTGCACAAAAGCTAACACTATTAGCGACAAAATTTTACCGATAATTAAGGTTCTGGCCTCGATGGTCGTCAGAATCATCTCGATAACTCGGTTTTCTTTCTCTTCGGTCGTACTAACCAGCATCTGATTACCAAACATCGAAATCAGAACGTAAAACAGCACCAAGAATATTCCGGGCACAATCGCCTGCCTGATACCATCAAATTGCTTACCGTCTTTGTAGGTTTCAGATTTAAATGCTACCGTGTTTTGCAGGACGGCAGTCTTTTGAGCGTCGATTGTTGGACTAACTGATTGCTGCAACAGCGCCTTAGCGACACCTTCATAGCGGCCATTATCAAAAAGACCGACATCTTTGGCATAAACTTCGACAGTTTCTTTGCTCAGATCTTTAGGATAGAAAAAATACGCGTCCAAATTGCCACTTGTAACTTGATTAATGGCCGCTTGTTTATCAGTCGTTTCCGTACCGCCAGCTTGCGAGACCAAAGTTTTATCGATTAAATCACTCTCATCGGTAACAGCCAGCGAAAACTTTTGATTTTTAGTATCTTGCGAAGCTTTATCTGTCGCCTGGTTTGAGAAAAAGATAATCGCAAAAACTCCCCCAATAATTAGCGGAAAAGAAAGTGCCATTATCCAAAAAGACTTTTTCTTTAGTGTACGGATTAATTCAAATCGGAAAACCGTTCCCAGGTTATACATTACTCGCCTCCTTCGGTTGGCTCATTTTCGTCGCCATATATGTCGATAAAAATGTCGTCTAGGGATTTATTACCAAACCTATTCTTTACGTCAGCTACCGTACCGTAAGCATAAGAAGTGCCATCTTTTAAAAGGATAATCCTATCGCACAAGCGTTCGACCTCTTCCATTTGATGAGTAACAAAAATGATAGTTGCGCCGTTTTTCTGATGCTCTTCCACGATATCCATTAGCAGTCGTCGGTTAACTGGGTCAAAACCTTTGGTAGGCTCGTCCAGAATTAAAAGCTCTGGGTCGTTCATAATTGTAATACCCAGCTGAACCTTCTGTTGCTGGCCACCGGATAATTTGTCAATTCGCGTTGTTGCTTTGTCGCTCAGTTTGACCCGTTCCAAAAACTCTATAGCACGTTCGCGCGCTTCGCGTTTTGACAATCCTTTCAACTGGCCAAAGTAAACCATAACATCTATAACGGATTCTTTTTTATATAGGCCGCGCTCTTCTGGCAAATATCCGAGCTTCAGACCCGACGAAACCGAAAATTGCTTGCCACCAACCATTAGCGTTCCGCCCGTTGGCTGATAAATTCCCAGTAGCGCGCGAATTGTAGTCGTTTTACCAGACCCGTTACTACCTAAAAATCCGAAAACTTCGCCTTTATAAACTTCAAAGGATAAATCCTTAACTACGGTCTTACCGCTAAAGTCCATCCTAAAATGACTTACTTCGACAACCGGCTCTTTTGTGACAGGTTTTAAGCTCACCAAATTTCCCCTTTTTACTAAATCTGCCTTAATATTAGCATAATAGATAAGCACGTCACAATATAACTACTGGCTGCGTAACTAGAGCACGACTATCTCCCGCAACTTCAACAAAAACCTAGGCGTGAACGACTTTTTGAACCGCCGATTGGAGTTTGCCCATTTTGGTGATTAGCTCGACGGCTAATCTTATCGAATCCTCATCTTTAGCCCCGTTTCTATATATCAGCGCTATTTGCTGGTCAATTATTTCTATATCGACCTCCATGGCATTGTCGATTATAAAAGTCATGACGTCTGGCGCGATAATCTGCAGTGCAATAACTTGCTTCCCCGGTTGACAGTACAATTTAAAATAACTTGGAAAATTTCCTTCAAGCTCTATATTCTGACCTGGAAGCTTGAACCGTTTTAAATTGGTAAATAGCGAATTATTACGAATGGCGTCGAGAACAATGTGCGTGCCTTCGAGATTACTCTTTGGCTGAATCCAGACTCGCAAGTGCTTTCGAAAATTACTTAGCAAAATGTCATCAAAGCCTTCTCGGCGATATACCCACACTATCGGCTCAAACCGACTAAAAACACTACGGCGCGCCGACCATAGCGTGCTCATTATTTTGTGATAGTCCGATGAGTACAACAATGCGGCTTTTTGCAAATGCCAGCTATGTTCTAGTTTTGCAATGCGGTCTTGCGATAGAAACATAAAAGCTACAATAATAATTACTACGACACTCGGAAGCATGAGATTATCTACGAGATTCATGTAGTAAGTCTATCACAGCAAACTATTTGATTCTAAGATGGCAATTTGTCCATGGTCCGAATGAGCCTAATAATATCCGCGGTACAGCACTTTGGTCGAAGTTAGAACGAAGATTTGCGAAGACTAAAAGTTGCCAGTACTTTACGTTGCTTGATGTCGCCATCAGGAAACATATCAACAACACTCAGTTTATTAAATAGGACCTTGTCCCCCTTATTCAACCTTTTCTCGTGCCAAACAGTTGCGTGAGCTATGTAGCCTCCATTATTGTATTGAGGATGATCGAAGAGCGCACCTGCTGATTCTAATAGTGAAATCAATTCTTTGTGAACAACTTTGAGGCGAGGGTTCATTTCAAGTTTTGTCACAAGGACTTTACCCTCTGGACCAAAGTGGTCATCGTCTCCGGCAATAGCATCAAACTCATCATGATTTTTTGCAAAATCACCAACCATCTCATTTAACTGGTTTGCGGTTTTATCAATGACAAAATTTCCTGCCAGTGTAACGTGAAATGGCCATGCAGACATGGGAAATTCAGTCCCATCAGAGACATCTTCTAATAATGTAACGATAACGTATTTCTGCATAGACTAATCATAACAAAAAGCCTCCAAATCGGAGACTCAATGGTTCTAAAGTTGCTCATATGGTACCCCGAGCAGGATTTGAACCTGCGACCTTAGGCTTAGAAGTCCTCTGCTCTATCCAACTGAGCTATCGGGGCGTAAGTACACCACGTACCACGCATTATTATAACAAATTTAACCTCTATTATCACAAAGGTCTATAATTGTTATACAGGAGGGCAAATTTATGACAGAAATAACAGACAACGGACCAGCGCCATACGTGGCCAATATCGAACAAGCGACACTCGACAACAATAATTATAGAACCACACTTTGGACTGGCAAGAATCTACAGGTCACATTGATGTGTATCCAACCAGGCCATGATATTGGTCTGGAAGTACACGACACCCACGACCAATTCTTGCGAATCGAAGAAGGCCAGGCAACGGTCTATACGGGACCAGCCAAGGATGACTTGACGTCATGGCAAGCCAGTAACGACGATGCCGTCTTGGTTCCAGCAGGCGCGTGGCATAATCTGGTTAATAGCGGTGACGTACCGCTAAAGGTTTATTCAATCTACGGACCACCGCAACACCCACACGGCACTGTACATGTTACCAAGGAAGAGGCCGACAAGGCCGAAGCGGAAGAGTAGATATAAGCTTAAGACCAGTCTACTTCCCGGTTAGTTCAAATAGTTTAAGTCCTTCTTCGCGCATGAACCCAGATATTAGTTCAACCTTTGGTTCACCATGCTCCGCAATATACGAAGCAGGTATAGCAATTTGACGCCACGAGAAGCTTCCGCCACTTTCCGTTTTTAATCTGTCCATTTCCGCAATCATATCATCGCGAGTTATAGCATGAACGACAACTGGCATCTTTGCCCAAATAATCGCGGACATACACATCGGGCAAGGCTCAGCCGTACAGTACATAACTGCGTCTTTTAAATAGGGTTGCTGAAGTTTCTGGCAAGCCTTCCGGATAGCATCAATTTCCGCATGACCATTTACGGGATCGTTTGCCGATTTTAATGTTTCATATCCCGTAGCGATTATTTCGCCATTTAAAACAACCACAGCCCCGTGCCCATAGTCACCGTTTTGCGCAGACACTATCGCGGCTTCAATAGCCATTTGCATGAATTTTTCTTCCGGCTTATACATGCGATTGATTATACAACAAAAAAATACCAGATTATGTCATAATCGAGTTTATGATTAATACTCGTGTTTACGTTTCAGTTTTAATTCGCAACAACGAAGACAAGTTCTTAATTCTAAAGCGTTCCGCCACAACCCGTTTCGCCCCAAACCAGTGGGAGTTTGTAAACGGTACGATTGAGCTAGACGAAACAGCCGAAGAGACAGCAATTCGTGAGATCCGAGAGGAAACAGGGTTGTCTTTAGCCGTAACACAGCTAAAACCTAGTTCTGTTCATGAAGTTTTCGATGTCGACGGTCGATGGATTGTTATACCTTATCGAGCAGAAACTACAGGAGAAGTAATAATTAGTGAAGAACACCAGACCTTTAGATGGGTTACCGAAGATGAATTAGTGGCGACGCTCAATGTAGGTGATGACTATCAGAAATTGCTTAAAGCAGATAAGACAATTGGTTCGATAGATTAATGCGTTTTCCTATATTCATCGATTAGCTTTAGATCGCGTATATCCTTCTCTCGACCTTTCATCTTTTTCCACTCGTATACTTCATCAAGTCTTAAATAGGGAATGGAGTCAATAATTTGCGCATGGTTTAGTAATTCCTCGGCTTTCTCGCCATACCAGTTGTTCCCTATATCAAAAACATTATAATTAATACAAATATGAAAGAAGAAATACTAACTGAAGCAACTGCCACATTAGAGAAGCTATTAAATGACTATAAGGATCAAGGCCTAGTAGCAATTTATTTATGGGGGTCAATAATTACGCCCGATTTCAATCCAGCTATTAGCGACATCGATGCTGTTGGATTTCTTACGGATAAGGCCGATTTTGAAAAACTCGATAAAATACGCGAATGGCTCCCAAAAGCAAACCCCAAACTCTTACGGCTTCAAATTAACTTCTTCTACATTAGCGAGTTAACTGGTGAAGAGTCAGTTCGTAGTAGATTAGCTCGGCTCTCAAGCCCAGAGCAAGCTGTTTTTGATTTCCCCAACTGGCAATATGTATGCGGAGAGAAAATCAGTGAGAACATATTTCCAAAAGTATCGCCTCAACAGTTCCTTGAAGATCAAATTAAAGTAGTTCAAGAACGCGAAGAATGGGCTATAAACCCTAAAACACCTAACGATATTCAATACTACTGTAAGTCGCTTGTATGGTTGTGCGTGGCAATCCACAAATTGTCACATAAACCCGACGTTTTTTCATGGCAAAACCTGGAAGAGGAGGCCGACAGCAATACACGATATTTAGTTCATACACTCATTGAGTTAAAGAAAAGTGGCTGGAACAATAGCTCGCTTGAAAAAAGTCTCCCCATGCTTATTAAAGATAGTCACCAATTAATTCAAGCTCTATCGGCAGAGCTTGAATTCGGAACGTAAACAATTTGGTGCACCTTTTTAGACAAAGTTAGAACTATTCTAACTTCTTTTTAGCCAGAGCACTAAACATGAATATTTGTCGCTCATTCCATAAATCGGACTTTTCGTAAACATTCGCATCAATAAATTGTACCTCGTCACTATCATTACCAGTCTCAAAAACCATAGATGCTGGCTTTACAAGAAAAGTTATCCTCATTTGGTATAAATTATGGCTTTCAAGATAATGGGGATCTTCCGCAAGCAAAGTCTCATATTCAAAATCACCTTCTAAAGAGACCTCCTCGTATAACTCTCGAGCTAATGCGTCTTTGATAGTTTCTCCGTGCTCAATCCCACCACCGGGAATATCCCACCAGTCACGGCCACTTTCTTTAACTATCAAGGTTCGTCCTTTGCTATCTAAAATAACTGCCTTTAAACTAACACGAATTAAAGAGTCTTTTCTGTCGGAATTGGCATGTACAATTGCACCATGAACATTCTTTGCATCAATCATATGTCTTACTATAACAAAAAGACTCGGCAACGCCGCAGTAAGAGAGTACGAGTTCTAATGCGGGCGGAGAGAAGGCGCTCCACTCCGTTTCGCTCCTCCGTTCATTCGCGAATAAGACCAGTCTCAAGCGTTTGCCAATCCAGAGCACTGAGTATAGGTCCCGCCAAGAAAATAACTGGACTTTCCATCTCGATAATTTCCGGTGATTATAAGAATATGCGTTCACTCATAATTTTCCTATTACCTAACTTATGAGTTGATCATAACAAAAACTAGTAACTACGGCTTCATTGTTTGTCGCACGTAAAGCGAACGGTGGTAGTGTCGGTCTCTAGACCGTAAGAATCGCCGCCCGAATCATCAAACCCAACTGAAAACACAAATTCACGCCTGTCGCCTTTGTCTGGTACTATCATTTCTGTCGAACTCCATTTATCAGCATTTTCAGGCTCAAAACTACCGTCGCGCTCTTCATTGAGACTACGGACAACTACGTCATAACTACTAAAATGACTAGTAGTGACAGCTCCTTCGCTCCGAGCACGTTGAAGACATTGAAGGCATTGTTCAGGAATTGAAGAATCCCAAATCGAGGATTCACCGGTTTCAATTTTGACATCTCGAGCAGGACATCGCTCGCCTGGAAAATTTTCAGTCATAGCAACAGTATAGCTATGCAGCGATAACAATAAAAGCATAAACAAAAAAGAGATTACACCGAATCTCTTATTTTTTGGTGCGGGCGGAGAGAAGGCGGTCGCTTTGCTCCCTATATCCGCTTGTTTGTAAAAATATGTAAACACATTTTTACTGCTCGGCGCTTCACGAACTCTCATCACTCGCTTTGCTCGCCCGATGAGAATTCAATTCACCAATACATACCAAAGAAAATAGAGATCGCGTTAGATCTCTATTTTCTTTGGTGCGGGCGGAGAGAATCGAACTCTCATCGTTTGCTTGGAAGGCAGACATATTAGCCATTATACGACGCCCGCATGTTTTGCAATTATAGCATATTCTAATATCTGACTCAATCTGTTACAATGGCTTAGTCGTAGCGCACATAGCGGACGACATAATATGGCGAATGTAGCTCAGTTTGGTTAGAGCGCTGGTCTGTGGATCCGGAGGTCGTGGGTTCGAGCCCCATCATTCGCCCCAAATTTAATATCCCGCCTAGTGCGGGATATTAAATTTGGAATGATATGGCGCATCGAATTCACGACCTCGAGGTCGTGGGTGAGACTCGCCAGTGGCGAGTCGCAAGGAAACCTTCCGATGCGAGCTGCGCTCGCAGTCGTGAAGTTTCGCGGTCGCAGAATGCGACCGAGCCCCATCACCCCCTCTACCTACGAACCGAAAACATCTTTCAACACGGCGCCAACAAAATACGCTAGCCCGGCAGCAATAACACCCAGCAAAAACGTCTCTGTCATCGATGACCACAATGCTCTTTTTTGATGCACGGACTTCGCGTATCCTACCAAAATAAACATAAAGCACGTTAGCGCGCTACTGATCATGAACAGTTGCTGTCCGCTTATCTTAAGATCCATAAAAATGTCTACAAAATAAGGCAATACTGGCATAAAACCAACTACAAGAAAAGATAAAAACGTAGCAATCGACAAACGAAGCGGCGTATATTTTTTATCCAACTTCTTAGTCTTTTTATGTTCAGCTTGGTGTGACAAAAAGGCACTTGAACCCATCGAAAATCCATCAGCGAATAAATTAGCCAAACCGAATATTACTACCACGGTTGATGACATGCCCGAAGCAGCCGCGGCGGCGATGACCGCGTAGGTCGTGACTATACCATCAAACGACCCATACACAAATTGTGGAATATACCTATCAAAGATTTTCACGAGGTTCTCCGGCAACTATTTTATCGGCTTCCTGTTTAGATGATATCAACGCCCTAACTTGGTCTAGCGTAATTTCGACAGTTCCGCCAGCTTCAACTTCGCCCGATAATACTTTTTTAGCGACAGTATTTTCGACAGCTCGCTGGACAACCCGGCGCATCGGCCTGGCGCCAAGCTTCGGATCATAGCCTTGCTCGACTAAATATTCTTTCGCGTCCAGAGCAACACTCACTGATACTTTTTGGAGCGACAACGTCTTATTAACGTCTTTCAGCATAAGGTCGACAACCTGCAACAATTCGTCTTTTTTAAGCGGTCTAAACATAACAATTTCATCAAAACGGTTTAGAAATTCTGGTCGAAACTGGTTGGTACTAATAAGTTCGTTAACAAATTGGTCTTCAAATTGCTCAATATCTAGTCCCCGCTCAATTTGCTCTCGAATTCGGTCGGCGCCAGCGTTACTGGTAGCAATTATGATAGCATCGCGAAAGCTGACTTCGCGGTTTCTTACATCGCGCAAAATGCCTTCATCTAAAACTTGCAAAAATGTCGTCAAGACGTTTGGATGTGCTTTCTCAATTTCATCCAGCAAGATAACGCTAAACGGTTGCTTCATAACCCTTGCCGTCAAACTGCCACTATCGTCCGCGCCATCGGCTATTAGACGAGCGACGTCATCGTTACTAACATATTCGTTCATATCCAAACGAATAATACGATTTTCACCGCCAAAATAAACTTCCGCTAGCGCCTTGGCAAGCTCGGTCTTACCCACCCCAGTTGGACCCAACAGTAGAAAAGTACCAATCGGACGATTTTGATTGCGCACCCCAGCCCTAGCGCGTCTTAAAGCGTCGCTCACAACTGTTACCGCCCTGGACTGATTAATCATTCGTTCATGAATTAATGTCTCAAGATTCAATAATTTATCACGGTCCTGCGCATCGCTAGATACGCTTACTTTGACATCCTGAGTCTTTTCAATCGCTTGCTGGACTGACCCGGCCGTTACAAAACCATCCTCAGCATAATCGGCGGCCGACTCTAACAACTTGACCGCACGCCCCGGCATCGCAAGGTCGTGAATATAACGTTCACCTAAACGATACGACTCCTGAAGGGCTTGATACATATAAGTTACGTTATGACGGAACTCAGTCGTAATTAGCTGATCCTGCATAACGGCAATCGTTTCGTCGCGCGTTGGCGCGGCAATACTAATACGGTTAAGCGCGTTAGCTAGTTTCGAATTACGCTGACCGATTTGCAGATAACGTTGCTCATCCATAGCAAATATCATTGGCAAATGCCCTGCTTCAATAATCGGTAGCAAAACGTTCGACAAATCAACCGAACCGATACCGTCTTCAAAAAACAACTGCGCGTTATCCAGACAAATAATAATATTCTTGGCCGTATATGCCTCACTTAGCAGGCGCATAATTAAAGTTTCTAACTGGCCACGACCAGGCGCGGCGGATATCAATGACGAAGCATCCAGCACAAACACCTGGCGAAACTTTAGACTATCGGGCGTATTAGCTTTGGCGTCAAGCAACCTTTCGGCCAATGCGTAAACGACGGTAGTTTTACCAACACCATCTGGTCCAATTAGCGCCGCGTTACCACGTCCTTTTGTAGACAGAATCTTAATCAGTTGGTCAAGCGCGTCCTGATGGGATTCCAATTTGACCGCCAATAGTCCCCCAGCGCTAATTCGTTCGCTAATGTTTTCACCAAAACGGGATAAAGTCGGAATCCAGCCAAATGACCAATCGCGACCGATACCGCCAGTATTCTTTGGAGACCGATTGTCAGCGATTAAATCATTGATGTGTTGCTGCCAAGCTAGACCTTTCATCAAATCCCCTATATCTATCTGCAAATGAGCCAAAAGTGATTCGTAATTTTGATAATTCTTGACCAAAGCAACTACCAAAATCCCAGCCGTCACTGTTTGAGCGCCAGTTGCTTGTCGCAAACTTAGTGCTTCGTTCCACAAGGCCTCAGAATCTTTAACATCTTTTGACGCGACTTCCTGCAAAAAGCCAGTACCAATTCCAAATCGTGCGGCGAAGAATTGGCCACCATAAACACGGCCGACGAGGCTTGCAAATTCATATGGCGTCGGGTTGTGCGACAATCGTCCCAGAATGTCGGCTTCTAAAAGTCCGTCCATCGACAAACTATCCTTTTGCGGTTTCAAATTAGACAACTCGCCATTTTTCCATTCCACAATCATGGCCGGAATCGCTGACAGTCCGATTAGCGCCCAACCCGTGGCCATATTAATTACTATTAACGCGATGCCTATTATTAGTAACAAGAAGGTACTAATGGCCAAAAGCGTTAAAATCACGCGTCCTAGGCTTATATTGATACGCGCTTTTTCGGCCCGTATAGTCCGGTAATTAAAAGTATTTGCTACCATTGTGGCACCCATCCAGTCGCAAAAATAATAAGACCAATTACTGGAAAAATTGGGATAATCATCCAAAAAATAAGAAATGCCACGCCAATAACCGCCTGCAAACTAATAACAACTATTCCAAAAATTAACACAAACAGGCGCACGAACATCCCAACGATTCGCGAGATAAGTCTATCAACAGAGGCCCTCAATTGGACGCCAATCGGACCAGACACGCCGCCGGCTGATATTTGACGGTATGGAGCAAACAAAGTCGAGGCCAGTTGTCCTATCGAAAAATAGTCACTACTGCGCGCCAGCCGACTTTTAATTAACTGTAAACGTTGCTTCCAGCCATCGCCATACCACCAAGACAGAATACCCACCAAAAACATGTCTTCATTATACCTGCTTAGGCTATAATAGACCATATGTCCAAACCTTATGTGACGATTCTCGGTAAAGCCGTGCGCGCGGCTGCTCGCATGCGCGGCGGTGGTTCTGCCCTTCCCGGCCTTGTCGTAGAACGCATCGATCCAGATTTTATTAGAAAAACCCTCGCTCCTCTGCCTCACGGCGTCGTCGTTATTAGTGGCACAAATGGCAAGACTACGACAACTAAAATGGTCGTCGAGTTACTAGAAAGCCAGGGAATGAAAGTTTTTACAAACCGTACGGGTAGCAATTTTACCCGTGGAGTTGCCGCTGCCTTGCTGGGCGAAGTTAGCCTTAGTGGTAAATTAAAGGCCGACGTGGCTGTTTTGGAACTTGATGAAGCGCACGCGGTGAACTTTGTAAAAACAATTCCGCCACGCTACAGCCTAATCCTCAACGTCATGCGTGACCAGTTAGATCGCTTTGGTGAGATTGATGCTACGGCTAACATGTTGCGTGCCATTGCCGTTTCGACAACCGATACCCTAGTCTTAAACCGCGAAGATAGACGCATCGCTAGCCTGGCTTTGTCGTTAAAAACTCAAAAAGTTAAGTTCTTTGGCCTCAGCCCCAAACTTATTGCCACCTTCCCTAGCGACGACAACTTGCATGGCGGCGTAAAACAATCCATCGCCGTTCCCGCCGATGTCGAGCTGGCCAACTTCAAAGGTGACGAAGCGACCTTTAAAATCGGCAAGCAAGTCATCGCGACTCCACTGATGCTTAACGGTATTTATAATGTCTTTAACGCCGCGGCAGCGCTGGCGCTAGTACGTACTATTATCGGCAGCGACGTTGATAATAATAAGCTAATTGCAACGCTTGCCAAAGTAACCCCGGCTTTTGGACGCGGTGAATCACTTGTAGTTGACGGCCAGCCCGTCGAATTAGTACTAGTCAAAAATCCTTCAGGTTTTCGCCTAGGACTACAGTCTTTCAAGCCAGACGGTTACGCGACGATGATAGCTATCAATGACAATTACGCCGATGGACGCGACATGTCGTGGCTTTGGGATGTTAATTTTGATTCACTCCAAACCACTGGCGTCGACCAGGTTTCTGGTATTCGCGCCTATGATATGGCTTTGCGCCTGCAATACGACGAAGTAGAAATTGTTAATATCGAACCCGACCTGACCAGAGCCCTCAAGCGTTTTTTGTCCGCCAACAAGTCTAAACCAAAGCGCATTTACTGTACCTATACGGCTATGTTGTCGCTACGCAAGTTACTTTCAAAAGTTACTAAAGTGGAGACGATTAAATGACCGGGCGCCCAATTACGATTTTGCAACTATATCCACGTGATATGAATATTTACGGGGATTTTGGTAACGTCTTGGTTCTAAAAAAGCGCCTAGAATGGTACGGCTACGAAGCAGTGCTGGCGACCTATAATCCTGGCGATACTTTTCCGGAGGACGTCGATATTATAGTTGGTGGCGGTGGTCAAGACAGTGGTCAAACCAAAATTCAAGCTGACCTGCTGGCTATCGGACCTCATCTTAAAAAGCTGGCCGACCAAGACGTACCTATGCTTGTTATTTGTGGTCTTTATCAGCTATTTGGTAAATTCTTTCAAACCGCCAGCGGTGAAGTTATCCAGGGAATCGGTTTACTTGATATCGAAACTTATGGCAAATCAGAGCGCTTAATCGGCAATATTGTAACGGTCAGTAATCAGTTTGGCGAAATAGTTGGTTACGAAAATCATAGCGGTCAAACCTTCCTAGGTAAGGGCGTTCAACCACTTGGCGAAGTTCGCCTGGGCGCCGGTAACAACGCCGAAGAAACGTCCGAAGGCGCCCGCTATCACAATGTAATCGGCAGCTACCTCCATGGCTCACTACTGCCAAAAAACCCAAAAATTGCCGATTTTCTAATCGAGCGGGCCGTTAACAAAAAATATGGTGCTTTTTACAGTGAAGTTATTGGCGATTGTTACGTGCAGTGCGCCCGCAAAATTGCCGCCAAACGTCCACGCTAAACCTGTTGCAGTTTTTGTAAATCCTCCACAACCTGCTTGCCGTGCCCCATTGGCGTGACGCGTCCGTAAACCTTGACGACGCTACCTGATGGATTGATGATAAATGTTTTGCGCAGGATGCCCTCGTGGCCATATATTTTCTTGCCCCAAGCACCGTAGGCCTTAATTACTTCAGCTTTTTCATCGGTCAGTAATGTAAAGTTAAGCGAATGTTTGGCCTTAAATTTCTCATGCGCGCTAGCATCGTCTTTACTAATACCGATTACCTCAGCCCCGAGCGCCGTCAAATCATCCCGTGCGTCGCGCATCGCGCAAGCTTCAATCGTGCAACCCGGCGTGTCGTCCTTGGGATAAAAATACAACACCACCCATTTTCCCATATAATCAGCCAGCGAGTGCTTGGCCCCTGTCTCGTCGCTTAGTGTAAAATCTGGTGCTTTGTATGGTGTCTCTGTCATAACTTCATTATACGCTTTCAGCCATCACTCAGACAAAGCCTTGTATAATAAGATGATGCCCATTGCAAAAAACTCAAATCGCCTACTGACGCTTGATTATTTAAGGGGCTATTTTATCTTAGTAATTATCATTGACCACTTGGGACGCTGGCCAAGTCTTTTCGGCGCTTTTACGGGTAGGGCTTTACTTTGGGTGACGGCCGCCGAGGGTTTCGTAATTATATCTGGACTTTTGGTTGGATACATAAGAGGCTTTAAAAATCAGCAACAGCCACTTGGGCAAGTTTCGCTAAAGCTAGTTCGTCGCGGCATGCTGCTATATCTGTGGTCAATTATCGCCACAATCGCCTACTCGGCAATTATTTGGCATTTTCACTTTAAAGGTGGCTCACCTGGCCTGCCATTTGAAAAAGTTGACGATTGGGGAAACTTGATTTGGCAGACCTTAACACTACAATACACCTTTGTTTGGGTCTACTTCTTGACTCTTTACGCTATTTTCTTGACCGCGTCTCCAATTGCGGTTTGGCTGTTTAGAAAAAATAAAGCTTGGATGCTCGTAGCCTTAAGCTTGGTCGTTCTTGTCGTCGGTTGGCGACTACATAACGAATTTATGCAGTGGCAAGCGCTGTTCTTTATTCCAAGCGCTGTCGGTTATTATCTGGAGCCTATACGGGATTGGTGGAAAAAGCTTGCCTTAAACAAAAGACAATTACTAACGTATTTTATATGGGGCGTCACCGCTATAACAATCGTTTTGTCAGTCGTTACTACCTTCCATGCCGGTTCTATCCAAAGCTCCGCCGACCAACTTAACACTTCATTTGCTAAAAATACGATTAGTATCTACCGAATCTTGCTGGCCTTTGTCTGGTTTACTGGCTTTTTGCTACTCTTCGCTCATCTAACCCAATGGATTAAGCGCTGGCTAGCTTGGCTATTAATACCGCTGGGTACAAGGTCACTAACAGCCTATATCTTGCATGGGCTAGTCCTATGTACGATTAGTTATTTCATTAGCGTAAGTGACAATATCCTATTCAACACCCTTCTGGGCGCGACGGCTATCATGATGGTTTGGGGATTACTAAAGATTCCGTTTGTCCAAAAAGTTATCCCGCGCTAGTTAGTCTGAAACTCGCTGGCTCGATAATTTGCCTTGTGGTCGATTTGGTCATAAATCGCAAAGTTCTGAACTTCTGTCCATTTAGAGTCGGGCGCGGTAAGTGGTTTGTCACTTGAATAGCCGGCGTACCAAACCTTTGGATGGTCCTTTGCAAAAGCTTCTAAATCTTTTATTTTAAACTGATCATTATCCTGTAACATTTTAGTTGATCCAGGGCTATAGTCGACGTTCTTATCTATAAAATACATTGGATTACGGTCGGTCGCATAGAAAATGGCTTCATAAAAAACCCAAGGATCCGCGATAATTATTGGCTCACCCTCAGCAGCCGTCGCCTGAATTGCTTGTATAACTTCACGCGTCATTACCTTGGTCTGAGAATTCTTGTTGTAATTGCCATAATGATAAACGTTAGCTATGCCAAACATCATACTGACGGCTATTAAACCGATAGCTAAGACTCTCCAGCGCGCCTTTAGATTAGCGAAGCCAAGTGTCAGAGTGACGCCAGCAAACAGCGCAAAACCAGTCGCCGATGGCACCAGGTAGCGTTCAACAAATGACGAACGGATTGGCCAGGTTGACGCGATAAATAATAAGATAACCGGCACAAACGCCAAACAAACAATCAGCAAATAACTTTGCTTGTCTTTTTTATTTAATTTCTTGTAAACATTCAATCCAAAGACTATCAATATGCCAATAATCAGCGCCAGCGCCGTACCGTAAAGTTTAATCGCTGGCTCATGCTCTAGATAAAATAACAAGTTGGTAAAGTAATTCGTAAACGAATTCACGCTGACTGGACCAATCCAAAAACCGCCCGCCTGAATAACTGTCATCTGTATCAACATGACAACAGCCCACGGTATAAATATCGCCACGGCTAGAATATGCGTAAACATCCAATTCTTGTCAAAGAAAGCTTTTTTAAGTTCTAGTCCGCGCTTTCCGGTTTGCCACTTTACAATAAATCGCCATACCCAGTGCGACAGCCAAACCAGGGCCGTAAAGTAGTGCGTCCACATGCCAACAGCAACCAAAATGCCATAAATTGTCCACGGCAAACGTCGTTTTGAATTGACAGCGAAAGTCAGTACATAGGTTGCCGCCAAAGAAATCGCGGCCGCCATCGTGTACATCCGCGCTTCTTGACCATAACGGACCAACATTGGTGATAGCGCCAAAAATATCAAACTAACATAGGCGGCTTTACGACCGAATAATCTCTTGACTAGTAAAAATCCAAATGCAATCGCTACCATGCCGAACATAAGGCTCATTGACCTAAACGCAACTTCACTTGTACCAAAAAGTTCTGTCCAAACTTTTAATGTCCAGTAGTAAACTGGCGGATGAACGTCGCTCGCCGTGTAACGGGCAATGTCAAAAAAGTTAAATCGAACGATATAGGCGCTAAAGGCTTCGTCAAACCAAATCGATGACGCGGTTATCGTCTGTAAAGTCAGCCCGGAATAAGCCGCCAAACCGGTACCCAAGACAACCCAGTCAAGGCCTGGATAATTACGAATTCTAGACGCAATATTTCGAATAAACTTTTTCATTTTGTAATTGTATTAATCATAACCCGAAACGTCCCTTTGAGCAACCTTCCAAGCGATAAATTTATTTCTTCCCTACCACTGGAAATATGATTATAAATAGTCTATAATCTCTCAGGTACACACATCGGGGTGTGGCGCAGTTGATAGCGCGCTCGGTTTGGGACCGAGAGGTCGAAGGTTTGAGCCCTTTCACCCCGACCATAGAAATAAGCCATGGCATTTATGTCGTGGCTTATTTCTATACTTGAGCTGAAGGGCTCAAACCGATAGGCGAAAACAGCCAGTGGCTGTTTGAGGGTGCATTGCTTGGCCGTAGCGGCAGGGCTTTAGCCCGGGAGCGGAGCAAAAATGATGTGCCCTTTCACCCCCTCATATTGACTTTCTATACATAAAGTGCTATAATAGTATAGATACGTCCTGTATCGCTCCTACTACATGATTGGCAGGTAAACAGTTGGCTCACAAGCTACGGCAGATCCGAAAGGATCTCGGACTCTCCATCAAGGATCTGTCCGAACTCTCGGGCATCGCCACGTGCACGATTGGAACAATCGAGCGCGAGACAAGCCAGTACAAGACGCAATTCGAGGTTGCGATTCTGCTCGCTGATGCGCTAGACGTGAATGTCTACGACATCTTCGAACCGATCGAGCTATCACACCTCGGTCGCCCGCCGTGCACCGGTGTCAGCATCACCGTTACGACGGTCATCAAGATCGAATTGTGCGAAGTGCACAATTTGGTCCTCGCCACTAACGGCACCTGCGCCTTCTGTCAGTCGTAGGTTCGCCCCCGAAGTTCTCTTTACCGAAAGAGCCCCTCCGGGGGCTTTTTCACGCCCTTAAATAAGTTCGGCTACAAATCGCCTTCGTGGCCGTGGCAGGATTTGACCTTTTTGGCACTCTTCTTGCGCGCGTCAGCTTTGATAGATTTGCCGATATTTGTGATGTCGGTAAATCGGCCTTTCTTGTCCCGCTCCGCGTAAAGTGACTTTCCGCCCCTCTTGATGATTGTTCGCTTTGACATACCACCTCCTTATGAGAAAAATTATACGCCCGAATTTTAAAAATACCACAAGTATAATGCGGTATATTGACTATTTTATGTATTTGTTCTACAATATATCTTTATGACATCACCAGAATCCTCAATTCCCGAAAAGTGCCTAAACTGTCCTTCTATGATTGCGACTAGGCTATATATCGACGAACACGAAGCTATGGTTTCAGAGCTAATAGGTGCCGTTGTCGGTGACGATATTGACAAAAAAGCAGCCGGATTTTCCGAATTTCTGAATAGTTCACTAGTGCCCGGTCTTGAGTTAGGAGTCGATACATCTCCAGAAGATTTAGCTAAACTTGCACGCATCCAAGGCAGTAAAGAAATATCAAGTCTTAACCACGCAATCGAGGTATATCGGGCCGATATGGTCGATTTTGCCAAGGATTGCCTGGGCTCGTTAAAACTGCGCGGATCCAGGGACGGCCGACGCGTTGTCACAGCCGAAATCTGCATGTCCCCTCGCATAGACGACGGCGACGATACCGAGCCGGTCAACGTCACCCGCAAGCTTAAATAACCTGGTCTATCTATAAAAAGAATTTATCAATTAGTAGGTATATAATCACCAGCATCAAAAAAATCACAACGGTTATCGTATACCATTGCTCTTTTGGCCAGAGATATCCGAACCGCTTTGTATACTCGTCGGTGTTTGTTAAATCGCCACCCCTAACATTGTTTAATCCGCGCTCTTTCATGAGCATACGCGTAATCTTGTTTTCATATTCCTCCGCATGATCTCTACTCACTACGCCCAAATCTTCGAAGCGCTCAATTCTAAGCGGTTTGTGAAGCATAGTCCAATAAGCCGCCCGTTTTCCTAGTTTGTGCTCTCGAAAACGTTCTTCGGGATCTTTTGACGTAATACCGACGTACCACTTTCCATTTTCTAGCTCAAGAATGTACATCCACCATCGATTCATGGCTTTATTATACGCTCACATTATACGATTACCCCTAGCAACAAATACTTCTTATTTCTCTAAAACCATGCACCTCATGTGCGTATAAGGTACGCGACGGCCCAAATAATAGCTATCGTGTCGCTTTTGCGACAGCTTCCTGTAAGGTTACTACTGGGGCTAAGTACTGCACGCCAATCTCATCAAAGTGCACCTTTGCGGCCCTAATTTTACCTACTTGATCACCAACTATGCGATCGTCGTAAATATCGCTACTCGCCTTTGTCTCTGCGATAAAATATATTCTTTCATCATGGTCAAACACAACAGCCCAGTCGGGATTATATGTTCCAAGCGGCGTGTCAATCTTAAACCAGTTCGGTAGTTTAGTATAAAACTTTACGGCATCCGTCTGCTCAAGCGACTTCATAAAATTATACTCAATTTGTGAATCAACCACGACATAGTCGTGTGTAGTCTTTTCTATATTTTCGACTTCGATAGCACCACTCGTACTCATAGAGCTGTAAATATAACTTTCGAGTTCTTTATTTTCGAACAGCCGCATATCATATTCTTCGCCCGTACTCTCATATTTTATGCCATCGACCGCCAGCTGACTTTTTACGCGATTAATCGCCCATGACACTTCGTCAATCACCTGCTGTGGATTTGTCGCGATCTTGATAAACAAATCTGACTGATCCAAAATGTCGAAAATGACTTTGCGAGTCATATATGTTCGATTTTGAATTGCCTCAAGTATATTCGGTACGCGAATGCCAACTTGCTGGACAGCTCGACTCATACCGATGGACTCGCGAGTTTTCATCTCCCCGCCGCCTATGCTTTCTATCTTTGTTCGAGTATCAATCACTTGCGGTTTACTAATCACCGAATTTTCAAGTTGCACCACTACCTCAGAAACTAACTTATCGATATCTATATTTACACGATATGTCGTCTTATGTTTTATCTTATCCCACAGCTCCTTGAAAGCAGGATCGAGGGCGGCAGATTTGCGGAAACGAACAATCTTGCGGTCTTCTCGTTTCTTTATGCGACCATCGCCAAACGATATACCCGTTTCGTCCTCTATCTCGGTCTGGAGTTTTCGACTGAAGTCTGCGTAGCTTTCGTTCGCGATCACCGTCAGTACGTTAATACTGTCGTCTCGTACTCGTTCACCCTCGGCGTTGACGGGCAGGCGCAGTCCTCGCCCAATCTCTTGTCGCTTTTTCATCTCGCTCGACGTTTCATTGAGTGTGCAGATCTGGAAGACGTTTGGACTATCCCAACCTTCGCGAAGCGCCGAGTGGCTAAAAATGAAACGAAGAGGTTCGTTTGCATCCAGTAGACGCTCCTTGTCTCGCATAATGAGCGCGTACGCACTGTCATCATCTTTGGTTTTTCCACCCTCACCTTTCGAATCTCTACTGTCTTTCCAGTGTCCGTTCTTGTCAGCAGCAAAATAGCCGTTATGCACATCCTCGACTTTCAACCCATCCATCACACCCACATACCTTGGTTTTGCGGCGATTTTAACGTAGGCTTCTTCAAACCACTGAGCAAACTTGCCTTTCATAACACCAGCATCAGTGTATTCGCGATAATTTGAAACCCTATCTATGAAAAACAAGCTTAATACTTTAATGTTGTCACTAGCCAGTTTTTGTTGCTTCTCGAAATGGTCTTCGATAGTAAGTTCTATCTGACGTTTCAATATTTCCTCGTGCAGACTCTCGTCACGATGCCCGACATACAGCACTTTACCGTTGCTAAATTCTATGCAGTTTTCTGCATGATTGATTGCTTCAACATAGTAACCGTCATATATCGCCCGTCTTGTGACTTGCGCCAAATCATCGCCGGGTGCAATAGCTATAACTCTACGCTGCAATCCGCGCTCGTCGCTCTTGTCGATCTCGACACGAGCATACGAACTTGTTTTGTTTTTGCGTTCCAGTGACAGTACGTTTATATATGCGTCATTATAACTGTCTTCGCTGAGTACGCTATGTACTTCAATCTTTTTCACCAATCCCTTGTCATATGCATCGACAGGGGTCAGGCGGTAGAGCATATTGTATGCGTTTTTATGTGTTGCACTATAGCGCAACGTACAAAGAGGACTAAGACTTTCTATCGCCGCTTTTCGTATATCAGTTTCCATATTTTGTGGCTCGTCGATAATAACGACTGGTTTCGTTGCGCGAACAAACTCTATAGGTCGACCAAAATCACTCGTTTTGTTCATGATGTTTTCAGCCTTCGCAAAACTATCAATAGTGATGACTAAGATCTGTAGCGTATCGTTCGTTGCGAACTCACGTGCCTGTCCTATCTTCTTACTGTCCCATACGTAATAGTTCATTTCCGGCTTATTGTAGATTTCGGCAAAGTGTTCACTAGTAATCTCCAAATTCTTCAGTACACCCTCGCGTATCGCTACGCTCGGCACGACAATAATGAATTTCTTCCAGCCATAGTTCTCATGTAGTTCGTGAATTGTACGTAAATACACATACGTCTTGCCTGTGCCTGTCTCCATTTCGATCGAAAAATTCATCCCGTGTTCAACAATAGATGTTTCGATATTTTTTTCGATTTGTTCTTGCGTCAAGTCCAGCACATTTCCTCGCGCACTCGCAGCTTCCAGACCGAGCTGCTGCCCCTCTAGCCCTAGCTCTGCCTGTCCTGAAATGACGCTACCACTATCCTTTGGTTGACCAGAGAAAATATCAAGGACCGACTCTATAGCGTCGAGTTGGTATTGTTGATTTGGTTCAAATTGAAATTTCATTTATTGTATCTTGTCTTTAATGAAATCAGTAACCTTCTTAAAGTTTCCTAGAGTCACATATGATAATTTAAGGATGGTATTGTCTATATACAGTTTTTGTAAAGCGCTATTGTATAGAGTCTTATTGTACTCAGCTTCTTCACCATAAACCTCTCTTACGATGCGGTTTCGGTCCTGGGGTGTGGTTAAAGATTCGGTCGTATAATCCTTGAAGGAAGTATCAATGTCATCAAGACAAAATATCTTATTCTCAACAATAGCCCCAAACTGTTTGACGTACCTGTTCTTCTCCCTATGTCCTGCCGCGTCAGCATCGAGAATAATGACGAAATTCCTCCCCCAGGATAGATAGAGAGCGATAATGTCATCCATACTTCCTGCTCCATTTGCTGGATAAAAGTTCAAGCCAACCTTCTTCAGTAAACTATAATACGAAAAATTGTAGTAATCGAATTTACCCTCAAGGATTGCGATTGATGGTACTTGTTCAAGTCCACTAGGGCGATAAGCGAGAACATCAAGAATTGGTTGAAAATGAGTGCTTTGAGTGGGGTGTTGAGCAGCAAAATTGAAATACCGATCAACTTTTATATCGGTAGATCTCACCGACATAACATCTGTTATTGCTTTCTCGTCCGGATTGATCGCCTCGTTCTTTACAATATATGCGCCAGCTAGCCATTTCGGAGAAATTAAATGGTGACTATGAGTAGAGTATATAACGGTAGATTTGTCCGTTAAGGACTCAAGTAATGCGAGAAGTTCTTGCTGTCCAGTTTGATGTAAGTTTGACGCAGGTTCGTCGAGTAAGAATAGGGTATTCTTCGGATCTCCTTTTCGAAATTTTCTAAATTGGGTAAATAATAAGAAAGCGAAGAACCACCGAAAACCTAAGCTTCTCTCTTGCACCAGATATGTTTTTGCGCCCTCTTTTACCTTTAACTCCAAATAGTAACCATCCGCATCCTCTTTAACCGAATCGCCAAATGTTACTTCTCGTCCATTGATATCAATGCCACTGACCCTCCCCCAGGTTTGGAACACTTCTTCTGAAACTTTAGCCGACATCGCACTTAAGACATGGTTTATGTTGTCGAGATCCTCTGACTCACCAGAAAGGAAGCGGTCTAGGAGGTGATTTTCTACACGTAAATCCTGACCTAATGAATCAAGAATATCCTGAATGAGTAAAAAGTATTGATCATCCGTTGCGAGCAGGTGTTTTGGTGTAGTTGCCTCATCTTTATTCTTTTTCGCCAGATAAACCTTTGGCGGAATCTCAAACAAAAAATTTGAATAAAGAATAATACGAGGGAACACGCTCGCTTCGATATATTTTGTTACCTCTCCCCATATTTCTTTGCTATTATCGTATAGACGTTCGATCGTCTTTTTTCGCGAGGTAGTTTTGTAACCATTTAGATTTATCGTCCAGCTTGAGCTTACTAGACCTTTCCCCTCGGGCTTCGAATCTTTATACTTAAGCTTTTTCGTTATAGTGACTTTGCTGATCTGATCCTGTACTAAGAATCCTTTATCCTTGCAGAATCTCTTAATCAGCTCTTCGTCATCCTCATCAAGTGACACAGTAGCTGATAGCTCAACCGTGTCATTAAAATTCATCTTTTTATCTTTGGGAATAATGCTGTCTTTGTTTTTTATCCCATTTTGGAAAGAGTTTATTGCTTCAAGAACGCTCGTTTTCCCACTCTCATTGAGTCCAACAAGCGTAAATATTTTCATATCTGGCAATGTGTCGAGTCTTAGACTTTCGTCACGTATACCCTTATAATTCTTGATTTTAAACTCTATGTATTTCATCACACTACCTCCACGACGATATTTTGCTTTTCAGCTTGCAATATTAAGTTAGTCTTTAGATTTACATCCCCATTGAACGCTTCGTCAAGGAGAATTATTTGCGATGGTTCTTGGGTGAGGATTTGGGTGAATAGTTGTTCGGTCATATTACGCGATAGTGAGATGATGATCGATTCGGATACAACAGACATGAAACCATCATATGACACAATCTCAACAAGTGGTGATATTCCGCGCTTAAGTAGAATCTCAGTCAGTAGATCTTCGTCCTTTGTACCCTCTTCTAGCGAGTTGATCTGGTCAAGCGTGGCCTGACGGATTCCACTTGCGTCGACAACCAGTTCATTCCATTTTTTAAAATTACTATCACCTACTGTATATGAACGAAAACCTAGATCTAAGGCAGGCTCGCTTCGCTCGGCGATATCTTCTCTTACCACAGAGATCGCCCTACGGATACGCTCACGCGCAACTTCGGCAATAGTATCAAAACCGGCTTTACGCGCAACAGACTCTTCGCCGGTAAACTCTGGAAGTTGTATGCATATATATTGTCGCTGTTCGCCATCAAGATTTGCCTCATAAACGGCCTGTCCTGTGGTGCCCGAGCCTGCGAAGAAATCTAGAATAATGTCATTTTTACGAGTCGAGAGCTTAATGAAGTATTTGATAAACGAGACAGCCTTAGGGTAGTCCATGACCTCTTTCATATCGAGCCTCTCGAGATCGCTACTGCCCCTTTTGTTATCGAGATACAACGTTGGAATCTTCGCACGAACCACCTTTTTTATCTGTGGCATAAACCGATCACCTTGTAGATATATATCGACAATAACACCGTTTATTTTTGCCTGAGTAGGTCGACAGTCATTCTTAAAGAAATTACGCATATCATTTGAACTCCGCCATCTTGCGCTCATATTTACGGGCTCTTTCAGGCGTCCATTTTTAACAATAATAGGGTTCAGATTATCTATATTCTCTCTACTACCCTTAATCTTTCTTGTGCTCTCATACGTACCGTCTGGAATGTCGATACATCTTAGTCCTGCTGGGAATGTAATGACAGGGGTTGTTTGATCGATGTTGCCAACAGTTCCGCGAGATATTGTTTCACGCTCATCGCCTACGGCAGCGAACAAGCTCTGGTTGCGAGAATAGCACACGAGATATTCATGCTTCTGTATTGTAGTGTCTGTTGCAACCTCACTTGCGCGATTAACGGCCACTACGGCTACGAAATTATCTTCCCCGAAAATCTCATTCATAATTAAGCGAAGGTTATGCACTTCGTTGTCGTCAATACTAACGAAAATCACTCCATCTTGTCGAAGCAAGTTTCGAGCGATAAATAAACGTGGATACATCATATCTAACCAATTGCTATGCTTATGTCCGCCATTATTAATTCTTAGCCCATCATCGCGCGTTATGTTTCCGTCCTCGTCGACAGCTCCATCTTCTAGTGCTTGCTCCTTTTTTGTTTTTTGAAAATCATCATTATATACAAAATCCTTTCCCGTGTTATATGGTGGGTCAATATAAATCATCTTAATTTTGCCGTAGTAAGACTTATGTAGCACCTTAAGTGCATCAAGATTATCTCCCTCGATAAACATATTCTGTGTTGAATCCCAGTTCACTGAGTCTTCGGGTCTAGGGTGAAGTGTTTTAACGGTTTTTTCCTGAACTTTTGCGAAAACATCGGTCTTTCCATTCCAACTCAGACCATATCGCTCAGCAAGATGAATATCTTCACCTAAAGTTAAACGTAGTTTATCAAAATCTATTTTATTTTCAGAGAATACTTCAGGGAACGCTTCTCTTAGTTTGTTTTTCTGAACATCGGACATATCCGAATTATAGCCGTCAATCTGCATAGCAGTCTCCCTTTGTAATATACGTATATTTTACACCCAAACAGCACCGCAGTCTATCAGAGATAAAGATAAACTTCGGATCGCGTAAGTTCTGTACTTAAAAATGTCCAGCCCTGGACCTTTTTTCGTAGTTTTGATGTTTTAAATCCAAAAACTTAATTATCCCGTTTGGGGTCAGGTCGTAGCCTGAAATTTGCTCGTATTTGCCGTCGATGACGACGGTTGCTTCTAGTGGTTCGGCGTAGCCGATAGCGTAGGCCAGGTATACATAGACTTCGCTGGCGTTACGCTTTTTTAGATAATCCACCGCCACTTTGCGGGCCATGTACGCGCCGGACCTGTCGACTTTGCTGGGGTCTTTACCACTAAAGGCACCGCCGCCAATCGGGACACGCGGACCATAATTATCAACCGCCAGTTTGCGACCAGTTAATCCGGAATCGGCGTCAAAACCGCCAATTTCCCAGTCACCGGCTGGATTCGCGTGAATGATGGTAGATGGTAGGTCGTAGATAGTAGATGGTAGAGTTGAAAGCCGGGTGAGTACGGCTTCCTTCAGCTCGTCATGTTTGGCGTGTTGAAAGCTGGCCACGATGTGCGTGATTTTGCCGTCTTTTAAAGTCACCTGAGTTTTGCCGTCATATGGCCAGCGCTCGTACAAGGTTTGGCAAAGTTTGCGCGCCAGCACATATTCTAGCGGTAACAGCTCTGGCGTCTCGGCGCAGGCATAGCCAACCATGATTCCTTGATCACCCGCCCCGCCCGTATCGACGCCGCGGGCTATTTCTGGACTCTGGCTGGCGATATGCTCGATTAGTTCGACTTCGCCCGCCAGGCGTTTGACTATCGCTGCGACGTCCACGTTTTTGGCGCGCGATGTTACTTCGCCAGTTACAAAGACCTTGCCATGACCACCGGCGACATCAATAGCGACGCGCGCGCCTGGGTCCTGGGCCAAGTGCGCATCCAAAATCGCGTCTGATATCTGGTCACAGATTTTATCCGGGTGTTTTGGCGATACAAACTCCGCCGTCCTATAAATTGACATAAAAAATACTCCTTTTTACGTATCTTCCCGCCCGTTCAGGTCAGATATAAAGGAGTTTTGTACTCTATCTTTCCCTACTGGGCTAGAATTGGCACCGTTTCAAAAAGAATGGTTGCCGGCAGGTCGTAAAGCTAGTTCTCTCGCTGCGCTCTTGATACGTTTGATTGTTAATGTTTACTGATTGAGTATAGCACAGAACCCCTTGTCTGTTGCTTAAACCGATAAACATAACTACAATGGCCCTATGACAAAATCTACAAAAAAATCAAAGGTTAAAAAACAAAAATTAGGCTTCTTATATATAGCGATTGGACTGATGACAATGGGCCTATTGGTCTTTGGAGCGTACTCATACCTGCAGCACGCTAATGTTGTGTCCAGAAAAGACCGAATTGTCGCGATATACGACAGCCTAAAATTAGGCGACGAATACCAAATGGTTGACTCGAACGTGTTTGGCGAGAAAAAAGTTTACGAATGGGACGCCGGCCGTACATATTCTTCCAGTAAAGAATATGAGGTAGGCGCTAACGTTGACGTTGTAATCGCCGACCTTAAAAAATCCATCGAAGCCGCTGGCTTTCATTACTTTGATGAACCATACCCGGGCAGCTGGATGTATCAATACCACTTTAAATCAGACAAAAACGAATACATCCGATTATCCGTACATAGCAAACCAAAGTGGGACGCCTCTCGTGACGACGCTTTAATGAAGCGTGATTTTTCAGACGCATTCTTTAACATGGACCCCAACGCAGGCCCTTCCAGTGTTACCATCAAAGTCAACCTCGACGACAATAACGAATAATTATAGACCGAACATCAGCGCCCTCAGCGCTAACTGACGCAAGATTTTTAGCTTGCTGGTGATTTTCCTGCCGACCAAGTGGCTTTCTGGATCAACCATGTCGTCGTTGCCATTTAACAGCGCCTCAGCCAGACGACTGGCCGGAAGTGTCTCTTCGGGCGCCTCGGCCCAATTGACACGCCTAGACGCGGCCTCTGGCTGCTTAGTGGCTTTTAGTTGTATAGGCTCGACTTCTTCAACCATATCTTCGGTTTCGATTACGGATTCTGAAATTTCTATAACGTCGACGTACTGGTCGACAGGACCAAGCACGACTTTGGTTTCCGTTCGATCCTCAACGATAATTTCAGCCAGTTCTTCTTTTGCTTCAATAATTTCCTCCAACTCATCGTTGTAAAAAATAGGGGAGTCGACGGAATCAGAAACCACTGTATCAACTTTGATTTCATTTTTTTTAATCTTTTGAATTGTTTCGATTTGCGGTGCCTTTTTAACAACGCTACTCTTGGGTCGCAAAATATTTTTAGTTATATTTTTTGGGAAGATAATTTTTTCTTCAATTTGTAGCCTAGTTTCACCGGCGATAATTTCAGCATTTTTAACAAGGTCGGCGACTAAGTCGACATTGTCAACTGGCGCTACTTCTGGGGTTTCAAACCGCTGATTCTGGCTCCGAGACGCTAGTTCTAGTGTCTCAACCGTCTGGTCGGCCTTAATTTTGACCGGATTTGCCAGGGCTTCATGTGTTGATATCGGCTGTTCCACCTCTGTAGGACCTGGGTCGATTGAAGGCTTGGGCAAAACATTTGAACGTGATGATTCGGCGGGGTGCTCTATCGAATTCGCGAATACAAATTCGACCGTGTCGTCCATCAATCTATCGATATAATTAATTGTTGTGTTTTTTACTTCATGGGGCAGGGGAGTGATAACTTTTTCGGGTTGCGGGTCGGCATTTGACGCTATATCAGAAAATAGGTTAGTTTCCGGAAAGAGAGAATTTGGTTCAGACAAACCAAAAACGTTAGCGTTTTGGTCGGGTGATTTCCCCGCCACCTCTTCAGTAGGCGACCCCTGTTCTACCTCTGATTTTATTGCGCAAAAACGCACAAATGGACAGCCAGCGCAGGCAATGGCCGCGCCGCCAAGGGTAGCACAGCGCTCTTTTTGAGTCTCCGCCTCTACAGCCGCGGGAGCCTCAATTGCTCGTTCTTCTAAAACTTCAACACTCATATGCGTGTCTCGAAAAACGTTTCGGTAGATATCTGGTCCTCGCTAGCGCCGGCTTCGACTAGCTGACGCCAGATAGATGCCACGAAGTCCTGCGCGCCACAGACATAAAAACAAACCTCCGCCGATAGCTCGGCGATATCTTCGGCAATGCTCAAACGTCGAGCGGTATGTGAGGTATCAGGCTGCCTAGTTACAAAGTGCCGGTACGTGAACTGCTGGTTGTCCCCCGCCAAGCGACGAATGGCCGAATTAAAAATAATGTCGTCTTCGGTTTTGTTACTACAAAGTAGCTGAATCGATTTGGTGGCGTCACGAGCAACTTCGTGCCTGATAATACTCCAAATTGGCGAAATGCCAACACCTGTCGCAATGGCTACGATTGGTTTGTCTTTGTGGGCATGAAAAAATCCGTAAGCTTCGCTAATCGTAAAGCACTCCCCTATTTTGAGCGCGTGAAGTTTGCCCGAAAACAAACCAATCTTTTTAACCGTAATGCTGGAATACTCATCGCCGGGACAGCTAGACAAACTGTAAGCCTTGCCTTGTCGAACGTCGGTATCATCAAAATATACCGTAATATACTGCCCAGCTTTTTGCGCCAACGGCCGACCATCGACGGTAAAGAAAATCGTAATAACGTCGGGTGTGTCGACGACTCTACTGATTACTTTGGCTTGAAGTTTTGCTGTCATATTAGTGCACCACGCAAGTGTCAACGTATTTTTCCATTTTTAACTTTATTTTTTCAAATTCTTCATCGCTATAAGTTGTCTCGAACCGGAACTGCGGATTAAGCGTCCGTTTGGGAACGAATTTTTGCAACGCGTAGCGCGGCGAACCCTGGATTAGCTGGCCAATTTTATCAAAATCACTTTCTGATATTTGCGACTTCACAACCGTAGTACGAAATTCGTGATCAACGCCTGACTGCTTGATTAATTTAATACTGGCGAGGATTGCGTCCATATCAATCGGATAGGCCACGATTGCCTGGTAATTATCTGGCGCGCCTTTGATATCCATCGCCACATAATCAAGTAAATTGTCGGCGTACAGGCGCTTTAACATATCTGGATTAGTGCCATTGGTATCAAGTTTGATTAAAAAACCAAGGGCCTTGACCTGCCTAATAAACCTAGGCAAGTCATCGTGCATGGTTGGCTCGCCACCACTTATAACCACCGCGTCAAGCTTGCCGACACGCGTCCCTAAGAATTTTAAGATGTCTTCTTCGGGAATCGTATCGGCATAGCGCTCGGGCAAAACCAATTCTGGATTGTGACAGTATCCGCAGCGCATGTTACAACCGATTGTAAACACCGCCGCACAAGTTTTGCCTGGATAATCTACAAGCGAAACTTTTTGGATACCGCCGATTTTCATCTGGTTGCTTTTTCGACGTTCACTTTTTCGCGCATGGCAAATTCGGCTTGTTTACCATCATTCCATTGGTGAGTTGGGCGCAAATAGCCAACAATACGTGAGTAGATTTCACATTGCGAGTCACACTTTTCACAGAACTCATGCTCGCCCTTTAGGTAACCGTGCTCTGGACAGACGCTAAAGCTTGGGCTAAAGGTAAAGTAAGGCAAGCTGTATTTGGTACAAATTGTCTTGACCAGTTGTTTCAAAGTTTCAGGATTATCAATCCTCTCACCTAGGAAGAAGTGCACTACGGTTCCACCGGTATACTTGGTCTGCAATTTATCTTGTTTATCCAGCAGTTCGAACAAGTCATCTGTGTAATTGACAGGCAAGTGCGTCGAGTTAGTGTAAAACGGCGTTTTGACTGATGCGCCCTTGCCGTTGGCAAAGTTTGCGTTCGCGAAATCTTTTTGGTCAATTTGGGCCAAGCGGTAAGTCGTTCCCTCGGCTGGCGTAGCCTCTAGGTTATAGTTGCTGGAGGTTTCTTCTTGATACTCAACCAATCGATCGCGCATAAAGTCCAAAACTTTTTCAGCGAATTCACGGCCCTCGTCAGTTCCAATGTCGACGCCCAGTAAGTTAACCAAAGCTTCGTTCATGCCAACAATACCAATCGTTGAGAAGTGATTCTTCCAGTACTGGTCAAAGCCCTTTTTGATGTTGCGTAGGTAATATTTGGTGTATGGATAAAGGTTGGCGTCGGTAAACTTCTCTAGAATCTTTCGCTTAATCTCAAGGCTGGTCTTGGCTAGGTCCATCAACTCGCCAAGGTTAGCGATAAACTCTTCCTTAGACTTTGATTTTAGGCCAAGACGTGGCAAGTTGATTGTGACAACTCCAATTGAACCAGTCATTGGGTTAGCGCCGAACAGTCCGCCACCACGATATTCCAACTTGCGGTTATCGATACGCAATCGACAGCACATTGAACGAGCATCCTCGGGATTCATGTCACTATTGATGAAGTTCGAGAAGTAAGGGATGCCGTATTTAGCCGATGTTTCCCAAAGGTCGGCTACAACTGGATTATCCCAGTCAAATTCAGCCGTAATGTTGTAGGTTGGAATTGGGAAAGTAAAGACGCGACCATTGGCGTCACCTTCAGCCAAAACCGCCAGAAGTGCCTTGTTGAAGATATTCATCTCTTCCTGGAAATCACCATAATTCTCTTCCTGCATCTCACCGCCAATCACAACTGGCGTACCGGCTAGGTTAGCTGGCGCGTTCAAATCAAGCGTAATGTTGGTGAACGGTGTCTGAAAACCAACTCGAGTTGGGACGTTAATGTTAAAGACAAACTCTTGAAGCGCTTGCTTGACTTCCTTAGCGCTTAATTTATCGTAACGAATGAATGGTGCTAACAAGGTGTCAAAGTTACTAAAGGCCTGCGCGCCGGCGGCTTCACCTTGAAGCGTATAAAAGAAGTTAACGACTTGTCCAAGCGCCGAACGAAAATGCTTGGCTGGTTTGCTGGCGACCTTGCCAGACACGCCCTTGAAGCCTTCTTGCAATAAATCTAGCAAATCCCAACCAACACAGTAAACGGCCAAGATATTCAAATCGTGCAAGTGAAAGTCACCGGCTTTGTGTGCCTTGGCGACAGATGCTGGGTAAACTTTGTTCAACCAATAATTCTTACTAATTTCGGACGAGATATAGTTATTAAGGCCCTGCAACGAGTAGCCCATGTTGCTGTTTTCTTTGACCTGCCAGTCAAGGTTGTTTAGGTAGCCATCAACTAGGTTAATGTTAGAGTTCGATGTTAGTTCACGAATTTTCTCGTGTTGATCGCGGTAGATAATATATGCTTTGGCAGTTTTCTTGTAGCGTGATGTCAGCAAAACTTCCTCGGCGACATCTTGAATTTGTTCAACCGTCGGAATTTTATCTTTAATTTCCTGCTCGGCGCGCTCAATAACCTTTTTAGCTAATGTCTTTGCGGCTGCTTCACCAAATTCACCAGTCGCTTCACCAGCTTTGATTAATGCCTTTTCAATTTTTTCTGGTTCAAACGCGACAACTTTGTTATTGCGTTTTTTAATCGACTGGTACATAAGATACTCTCCTTAACGTCCTATAATTGTTTTATTTTGATTTGTGGCTACGCTATATATAGCGGGTAATGATGATAATAGTCTCCTAGCCATGGTGTTGTCAATGAAAATTGCGTTGTAAAATATACGGATATTCGTAAGCGCTATGATGTCGTAAACAAAGAAAATAACAGGGGTGACACTCACCTCTTGTCGTTTGTTCTTTCATAATATAACTTGTTCAATCATTTCTTCTGTGAGCTGGGTCACGTTTTTGCAATTATATGGCGCTCGGGCTAAAACAAAAACTAGCCTCACTTGGAGGCTAGTTTTGGACGGCTAAACCTGTCTACTTGGCGAACTCGATTGCCCGAGTTTCGCGGATAACGTTGACTTTGATAGTACCAGGATACTGCATAGTGCTTTCAATCTTGGTAGCAATATCACGGGCCAGTTTGATGGCACTCAGGTCATCGATTGCCTTTGGACTGACGATAACACGGACTTCGCGTCCAGCGCTAATCGCGTAGGCTTTGTCGATACCATTAAAGCCTAGGGCAATGTTTTCAAGGTCGCGCATACGTTCGACAAAGTTCTCGGCGCTAATATTACGAGCGCCCGGCCTGGCGGCTGACAAGGCGTCACAGATACGTACAATGATTGCTTCTGGCGTTGTTGCCTCGATATCATCGTGGTGGGCCCGAATAGCGTGAACGATTTCTTCGCTCATACCATATTTGGCCGCCAGGTCCGCACCAATGTGGTGATGCTTGCCTTCGATTTTATGAGTGACTGCCTTACCGACATCATGTAGCAGTGTCGCTGTCTTGGTAATGCGGACGTCGGCACCGATTTCTTCGGCGATGAGTCCTGATAGATGAGCCATCTCGGTACAGTGTAGTAGGACATTCTGACCATAGCTGGTTCGGAACTTACACTCACCCAGCAGGTGCAACATTTCTTTTGGAATACCGACGACACCAACTTCACGAGCGGCGTCCTCGCCGGCCCTTACAACTTCCTTTTCAATTTCCTTCTCGGCTTTTTCAACCACTTCTTCAATTCGTCCTGGGTGAATACGACCGTCTTTCATTAACAGTTCAAGGGTCATGCGCGCGACTTGGCGACGCAGCGGATCAAAGCTGCTAAGGATAATCATGCCTGGTGTGTCATCAACCAAAATATCAACGCCAGTTGCACGTTGCAAAGCTTGAATGTTGCGGCCTTCTTTACCGATAATTCGGCCCTTCATCTCTTCATCTGGTAACTTAATAGCCGTAACGGTACGTTCGGTAGTTACATCCGAAGACATTCGTTCCATGGCGGTAACCAGAATTGTCTGGGCCTGATCCTCGGCGGTCTCTTTGGCGTCATTTTGTAGTTTGTTAACCAAGCCAATCATGTCTTGTTTGATGTCCTTTTCGGTCATCTGCATCAATTTATCGGCAGCGTCTGTCTTTTTAAGACCAGCGATTTTTTCAAGTTTTTCTTGCTGTTTAGTACGAATATCACGAATTTCGTTCTTGAGTGCTTCGACATCATCCTCTTGAGCACGCAAAGCATCCGACCGTTTATCTAAGTCGTCAAGTTTGCGGTCAAGATTTGTCTCGCGATCTGCCAAGCGATTTTCAGTTTTTTGCCATTCGCGGCGTCGCTCTGATTCTTCCTTTTTGGCGTCATTTAGCATCTGCAAAGCTTCGTCTTTTGCCTTTAAGACTATGTCACTAGCTTTTGTTTTGGCGTCAGAAATGGCCCTGTCGGCTTTGTGTTTACCACCAGCACTGCGTTGTTTATCGTAAGCAAAAGTTCCGCCTACGCCAGCAAACACCCCTATTAAAGCGGCTATTATACCTTCTATCATAATTGTTCCTTTCCTCGCAGTGACCTCTCGAGATATGATGCAGAGTTACAGAAAGTACGTGTATCAAATGTTCAGTTGGCCAAGGCGGGTATATCAAAATTTATTCGGAAGTCCGAAACGGACTTATATATAGTGTAGCGTTTTTTACGCCGTATGTAAAAGCTATTTTCGAGGCGCGGTGATGTGAGCGTCGCCACCATAAAATGGCAAGACTATTTGATCGTTTTCACCAGACTTTAGTTTAGCTAGGACGTCTTGTTGCCAAATTTCGCCCTGGCCACCGACAATCGGAATTGCCTGAGCGTCGGCGATTGTATTGGCGACAGTTAGGCCAATGCGTAATCCCGTAAAACTGCCAGGACCCTGATAAACACCAATTGCGGTAATATTTGTCCAAGTTTTGCCGTGCGCCGTCAGGTTAGAAGCGATATATTTCAAAAGTCCTTTAGCTAAAGTCCTGTCAGCTTGCCACTCCGTATCAAAGCGGTCTTGGCCATCGATTAGCGATAACTTACAAATCGGTGTGCTGGTATCAAGTAGTAAAATCATAGCCGAGCCTCGACTGCCTGAGCACGTGGGCCACTAGCGATTAGCTTTAACGTGCGTGAATTTTCAGTTGGCGATTCGATATGTATAGTCAGTCTATCACCTGGTAGAACTCCAGCTACGACATCGCCCCATTCTATAACCGTAATGGTCTTAGGCTCATTAATTGTCTCGCGTAACTCATCGGCCATAATGCCAGCATCGTTCAATCTGTAAAAATCGTAGTGCGCCAAAACTAGGCCATCGCGCGCGGGATAGACCCGGCTGATTGTAAAACTAGGACTTTGGACGTCATCGTCAACTTTTAGGCCCGAGGCCAGTCCTTTTGTTAAAGTCGTTTTGCCAGCGCCAACATCGCCTAGCAGTTCAATAACTTCGCCACCCTGAAGTAGCTGTCCGATTTTGCGACCGAACTCTTTCATTTCAACTTCACTTTTTACAGTAATGGTCATGACCTACAATTATACAATAATCCCGTGTCATGTTATATTTAACTTAAATTATAAGGAGATTTCCAAGCATGAACGAAGGTAATTTACCGCAAAGTCAAGACAAAAACGACTTATCAAAAATTAAGAAATACTTTATGTATGTCTTGGTAGCCAGCCTCAGCTTGGCCGCGCTGATATCAATTGTCGCGATTATTGTTGGTGATTTCAGTTCAGTCATCCAAAAATCTTTCGCGACGGTGTTTTTGATTTTTATCCACGCTCTCTTAAGCTTGGCGTTCATATCGGTTGACAAGAACAAGGGCGGTAGTTCATTAACCGTGAACGTCCTTTTCGGCATCATCGTAGCCAGTTTTATAGTATCCGGACTAAGCGTTTGGGGAATAGTATCTAGTACCCTGACTGGTCAAATCTATCAGGTATTTATAAGTACGATTATTGCTTCACTCTTTCTTGAACTGTTTGGCAATCTACTCAAAAAAGACAAGATTGTAAAATATTTGTCTTACGCCAGCATGGCCTCAGTCGTTTTAGTATACGGCCTATTCATGCCTTTGATTTTTGTAACCTACCCAATCGATTTACCTAATATTTACTTCCGAT
>Ga0302286_10000137_pt1 | contig 61401 bp, 79 predicted proteins | sample III_Fen_E2_3_FD_198765 | JGI IMG/M metagenome (GOLD analysis project Ga0302286, IMG submission 198765) | Peat permafrost microbial communities from Stordalen Mire near Abisko, Sweden - III_Fen_E2_3 | ecosystem: Environmental > Terrestrial > Soil > Wetlands > Permafrost | place: Sweden: Abisko...
GCCCTACCGAAAGACGCAGAAAAGGGGGCAGATTCGAAGGAAATATGAGGGGCTGGGTGGTGCATACCAGTACGCTTGGTGGTGTGTGCTAATACGCACTGTGGTGTATGTCAGAATCAGTCCTATACTTGGGCATACAAGCATAAGCAGTCCTATACGGATCGCCTTAGCATGATGAAAGTATGATGGGGTAGGGTAGGGAACTGAACTGAAGCAATTATAGTCTTGGGCTTACGAATGTAGAGTTGCCTGATTGATATAGGATGTCACCATACTTAGTCCACATGCGTTTATCGACAGCATCGCCAAAGTGGGTGGCTTCTTCAGGCAGAATTTTATCCTTACGCTCGGATGATTTGTCCTTATCAAATTTGCCATCCCGTTCAATGACTCTGGTATTGTTCATTGATATGATGGTGTACTTACAATTGCGACCATTGATGATCCACTTGGGATATCGGGGATCATTCCCTTTTAGGATGTTTGCCCACATCAGATACTTATCATGTTGTGGTGGCTCCATGCCTCGGTGTACACGTGCTGTCACTCTCCATCCGCGTTTCATTAGACGCTCAATGGCTTGCTCGTTGTATGGCTTTGAATTTTTCACATTGGGCTGGCGATGATCGCCGTATCTATCCCTGAAGTAAAACAGATCCCTGCATGGATGTTCCTTGTAGTAATCACAAAACATATCAACCAGATCATCAACGGGTACGCTCTTGGCATCCTGTGGCTTGATGTGAAATTCATTGATCGTACAATCAACCGGCTCTACCATCTTGGTTGCAAAATTGTAGTTTCGTTCCTGCCCAATACTAAACAGGTTGATCTTTGCTCCCCAGTCGGGAACTATCTCCAACGGACGATTAGGATCACAATCCAGATCGAAACGACAATCAGGCGTGGAAAGCTGATCAGCATCCCAGTTACTGTTTTCAGCAACTCCCCTGATAAAATCATCATTGTAAGCATCGTAATAGATATGCTTTTGCGAATCGAGCGGGTAATAACAGTCCTCTACTTTATCGATGATCCAATTCAGGATCTCGATCATGAAAGTAAGCAGTGTTTGCTTTTTATACTCCCTGGTAATATACGACATGCCAAGATTCTGCACATTATCGAATGCATTGGCCAGGGTGAAGAGCAATCCATCTTTCGAAACAAAAGGAGCAATCTGTTTTTTCATCCTGACTGTTTCGTTCCAGATGTCTTTAAAAAGTCTTTTATCTCCTGAAATTGCAGCATCAATCACCTGCAGTTGCAGTTTTACGATTCTATTCCAGATATCGAATATTTGGATTCCGGCTTCTTCCTTATAATAATCACCATATCGGAGCAACCACATCTGATCCCGGGTATAAGGCATCGAAGAAACATACCTGAAACCATGATGTTGTTTAATGCGTTTAGGAGCTTTGAATCCAAAGTATTCCTCATTTCCACGATTGGCTGGAGAAACTTCTTCGTCGTAGCGTTCTTTATTCAGGGTAAGCGCTTCGTCCACAATCTCACGGTCAAGATTGGGCCCGCGGCTGGATCCGGCTCGCTCCTGGGATAACATCATGAAGCCGGTACCGTTGGCGAAGGATATAAAATTATCGAATCCTTGCTTGGTAATTTTTTCATAAGGCTCGGCAAAACCCAGCTTTTTATCTGGCCGGCCACCTATCTTGAAATCTTTATCTTTCTCATATCCTAACTTTTCAAGAAATTTCAGGGTGGATGGTAATGTACGGGTATAAATCTGGCCGTATGTTCTGCCGGTAATGGAAGTAATCGATCTGGGCATTTTTCGCACGATCTGGTTGATCTCCCATCCAATTTTGTACGATTTACCCGTTCCACGGCCTTCAATGTCTACCTCGTTTTTGGCATCATTAATTACCGACAGCTGCTGCGGACCATTCAGTTCAATTAGTTCGGTTATCATGTGCCCATTATTTCTTCGGCATCGGCTTCGGTAATTTCATTACCTCCATAAATGGCCCTGTTTAATTCACGAAGTGCAGCTTCGGGAATATCTTTCAAATTATTCAGATTAACTTTTACCGACCTGTTATCATTCTGTATCAGGATATAGAACTGGTGTTTTTCATTGCGTTCCGGATCCGGCGGATCTGTTGGTTTTTCACCAATGAGTTTTATTAGGTTGGCATGTTCCATGGCAATCACCCGACGGTCCTTTTCTGATTCGGCATTGCGACATTTTTGAATATTTTTCACAATATCATTCAAAACCCAGGTATGCCAGAAGTCAAAATCAAACGTATGTAGCGAGTTAAATATCCTCACAGCAAAGCGAAGATCTTCATAAGCCTGAACCCTGGTTATGTGGGGATATTTCTGGTGATGGATAGCAACCGCCTGGCGTTGCAAAGGATTTTTATCCAGTATCTTGGCAGCCGACACAATACGGTCAAGCATTTCCTGGTGATCTTCCGGAAGCGGCGAATTATCCGGATCCAGCACATGCGCCTTGATCAGTTCAAATTTGGTATCTTCCAATGCTCTTCGACTCATAAGTTTTTAATTTTGTTGAAAGTATAATTTATCAATCGAACAAACTGAACAGCCAAAAATGACGTAATCAAATTTTCTATAATGAGCATATATAAATTCTCATCACCTTTGATCAGATGTTCCAGTATTGAAATTGCATATATGATTAACCAATACATCAAAAATTTCTTTTTGCTCATACTCTTGCCTCCTTTTGAAAATTCAGCATCATTTGCTGGCTCGGACTGGATCCATTCATAGCCGATTGCTTTATGGCTGTTCTTAGACTAACTTCAGCTTCCAGCCAACCTTTATAATATGCAGCTGTACGAAAATGAAAGGTGTTCCTGGCTTCAATCTGGGCAAGAAACTCTTCTGTTTCATCTTCTGTTAATTCAATATTGACTGCGATCAATTCAGGAGAAAAAAACAGTCCTGCCATTTCCTCAATCATCTTGAGTCTTTCAATTTCTTCGCTAGGTAGTGCCTCGTACAAATTCATTTTCAAGTACATTTAAATCAAATTCAAAAACTTCCGGATCAGTAAAAATTGTTCCCCGCTCCAGTTTGGGATTATCGGTTGCATTTTGGCTGGTAGTGATACAAATCTTCCAGTTTTCGTTCCAAATCAGTGCAACTTTGGCATGAACCGACGTACATCTGTAATCAAAACTCTGGATGAGCATCTGGAAGGGTTTCGGGCTCATGCTCCGTACCCGGTTATCGATGATCACCCTGAACGATAACAATTCTTTTTGCTCAATCCGGTTCTGCAGCTGCTCAATGCTTTTTTGGCTGAACGAATAGGAAGTCATAAAGCAATGCGCCGGACCGGTCTGTTTCAGAATATAAACGATCAGCCTCACCAGGTTAAAGTTTCCCCAGCTGTAAAAATGGGTGGTTTTACCGTTTTGAAGCTCACCGATGGCTTTACTCAGGTTCTGTCCATCATCCGCTACAAAAACCGAAGCTCCTTCCATACAAACTAACCCAACCGGATCCGGTTTTAACTTCTTGGGTGGACAGGGTGGTGGATTTTCAAACCTCGGCAGACCAGGACCTGATTTAAATAGATTAGTGAGCATGGAAGAAGCAATCAAAGAATCCACCACAGTACAAAACGAAAAGTGATAATGCTAAACCTATAATGCAATTCATTGCATCAAAATACCTGTTTGTCGGTTCACCATCTCTAACAATGTTCACAATCAACCTTATCAGATAAATTACCAGTAGTGTAATTTGCGGCCACATAGCTTAAATTTTTAAAAGTTTATAATCAATTTCTTCAATCAGTTTCAACCTGGCTTTAATCCGGTTTTCAAGTTTCATCCGTTTAGGTCCGTTGGGCATCGGCTTCTTAACCGTACCCTGTTTTTCGCTCTGGTAATCCAGCAGACTCTGGTCCTTCGTATTGGCCGACTGTTGATTCTTCTTCATCTTTCGAAGCTGCTCTCCATCGTCGGGTAATTCGGTGACTACCTTTTCTTTAGGTTTTGGCCAAATTTCTTCTTCTTCCGGTACATGGCCCGACTTTTTATATTCCTCCTGAACTTCATAAAGAATTCCAAGCCGTTCACTTAATGCTTTAACCATATCAAAAAGCTGAACCCGTTTACTTTTCAGCGCCTGGCTGTTACCTTCCGGCATTTCGCTCATGATGCGATGCAGCTTGCTCCGCTCCTGGAACGATTCACCATATTCAGCAATCACCCTTCTCATCACCGACGGATATTCCGTTGGATCACTTGTCTGTAGTAATTCCGGCAATTCTTCATCCCAAACTTGTTTCGGGATCCCATACTTAAGCTCCTTAATCTCTTTAATCTCCTTTTTTCTGCTCATTTCAATCAGAAATTCTCCGTAATCAAGTCCAACCGATTTACACATTTCAACCACTATTTTAGTGGCATATCTATTTTGATGATTTGGAAAATCACGCTTCAGCATCATATTCTTGCCATATTTCCGATAAAGTTCTACGCCCTGGGTATAATCGCAGCCTTCAGCAATCCAGTTCAATACTTCCTGTTTAATTTCCATTGATATCATCTACATTCCTTTCTAATTTATATTCCAGTTTTTTGCGTAAGCTGGGAGTTTCTCCCGACTCAAACATTTTCAGAAGATTTACTCCATGAAGGTATTTTTTGAATATTCTTATGCCTTCATTGAAATCACGATCACTTTCCAGCCATCTGCAGATATCAATCAGATTGACACTAATATCATTCGTTTCAAATTGTGATTTATCAGGGAACATCTTCCATAACCAATACATCAGTGGCCTATTCAAGCCCATATCATTGAATGACATAAACTGACAACTTGCTAATCGTTCATTCAACTCCTGAAGCGTATAGTTTTTAAAAATGGTTTTCTTCTGATCAGTCAACAGGATGCCACTTTCAGCATATACTGAATTCCCATACAGGCTTTTCATGGTCAGGCCAATTCCTTCGGCATAATCGAAGCCGGACATGATTTCGATAAATCGGGTTTTATTGAATAGGATAGGAGTATGGCAGTCGTAATGAAATGCCGGAAGTCCTTTGATAAAAAGGGTTTCCATCGTTCGTAGCAGACGTTTGCGCCAATAGTTAAGTTCCCAGTACATGGGTCTGAAATCGAGCATATTTCCCTTATGAAATGCCGGTATTTCGCCAACCTCCATAGGCTGCAATACCAGGTGATCATCATTGATGAAGAGAAAATCATCGGCCAGACGTTCATCGGCACAGGCGGCCAATACTTTGTGGATTATATTTCCATCTGCATTCACAGCCGGATCAAATATATCTTCAGCCTCGAGGTGAATTACATTCTGTAAAAATTCGGGGTTTGCTCCAACTACAAATACTTGGCGAAATCCCTTCAGGTTTTTTTCCAGACTCCTTAAGCTGAAGCGGATCTCGTTGTCATTCCACTTCGATCCGGTACCAAGCACATATACCACATCAATATCTCCGGTTCTTTCAACCGTTTGGGCTGGACTGACGTTTACTTTATGGTTTGATTTTTCAGTCTTGCCATGGTTTCCGGGCGTATCAGTATGAACCAGTGCAAGATCAATCCATTCTGTTTTTTTTACAAATTCCACCAGCTTGCTGATAAAATGAAAATCTGCATTGTAAAGGGGCAGCGTTTTGCTCGTGTTTTTAAACCGGGCATGAAACACGCACGATGCCCAGTCAATTCCGCCGTTTTTAATTCTTTTGGACTGAAATTGCTGATCATTCGGGAATAGCCGTCCGTCAGGATAACGATATCTGATAATGTAAATGCAATATTCCTGGGTGATGCGCAATAATAACTTTTCTACCCCTTTGGGATCTGCCAGATAATTATCATCATCCAGCACCAGTATATATCCATCGGTAATGGGTTCAAATAATTTTGAAATGTATTCATCTGCCGGAAAATCGTTATGCGATTTTCGTTCACGGCTCTCACACTTGATTATTTTGGTAGGATGGTAGGTTTCGGCATATTCCATGCTTCCCGGAGTATCCACACCAACAATGATATCAATGTTTTTATGCGTTTGCATCCTGACCGATTCAATGCAGCGTTTAAAAGCTGCAGGTCGGTCATGCGTTCGGATCACCACAGTAAGCTTATCTGATGAAATGTGTTTTTCAATCATGGTTTTAAATGTTTGTCGTTGTCGAATCCTTCGGCCAGCCTCAGGTAATGTAAAATATACAACTCCCTGATCAGCCTTATTTTCAGTCCTGATGCCAGTATAGCCTTACTTATTTTGGTATCTACCCCTAAAATATGCTTCGAAGCTGCAGTGCGGATAACTTCACTCCTGATCCTAGTCCAGGTATTTTTTCGGATCACCATCAGGTGTCCTGCAATCTTCCGGTCAAGGATTTCTGTTTGGTTATATTCTAACGAGGATAGCAAATCAGCCATAGTTTTATGGTACCGAATCGAATCATTCTCCATATCCGCTCCGGTTGGCACCTGGCAGGCGTAATGACATCGGCTGGCATAACAGGTAAATAATCCGGTTTCGGGAAATAATTCGGTATATCGCTTAATCACCTCTCCAAAATTTGGCTTTAAAAATGCTGTATCGCCGTCCATGATCACCACCCAGTCGTTGGGATTAGTGACTAATTTGAAATACAGGTCAATGGCTGCCAAAAATTTCTTGTCATGAGCGTATGGAGTGAAAAACCAGATCATGCAGCCTTTTTATTATATCGACGTGCTTCTCGTTGATAACCTTTAAACTTCCTGCGTTTAGTGGTTTCTGCTAAAAACTGGTTCGAAACTATGTTTCTGGTGCCAAAAGAGAAATAATTATTTACAAACTTCCATTTTCCATCCGGACGTTTCTTTGGACCTCGTAGGTAAGCAGGTAAATGAGCATTCGAATTTCTTCTGAAAATTTTTGGAACAATCAATTGATCTTTCTTTTCACTTCTGGTCTTTTCCATAATTAGTTTATTGGTTTTAATTATGAATCAAAAATAAAGAGCAGAAAAACCCGCAGAAAGGACAAAATCAATCCTCATTATAGTCCTTAATCACCTTAACCTCCTTAAAGTCCTTTTTTCTTTCCTAAAAACAAAAAGCCCCGATCATCCGGGGCTCCTCATTAAAACATACTTCTCCGATTTGGAAGTGAAACCCTCTGTTTCAACCATTTCGATATGTTTAATCCTTAAAAAGCAAAAAAGCCCCGATCTCTCAGAGCTTTTTCTTATTACTTTTCTTTTTTGAAGTTACAATAGGTTCCGAAACCTTCATTTCTTCAGGATTATCTTCTGCAGGTGGCAGCGGTTCAAATACCGGGTCCTCTCCCTTAAACTCCTCCGTCATTGCGAGCGGAGCGAAGCAATCCTCCCCTTCTTCCCCATAAAGCTCCCTTTTCCCTGCCTCCGTGATCTCCAGGTATGGAAAATCAGCTTCAAACAGTTCCTTGCAGATTTCAACCGGGATGTTAGGTCGGCTAAAGTCAAGTTCGCCATGGGAAGGAGTGATTATCCTTCCAGGGCGAACTTTAACTACTTTAAAATATTTGGTCCACATGGCGCTTAAATGCTGCCGCTTGTGGCTTCAGTCAGAGGCACACTTCCCGTATACACGTATGCGTTCGGTGTTTTATAGACAAACTCGGCGCTCATTCCCTTACGGTCGGCAGTTGCCTTGCCGGTTCCGCTGGCGTCAGGAGCTCCCACGTACACAGCGGCACGCATCGGGTCGCCCATCAGGTAACGTTGACCTTCAGCATCCTGAACGATAAACACAAGGTTGTCGTTCTTGGCTGCATTGATGAATCCGAGGATCTTCTTCTGCAGTCCTGGTTGAAAGATGGTCAGGTGTTCTACAAACGATTTACCGTCAATTTCACCAACCGATTCAATTTTGAATTCGCCGGTGTCGTCGGTAATATACATTTCGAACAGGCGTTTGCCGGCTTTCATCACCAGGTCACCCGTTAAGCTTGCATTGGCTTCCAGTGTTAGTGGGTTGGTAGGCTTGGTTGGCCAGATGGCCACATCAGCATGAAACCCGAAATACACCTTTTGCCCGATACCCCCCATGTTTTCACCATTGGGCAGGTTCTTATTGATATCTGTAAATTCAATTGACATGATATTTCCTTTTTATGGAGATGATAAATGAGCTCTCCTGAAAGCGAACAATCAGGAGAGCCAGTATCTTAGATCGAACCCGATCCGCTTGGTAAGATGTTGGTCCAAACAGCCTGGTTGATTCCAAAACCCAATCCCTCGCTCCAGTCAGCCATAACAGCTACCGAACGTTTAACTTCTTCAAGTTTGAAATTGTTCTTGGTTAAAGTGGCAGGAGTTACCCAGATGAAGTTTGCCTGTGGTGTAACGAAAATATCGTTTGTACCAACCATCGACGACATTGGTTTCACATTCAATGGGGTGAAATCAATTCCACCGTCGATCTGTGCGTCAGAAGTTTTGAAATAAAATCCCTGTGCACGTTTATCCTGCATGTACTTTTTGTACCAGGCGCGGCTCATAAACACATTCATCTGAATGCCTTGATAAACTTCAGTGATTTTATCAGTGAAGGCTTCAACCTGATCAAAGATGGTGTCTTTGTGCAATTCACCAATATTAATCGAATTGATGGTACCGGCATTTACTCCGTTACGCAATTGCTTTTGCAATCCGTCCATTCCCGTTCCGTCCAATCCGGCAACACCGGCTGCAGGAGCTGAATAAACGCCCTTGTAGTACTCGTTAAGTTCCATGTCCTGATCGATCTGACCGTTGTAATACACTTCGATCAGCCACTGTACGAATGGCCAGGTCTTGCGATCGACATTCTTTGCAGTGAGGAATCCCAGCCAACTGGCATACAATTCATCAGGCATAAATTCGTCGTCAATCTTGAAACGATACTGACGGATTTCGTTTGGAACGATTTCAACGCCACCTTTTTGAGTGAAAGTCTTCTGGAAAGGTTGAACCAGAGAACGGAAGGTAGCATTTGCCAAACGGAAAATGGTATCATCCGATTTAAACGGAGTGGCATACCCTGTGATTTCACGAGGGGTGGTGAGCATCTTCAGAATCCGTTGTTTATTCTGACCGGCGTCGATGTAATACGCCCCATACTCCCGAATAACATCTGTGGTTGTAATTGACATGATTATAAAGATTTAAATGTTAGCATCAACTTGTTTGTTGTGTGGAAGTGAATTGATCATATCCCAGTCAGCTCCATCCAAAACAGGATCTTCTTCTCCTAAATTTTGTGCAGGGGCAACTCCTGGTTTGGCAGCAAGCAGTGTGCGGATGGCCTGAACTTTTTCTTCAGGAGTAGCAGCGATGGCAATGGTAGGGTCAATGGCATTGAACGGATCAATAACACCGGCAAGTTCTGTGCGGGCAGTGTCGCGTTCGGCGGTGATTTCGGTAACTGTTTGGGTAGCGGCGGCCACCTGTGCAGTTAATCCTTCAACGACCGAAGCATGTTCTTGTGTTAAAGTGTCAATTTGAGCGATTTGGCTGTCAATCGATTCGAGTTGTTCCTCATTGAGGAAAACTCCTTCTTCGGTCGATTCCAATACTTCCAGATTCAACACCTTATTCACGTTAAGAAATGTTTTCTTCATTTGTTGTGAATTATTTAAAGGTGAATTTTCATTCTCAGGATCCAAAGCCGGTTTAGGCTTAAAATTGGCAAGGGTCAGCAAACGATCAACGGCGCAATTAAAATCGCCTACCGAGTCAACCAGGGTTCCAATCACATCCGAAGCAAAATAAGTCCTGCCTTTCAGCTGGTCAGCGGATACCGTTGGCCGGTTGTCTTTAACGTCAGACTTGAATTTTTCATTGATCGGATTTAGGATTCGATTCTTAACCGGTGCAAAATCAAAATCATTGATGGCCCGGTCATATTCTTCATTCTTCTCGTCCGATCCGTCGGCATAAATGGTTACCTGGACGTCTCCATCGTCATTCGCTTCCGATTTCGACTTACGGCCTTCATAAACGACCATGGTACCAATGCATCCTACCATATCCGTTTCACGGCTGGCAATGATCTCTTTGGTATAGCTGGCAATATAATAGGCTGCTGAGCAGCAGCAACCATCAATCCAGGTAAGTACAGGCTTTTGACATTTCAATATGGCTTCCGACAGTTCAGCAACGGCAGAGCTTTGACCGCCTCCCGATTCTATGACAAAGATGTGACCAACAACATTTGGCTCTTCATCGGCTTCAAGCAATCGGCTGGCTTGGGTTCGGGTTCCGCGTGGTCCGCAATCCTGGTCATGCTTGGTCAGGATCGAACGCAGGGAAATGACATTGATTACTGAAAGTGCTGTCTCTTCCGGCTCTTCAGCCTCTACCAATTCTGGTTGATCATCGGCATAATAGCCTTGAATAATCCGCTTGGTAGCAGCTTCAACTGCGAACCTGCGGTAATTTTCAGGCTCTGGTGCCTTCTCTATGTTTAATCCCGTCGACAATCCTTTTAATACAGGCAACCAGGTATTACGGGTCACTGAGTCGACCTGCCAAGGGCTGCTAATAATATCTTTTAAAAACAAAAAGTTCATAACTTGCTGTATTTTCAGCGAGTTTACCGCATAAAAAAGGCGGTCGAAAGGACATCGACCGCCTGTAATAGCAGAAAATACAGTAAAAATAACCTACAGCCCCCTTCTTATTCCCCCTGAGGGGGAAAGCTAAAAACGCTCCGAATAACATTAACAGTTAATTGGAGCGTTCTTTAAGCCCTCCCTTTCGGGGAGGGTTTGGGAGGGGCAGTTAAAACGGATCCCCAACAAACTTCCCCTTCTCCACCTGTTTCCCGTAAAACGATACGCTGTGCCCATTCCGGTCCGGCGTATCCGCCCCTGTATCCAGGTCAAACGAAACCCGAAGCGGTACCTGTACCGTGCCCGAAACTTTAAACTGTTCATTCTGATCCTGGTAAATCACTATCCAGTGGCGGCCGGTCATACCCGCAATGATTTGCCGTGCAGCATCCGTATCTTTAGGTACGAAGGCCTTCAGTTCAGTCTGGTAGGCTGTGCCCGCTTTTTCTAACGATTCCTTTTCAGTCATACTCATGCTACCTGGAGAGCAATACATCTCTACAATATTCTCGGTAGTCGTAAAACTTACCGTGTTCGATCCGATCGTGATATCCGATGGAGGTACGGCCCAAATTTTCAGGACTCCTCCCAGGTTGTCAGAGGGTTTGTTCAGCTGTTTCATGTTGCGCTTTTTTGGGTGTAATATTGTCCTTTTTGCGGGACAATATTTCCATAAATAAACTGTCTACTTTACCAATAATTTCAACAAAAAAATCAATCTCATTTTCAGGCCGACGGCGGTAATATTCTTTCTTGATAGACTCATACGACCAATATTCCTCCTCCATCTTATAATGCTCCTGAAATTTCTGTATACTTTCCTTAATGCTCAATCCAACGCCCCGGTAAATGCTCACCACGTTATGCATTTTGCACTTCACAGTCGATTCAAACATCTTTCCAAACGTCACAGTATCCGTCTTCGAGAACTCCCAGCCGTAACGGTAGAAATAGTCCTGCGATATTACTATTTCCATCGTTTCCGTGTAAGTACACAATTGCTGGCGGTCAAACTGCAGATCAAAACGGGTCCGGGGTTTCTTCAGGCAGCGAAGTACCTCCTTTTGTATGTCAGGATACCGGCTGAAATCGGCTGGTAAACCATAGTTCAATTCAACGAAACGCTTTACGTAAGGCTTAACAGGAATGGTAACTACAAATTTTTCCGACATAACGGTATATTCACGGTTTAAAACTAGTTCAGTTAAAAAAACCGGTGAATGAAGCGTTTCCAATATACAAACTCATTTCAGCTTTACAAAACAAAAGCCTGTTCAAATACGAACAGGCTCTTGTTAATAGCGTCATCCCGACGCATGTCGGGACCATCCTTAAACTCCTTAATGACCTTAAGGTCCTTCTAAATGCTCGACAACGTATAAGTTGAAATAGTAGGCAATGCACAGAACTACCCATACATTGCCTGTTTACTACTGTGCAGCTTCAAAAGTCAGGTAGTATTCTTTACCCGGGATGAAGTAATTACTTGCAGGAAGCTCGGCATCAATATTGATATCCAAATTACCGCATGGAGTTGCTTTTGCAAAGTCTGCATTTTCACCAGTCTGGCTATAAACTGCCGACATCTTTGCTTGTTTTTGGCCTCCGAAATCTGTTATGGTCCCCAGCTCATGAATTCTCTGACGTTCTCGATCCACACGTAATCAGGCTGAAGTTCATCTATATACATAAACAGAGCATGTGCCAGGGTTCGGCTGTCTGCATCGCGGGGTAACCCTCCTTTAGCTTTCGAGTAATTCGTACACTCCAGGCTGGCCCACAGGTTAATCTTACACCCGGGAAATTCCGATCGCAATTTATTGACCAGCTCCCTCAATGCTTCAACAACCTTGAAATCCCTTACATCTTCTACAAAATGCATGCAGTTCGGGTGATTAAGCCAGTGACTCATCAGGGCATTGTAATCATGATTGATACAAGCCACCACCTTTACATTTTCCAATCCTGCCAGGTGGATCCCCGTGGTAGTTCCTCCAGCTCCTGCAAACAAATCGATCCAGAAGATCATGCAGCCTTTAGTTTCATCATAACCCGTCCTAAGATGCAGCATCAACGGACCAATCTGTATTTTTTCGAGTAAGTATTGTGGTTTCATGGCTTCCTTAGTTTATATACAATCATTTTTTTATAGCAGTTAATTCCGAAATGTACATCAATATCAACCATCAGATCCATCAGATCCAGATCCCTGGTAACCTTGCATATACGGTCAGGTTCTTTAATCAGAAATATGCATCCTTCACAAACCGATTTTACCTTCACAATCTTAAATGCATCAGGCTTTAAACTTATTATATCTGCAAATGTCATAGTTCCCTCCTTAATCACCTTAAAGTCCTTAAACTCCTTAATCTGTGCCATAATTTCTAAATTTTAGGTTAAACTTAATTTCGCAATCTCACCCATTGAGCCGTGGCGGATTCTGTCAAGGGTGGCCGTTTCAATTACCCCATTTGTCCCTTGACTTTTCCGGCAGGCGATCAATAACTTTATTGCGTAATTGAGTTTTTAACTTTCTCATATTCAAATTCTGTCAATCAATTGTCAGGTAAACAAATACCGTTCATTCTCTTCAATTATAATTGTTGTAAAAGGAAACCCAGTTTCAGGCACTTGCTGTATCGTTTCCATCAACCAGCTCGATCCTGTAAAAACAATATGCTTTTTGCTATCGATCGATATCTGCAGATGTATACACTTACCAGATCCCTTCTCTTTGAAAACTTTAGAGTCCTCAATTTTAAAGTGATGGACCACAATTTCACGATTAAGTATTTTAGACATCTTTATTTTCTCACCTTCAAATGCCTGACTTTTGATTTTGATATTAAACTGACTGAAGCTATTCATGGAGTAATTTTTTAATTAGATTTTTACTATTACAGTGCGATGCCCATCCTTTATAAGAGGCAATTGACTTTGCATTTCTTTTTCTTTTTAGCATTCGGGCAAAATTCTGCTTGATACTCTTACGGAGTAAGGTATGCGTGTGGCGAAATACATAGCCTACAAAATCAATTCCCCGGACATCAACAGGGAATACCTGATAGTTTCCTTTCACGGTTAGTTTCAGCCTGTCATTCATATAGGTTCTGATTTCAGCAAGCAATTGGTGTAAATAAGGTTTACTGCTGGAAAGGATTACAAGGTCATCGGCATACCGGAAGTAATATTTTACGCCTTTAACCTCCTTCATCCAGTGGTCGAAATAACTCAGGTAAAAATTGGCGAAATATTGGGAAAGATAGTTTCCGATCGGAAGGCCATCCGTGCTGTCAATCACTTCATCGAGCAACCAAAGCAGGTCATTATCCTTGATTTTTCGACGAAGCAGCTGCTTGAGTATTTCATGATCAACATTCGGATAAAACTTCTTAATGTTTAGCTTCAGGCAGTACCCGGTATTTTCAACATTCTTTAAGGCATATTTTACTGCATTTGCCGCAGCATGAATGCCTTTCCCTTTGATGCAGGAATAAGTATCTGCCGTAAATGTTGACACAAATATTGGCTCCAGCACGTTCATTACAGCGTGATGGGTGATCCTGTCAGGATAATAAGGCAACCGGAATATCAGACGCTCTTTGGGCTCAAAGATGGTGAACGTTGTATATTCAGATGTTTGATAGGTTTTGTCCTTCAGCATTTCATGCAGTTTTTGAATATTTTCTTCCCGGTTCTGATCGTGCCCGATTACTCCAGGCTGTTTCGTTTTGCCTTTTCGGGCAATTTCATCAGCCAATTGGAGGTTTTCGATGCTGTATATTTTCTCGTATAAATTGTTGATCCGTTTCATGCCTTTGCTTTTTTATGGTCGCTTTCTCCCGATTACTCGGAATACCAACACCCATTGAAAATGATTTATTTTTTGCACTGTTGGCAAGGTCTACGCTGCCAGTATCGCATAGGTGAGAGCTGACATTCGTATTCGTGTTATCGTAGTTGTAATTCGAATTCGAAAAACTGAACCTGGAAGACAGAACTAGCAGCAACGCAGCGTACAACCTTTTTTATTTTATTCCGGATAGAGGAAGTATTCCTGGTATTCCGCTTGGAACTTTTCGGCTATATACATGGCCTTTTCACTTGTATCAGTGCAAAGGCGAGAGCCGACAGTCGTATGCGTGTCAGCGTAGTAGCAAATCGAATCCGAAAAACCGAACCCGGAAGACAGAACCCTATACCAGGGATAGTATTTCCATTGCGAAGGTTTGCTCCAATCTGGACGCCATCCGTTGTTAATTGCCTTGAAAATAATCAAGAGCTTATAGGCGTTGATGATTGGTTTTCTGAACTCTTCCGGGAGCATCGATACATCGGGCAATGCAGTTGTATCAATGTTTTCCTTCGTGCAGGCATCTTCAAACGATTTGATTGTTCTGAAATCAAATACAGGTTGGTTTTTTACTGATTTTTTGGCCATGATTTTTATTGTTTAATGGTTAGAAATTGTTCGTATATATCAATGAATTGCTTGGCAGCATAAGTGCATTTTTCCTTAGTTTCAAAGCAAAGGCGAGAGCCGACAGTCGTACTCGCGTTACCGAAGTCGTAAACCGAATCCGAAAAACCGAACCCGGAAGACAGATTGAAATATGGCCAGTATTTGTATTGATTGGAATTACTCCAATCTGGAGTCCAGCCCTGGTTAATTGCTTTTACAACAATTTTTGCCTTTTCATAATTGATGGTATCAGCATCAAGTCCGAGGCTGGCGAAGCGTTCATTGAACTCTTCTTCAGTAGTTCCGCATTCTTCGCAGGCATCTGCAAAAGTTTTGATGTCTGTGTAGTCTCTTTTTTTGAAGTAATTTTCTCCAAAGGTTTCGATCAATACTTTCTGAAACCACACTGGTGATTCCGGAAAAAGCTTTTTTGCTGTTGTTTTTTTAAGAGTTAATTCCATCATTTTTAAATGTGTTAAACTGTTAATATTCAATTATTTATTTTCAAAATATATACTTTTAAGTAAAAAAATAACTTGATAGTTTACTTACCACACACCACACTTTAAAACATTGATAATCAATTATGTTTTTTTTATGCATACCGTGTGGTAGGTTAGTGGTACGTTGTGGTAAGTAGGCAAAAAACGGCTACTTACCACATTTTTTCCTTTGGTGGCGCATGTTCTGGCGGTGTGGTAAGTGTGGTAAGTGAATTTTTATTTTTCATTTTTTCTTTGAGTTTTTTATATATTAGTGAATTAATAGATATGTTTATAAAGAATCTAAATGACAGACATGGTAGGCATAAATCGAATCAATACCACGTCTTACTTTCTTCCGGTCAAAACCCAGTTGAGTCAGGGCACGGCCAATTGCTTCATTACTCATCGATCCTCGGTCCTCCGACCGTATAAGCTTCTTTTCAATCATGCAGTTTAAAACCTCGTTGGCTTGCATCCATTCACCCTCGCCATTGATGGGTTTGCGGAAATACATGCGGATATACTTTGTACACGATGTTTCCACCCGGTACCGCTCGTTTATCATCCTGAATTCTTCCCAGTCCGACTGGTGCCAGGTATAATCAAAATCCTGTTCCATCAGCGTGACGGCTTCTGCCCACAGCTGGTCCACGTCAACCTTCATACTATACTCCTGGTTAATCGATTCGAGTTCTATCACCAGCCATCGGCGATATCCCATTCCTGAAGTAATGAAACCACCCATTTCAGGTGTTTTATTCGAGGTAAAACATCCAGATCCCAGGCGGGGCATTTCTTTGGGAAAAGGATCCCGGGGCAAAAGCACTTGTATTGTACTTTGCGACGATACTTTCTTCAAAATCTCATTCGATCGCTTGGTTACTCCAACCAGTTCGTCAAACAGAATCATCATATTTTGAGCAAAAGCGGTCTCCACATCAAACTTATTGATATCATCCTTCGATATGGCCAGGTATGGACGAAGTACCGGTGGCATCAAAAATTCAAAAAAGAAAGTTTTGCCTATTCCTTCATCCTGATGGACCAGTCCTAAAAACACTGAATTTGCAATGCTTTTCATAGCGCAGGCCACGGTGGCCACCAACCACTTTTTTAAGTAACTGTAAAACCTGATCTTATAATAATCCCTGCCCTGATCGCCATATTCCCTGATGCTCAGGTGAGCGGCCAACAGGTCGATATGACTGACCCCTTTCCATTTTTCCCGAAGGCTTTCAAAATATTCGGTCACCGGGTTATAAGTAGTCATGTAGTTGGGCGATCTGAGCAGCTTTCTGAGTACCGTATCCGAGCACTGAACGCCTTCTTCAATCATGTGGATAGATATTTCCTCCCAGGTCACTCCGTACTCAAATCGCTTGCTTTTGGGCTTAATTACCGCCCTGTTTGGGTTCGGATCGAAACGGTTAACCCGTATTTCGTAATTTTCTGAAAGAAATGCTCTGACCTCGTCAATCTTATTTTGCGAGCTTACTCTTGATTCAGTCTTTAGAGAGGATATTTTAGCCATGGTATAGTATAAGTTTCAAATTTTAAGTTCAAGGGTTCATGTTGTGGGTGCGATAATGCTAATCGTTGTCATCATCCTCCCAAAGTTTCCTTGAATATTGTACTACTGGTTCTTTCAATGCCAGAAGTTTCTTTTGCATCTCCTTAATATCCCACGAATCAATAGGCTTTGAGGTAATCATTTCAGCCATTTGGAACATCACTTCTTCAGTTACCGGATTGATAGCGTAAATTGCTGAAGGATTGAGAAGTCGTGTAAACTTCGGTTGTTGTGTCGTTTCAGGAACATCGACCCTTACAAATGTTGCAACTCCAATATTTTGTTCTGTAACCTTTCCGGCCATTTTAGTATGACCAAATAATTCAACTACTGCATTTAATTCAAATTTTTCCATGATTATTAATTTTATGTTTTTTAAACTCCTTAAACTCCTTAACCTCCTTAATTCCCTATCCACTCATCAGGATCTACACTCCCTTTAGCGCTGTCAAAAATCTGCGAGAAGTCCGTGCTCTTCTTACACGTAATAGTCCTCAGATCTCCCTCCCTGTTCTTGGCAATTACCAGCTGAATAATGTTCTTGATTGAATTTCCGGCTTCATCCACCCCGTCCTTGTCGTAATATTCCGGTCTCCACGGGAAAATCACCATATCGGCATCCTGCTCGATAGCACCCGATTCGCGTAAATCAGATAACATAGGGGTTTTATCCTGGCGGCTTTCAACGCCTCGATTCAACTGGCACAGCAATATCACCGGCACATTGGTCTCTTTGGCCAGCTTCTTCAGCGATCGGCTGATCTCGGCCACTTCCCGTTCCCTATTCTTCTGTCCATAGCCATTCTCCTGGGGCGACTCCACCAGCTGCAGGTAATCAATCACAATCAGCTGACATTCTCCCCTTCTGGCTTTGTTGCGTGCCACTGCCGAAATATACCTGACATTAGCCGAGGCAGTATCGTCGATGTAAATGGGTAGATTTTCCAGTTCTGTTATAGATTTATGATAGGCATCCCAGTCAATTCCGGTCATCTTTCCCGATTTCATATTATCCTGATCGATGCCACCATTACCTAAAATTAACCTCTGGCTTAATCGGGTATCCTTCATCTCAAGCGAGAAAATACACACCGATGCACGACTTTTAGCCGCGAATTTCGAAAAGTGAAGTGCAAAAGCCGTCTTACCCATACCCGGCCTGGCTGCTATCACGATTAAATCCGATGGCTGCCATCCATAAATGGCCCGGTTCAGATCGGCCAACCCGGTGGGTATTCCTGCCATTTCACCCCGCTGGGCTTTCTCGGCCCGTTCCACTACCTCCCGGGTAGTTTCCTTCATCACCTCGCGGATATGGCGCATGCCGGTCTTACCTGCCATCAGGTCATCGATCGCCTGCGTATTCATCGAATAACACATCTCTGCTTCGTCAAAATTATCCTGGTAGCTCAGCGAGATGATTTCCGAACATCGGCGGATCATTTCCCTTAAAACATATTTTTCATAAATGATCCGTGCGTGTTGTTCGATGTGTGCTGCGCTGGCAATGCGCGAAGTAAGCTGTGTGATGGCCAGTGGACCGCCAACTTCTTCGAGTAAATTCAGCTGGCGTAATTCCTGGGTAATGGTTAGTAAGTCGGTCGTTTTTCCGGTCGAAACCATCTTATCAATGACTTCGAAAATCACCTGGTGTGTATTTTTGTAAAACATTTCGCCTGTCAGCAGGTTCGAAATCTTGTGATAGGCATCCCGCTCCAGAAGCATGGCGCCAAGCACCACCTCTTCAAGTTCAATAACCTGTGGCGGTACCTTGCCAAAAGCGGCATCTATCTGATTAGGCAAGTTTGAATACGGTTGGTTTTTTTTCTTCTGGTCCATTATTGAGTAAATTATTGGTTATTAATTCTTCTTCCTTTACCACGTAAAAGTTAGGATTACGTTTATACATGGCATATTCCAGGTACTTCACTGCCGTTTTTGGATTGTTATCCGTAATCTCTTTCAGCCTTTTCAGCGCCATCACCTCCGATCGGCTCTTGATCCACTGTCCGTGCTGCTCCTGAAGATATTCCTTCCAGAATTTCCAGGTCGATAAAAACTCCGGATCATTCCATGGCTCTTTCACTTCCACTGCCTTCATGGGTGAAATAAACCCATCGAAATTATTCCACGACTTCTTAAATTTATCCCAGGATTTCTTCATTTTATTCTCGGCCTTAAAGAAGCTTACCGATTGAGGAAGCATTACAAGAAGCTCCTCCATAGCCTCCTGTAAATTGCGGACATCAGTGCCCATTTGGTCCCATTCTTCTTGCATAGTGTTTCTGTTTTAATCAGATTAATCATTTAATCAGGTTAATCATAACTTGTCCCGATCCCTCGGGAGTTCAGACTATTTTCGGCCACTCCTTAAACTCCTCCCCATCCAGTATATCACCGGCAGTTTTGCGACCAACACGAAACATTGTGTTAGTGGAGTAAGAATACCCAACCTCAATAGATCTCTTTGATTTAAAATATTGATCTTCATTAGTATGATCCATTGGCAACCATTCCCCCCATTGCTTAAAAAAGAATGCTGTCCCTGCCTTCTTACACTGATTCCTGATCGATCTCACCCAATCCGGGTGCAACGGCCTTGCCTTCGATCCTGATTCACCTCCGCAGATAATCCAGTTAATCCCTTCATTATACCAAGCGATAAAACTCTTTTTACCATTAACATCTACAATCATATTAAACTCATCAAAATCTATTGGCCCCAGCATTGGCTCAATACTCACAAACCTTTTGGCTGCTTTTATCTGAAGAAGTATTGGAATCCGTTTATTCGCCATCTCCTGGTTCTCAGCTGTTACTCCCAGCCATACATTTTCAGGAAAATCACCGGTCATTTTATCTTTAATATTCTCCGGCCGTTTGGTCAGAATAATAAAAAGGTGTTGCGGACATTGCCTGATTACCTGCATTACCTGGTTAATCCAGTTGCAAGGCACATTTTTATGAAACAAATCACTCATCGAGCAAACGAATATCATCCGTGGCGATTTCCATTGAAGCGGATTGTCAATGTGGTCGGTATTCAGGCAGGTATGTCCATTCCAACCTTGTTTATTGACAACATTACTATAAGCATAGTAAGTTTCACTTTTGCTCTTCTCAAGCATATATGGGATCCGCATGGCCATCTTCTCAGCATAACAATTATCACAACCCGGGCTTACCTTCGAACATCCCACAATCGGGTTCCATGTTTCCGGCCGGTATCCCGGCATATTCAACCATGATATTTTATGTTCTTTCATTTTAAGAGTTTAAGTATGTTTGCCGTAGTTTTAGATACATAATCATCTATTTCAATGTGACTTCTTTTACTTGCTGGATGTGCTATTTTTAAAGTTCTTGGAATATCAGATAAAAAGTTTCTATGAATCCAGGCACCAAGGAGAATAATTATATCCCAGTCTTCCGGGTGATTCTTATCGTGCCAATCTATTCTTAATTTACATATTTCAATTAAGTCAGTTGGCAAGTATTCTACATCACACAGGTTCGTTTTTAGGCATTCGTATGGCCGCAACTGTTTGATAATACGATCTATTAACTTTCCCGACTTAGTGCTACTGCACAATGGCATCTTACCAGGCTTATTGTGCATTCCTACAAAAATGATTCTTGGTCCCATCTGATTCAATTTGGTTCATCTTAATCTCCTTAAACTCCTTAATGACCTTAATCTCCTTACCCTCTTTACAATTTACCTTCGTTATATTCAGCTATTACCGTTCTCAATTCAAATGAGTAATTGCTGTATGCCGTCTCCGGATCATGATACTGAAGCGGATAATCGCTTCCCTTGAAAAAGCAGTTAAATTCAATCTCCTGGGCTTTCAGATCGTACTTCTTCACCAATTTCAGCAAGCTTACACGCAGTCCGTACACTTCGAAAATAACCTTAATGATCCGGTCTTCCACCTCGCAATAAAAAGGCAGGTGCACCTTAAGCGGTTTAATCATATCACCCACATACGCCTCTGCAGCATCATGCAATAGCGCGGCCAGTTCAATGCCTGGAGACACGTACACATTATTCTTTTTCATCAGGTAACGTACCAGCATACTGTGTTCAGCCACCGAGAAAAACCGTGGCGACATGCCCGAAAAATGAGGCTTATACGCCAATCCTTTGGCGATATCCATCAGATCCACCATATCTGCAGTTGGCTCCAGCAGATTAAACTTCTTACCCGAAATAGTATTGATACAGCCATCCAGCTGCCTTAGCGGAATCAACTCTTCCTTAATTGCGATTTCTTTTTCCATTAAACTTTTCATTAATTGTTGGTTATTTTAAAGTCCTTATTGTCCTTATCATCCTTATGGTCATTACGGTCAATATATTCCGGCCTTCCACAGTTGCTTCTCACTTCAAATTCAATCACCCATACCCATGGATTTTTATCCCAGCTTTTTCTACCATTCAGTCACTGGGATTTTCATTCATTCGTTCAAGGCCTCTGGTTCTTCTGGTCATTCCTTTTAATAGGGCAAGAATAGCCTGCACCATTGGAGTGCTGAATAAAATTGGTAATTCTTTCATGGCTTATAATATTAATCGCATGGAAATAGCTTCTATTGCTGGAGATGGAGGATTAACCTCTTGTAATTCACTGTGAAACTCTTCCGTCCTGATCTCATTGATATCACAGGCTATCCGGCTCATAAAACAGACTACAGCAATACCGCTTTCCGTTATACCTTCCCATACTCTGGCCGGTACTCCCGTCTCCAAAGCGCTGGGTTTTAAAGTCACAATCTTTGAGGTTGGTGAAATAATGATTTTCATTTGGTTATTTTTTTATTGATTATTGGATATTCATTATTGGTTATTTTCCAAATCCTCCCCCTTGTGGGGGAGTTAGAGGGGGCTTCTGTTTTCTCTTCCACCCTTTTTCAGCGGCTCATGATTAGGCTGTTGTGCTAGCCGTTCCAGGAACCGGTTCTTTCGTTCCAGCGATGTAAAATATTTAATGTACTTCTGCCGTGGATCATGATAAGAGAATGGATATTTAGAAACATCCGGGCTCTTGCAATGCCTCTGTTTCAGCATTTCCCGATCATGATTCGGTTTTAGTTTATTCATACCTGGCATAAGTTCCACCGGCAATGCTTTCGTTGGGTTCTTACTGATCATAATTTGGTTTTTAGTTAAGATCTCTTCTAAGCACTACATCACAATATGAATCTGCATTGATTTTTATAGACGTTATCGTCTCGATTTTAAAGCCACTTTCTAACATGTCTTTAAGTGTTTTATCTGAGATCCAAGAGCTTCTTAATTCGATATACTCACCAGGGAATGACAGTCCTGACATTTCTGTGGTTTTCCAATATCTTACCCAATTTTGGGCATTGTCTTTAATAATTCCGAAAATAATTTGTTCAATATTCATTGCTTAAATTTTAATTTATAAATAGTTTAAATTGGTGTAAATCTGTAGTAATCTATATCAGCGCATTCTTTAAGACTCCCCTTGTGGGGGAGGTTTGGTGGGGGCTTTTTTATTGCAGCCATTCAAATGGCCAGCTGCCCCTGGGTCTCATACTCCAATAGAATTCAATCCTGCTAGAGGCGCTTCCTTTAGCGGGTCCCATCCTTTGCTCCTTCTGTATCAGCTTGCATTTATGCTGTCTTGAGGCATATTTACAACCCGAACATGAGGACAGCAATAGGTAAATAATAAGGATACCTACCGGGTATGTTATTTTTGAGAAAAACTTCGACCAGGTGAATGCGCATTCCGGGCAATTATTTCCATGCAGGTGAGCGTCAAATATGGCTCCGCATAAGGTACACTCGGTCCATATCTCATGGTTAAGAAGCCTGTTACTTGTTTTCATTAGAAAAGAATTTGTCGGATTGAATTTTTGTAGTTATAAAGCTCCTCGATGTGATGGAGATACTCCTTGCACGAAGTCTGAGGCTCAATAGTGAGGCTGTGTTTCTCAAGCTTTTTGAATACCTGGCTTTGATCGTACTTTTCGCTGGCGTTCAGCTTCTCCATGGCCTGCAGAAATGCCCGCGATTTCCAGTCTGCATCAAACTTATCATACTCCTTCGCCAGATTTAGAATCCTCATTGTAAATGGCTCATAATTTGCCTTAAACTGCCCAGACCTGAATGCTTCACTGCTTCCTCCGCTTCCAACCTTGCCGTACATTAACAGATTAATGCAGACCGAAATATTAATTTTATATTTCTCTGCCGTAGATTCAAGAATTTTGTAATCGGCTTTGTTGATATCGGCATCGATATAGCAGTTCATGTAATCCTTGATCTTCCATTTGCTTTGATTATTGTTGATCTCTGCAATCTGCCGCAATGTAAAGTTGGGTACCACAACAAAAAATACTGGGAGAGCCAGTTTTTTACAGACATAAAACCGGTGTTGGCCATCGATGATGAAGTATTCTTCATTAACCATTACCGGGCAATATTTAAAGAAGTTTAGTCCTGACTTAACACTCTTGATAATTTTCTCAATTTTAGCCTCGTTCAGGTCACGGTTACCGTGCAGAAACCTGAACATACCATAATCACTGGTATATTGAATTTTGGTATTACTATCCATGGGTTTATTTATTTGGAATTTTTGCGCTTTCTTGAGCTTCTTTAAGTGCGAAGTATTCAGAATTGAGTATCTCAATCAGATCTGTATTGGTAAGGCTATTGGCATATTTATCAGGAATATTTAGGATAAAACAATTTTCAGCATTTTGAATTGCTGGACACCAAAAAGGTGATTTTGGTCCAAATAGACCATTTAATTCAGTATATCTGACTTCAGGCAGAGCAGCTATCTGGGCTGAAATTTCCTTTCCTAATTTTGAATTTAACCGTGGCATATATTCCAACGGTCCGTATCCTGTTTTTTTCCAGATTTTCAAATCCTGTTCAACTGGAAAACAAATACTCGAAATACCGCCTCCAATACTCCATCCTGATGGGCGGAAGGTAATGCCACCCAATTTTTTGCATAAATCCATAGAGGCATTTATTGCTGCTACTTTTTCATTCAGAATATTGTAAATATTATTGTATAGTTCTGTATTTTTTAAAACTTTAAATTTCATGGTTTATTGGTTTTGAAGTGTTATAAATTCATGCATAAGCTTTTTAAAGCACCGGTGTGATTCGCTCGGGATCAATACACGGATCTCGTCCCGGTGATGATCCCAGAATCCTTTCATTTTATCGTCAGTGGCATAGGGGTAGGCTTCAAGCTGACTTTTTAAGTGTTGCCTGGCTTGAATAACTGTTACCTGGTCAATGCGTCGATAACCTTTCTCTTCAATTTTCTTCTGAAGTCGAATGAGTTTCTCGATATATTGGCGGGCTTCCTTTGCGAACATGGCTTAATGCTTATTTTGGTTATGTCTTGCCCGTACGATGCGTACATGTTGGATGGCGTCATAAATCGACCATACAATAATTACAACTACTATTGCCCAAAACAGTGGCACCACCATGTAGTGATAAATAAAAATTAATGCTTTCATGTCGGTTAGTTTAGGCAACAACTATACAATTGATTGACCCATAATTGCTGAAGCCATTCGGCGGTATCCATATCCAGCACGTATGTTTCTGCCAGTGGCACTCTGAAACCGTAAATAATCTGAACTTTTCGCACCAATAAACGGGTTCCTTCCAGGTGAATTCCGATCGTAAAAACCTTTTCACCTACAATTCTTTGTTCAATACTTATAGTGGATGTCATCATCGGGAGTATAAGAGTTCCTGATCAATCTTCTTATACATATCCACACAGCTTTCACGCTGAGTGCTAAACTCATTCGACTTTGGCAGTCCATTTTGTTCGTAATTGATTAATCCTCCCTGGAGCAATTCAAGATCTTCAGCAGTCAGTTCGTGTATCGCGAACTTTTTCGGCTTTTCATTGTTTGTGACTTCAACATACATAGCTGTTTGGTTTTAGTTAATGCGTGGGGACGCCTTAGTTAATTCGTGTAATTCGTGTAATTCGTCTTAATTCGTGTAATTAGTAAATTAGTGAAAATTCAGGGGCACCACTTTAGGATCTACCCCCGAAATGCTTCATCCACCGTAGCGAGGATGGGATTCGAACCCATGGCCTCAGGGTTATGAACCCTGCGAGCTGCCAACTGCTCTACCTCGCAAAATTTTGTACCGGCGATTAACCTTTACCGATACAGTGCATTCAGATTTGCAATTAAAGAACGACGGCCCTTTCAATTCAGCAGCGGCCCGACTGCCCAATCAATATTTTGGGTTAAAGTATTCCTTGTTTATGCATCCAGAGTGCAATTTCAATCCGATTATTAATGCCCAGTTTTTCGTGGATCCGGTTAATATGAGTTCTTACTGTCGGAAGCTTAATGCCAAGTTCATCAGCAATCTCCTTATCCAGTTTTCCTCCCGAAATCAAAACAGCTATCTGGAATTCACGCCTGGCCAGTGATCCTCCCGGACCAACAGGCGCCTTACAAATAATATCGAATCCTGGGCAGGTCTCCGTTTCATCACAAACCGGCATGTCAGCAGTTGTTTTCCCGTCCATCAAGTCAGGGATATGATTACAGGCTCCATATCGGCAGGAGACAAACGTCTCTTCCATTTCATCAGCCCCGGTAATGCCTAATTTCATGCGAAGACAGTTACACGCCTTGCGATCGGCAATCAGATCAGCCTGGAAAGGTTCTCTCATTTCATCTGGCAAGGTGAGGTAATCAACCGTTGTCCCGTTTAAAATGGCTCTGGCCTTATTTTTAAATCGGTAGATTTCCAGCGTATGATCTTCCAATCCTGCGGGGATATTCATATTCATAGCTTCTTGATTTGCGCCGTCAGGCCGTTTAAATGTTCCTGATGAAGTTTTGCTATTTTAATGGCGTATTCAATCACATCTGTTCTATCCTTATCGCCGCGTAAAATCTGGTCAATATATCCTGCAGAGATTTTAAACTCATCTGCAAGGGTTTGGCGATACCCCTTTGGCATCATCCGCCTCAATTTCTGTAACTCTTTTTTAGTCATTATAATCCTGTATTTAAAAAGTGTTGTAATTGTGTTATATTCGTGCTGTAATAGTGCTGTAAACCTACAGAAGAAATATGTAATTACAAAATAAATCTGTAATTATTTACAAATATTTTTTGTATGAATTATATATCATTGAATATTAAATACTTGTTTGATAGCCAGGATTTATCAGAAGAAAATTATGGTAAGCTTTTTGATTTGAATAGAGGTGCTATACAATCTTACACAACTGGGAAAGCATCACCCAAAATAGAAGCATTACAAAAAATAGCTGTAAAATACAATTTGCTTATTGATGATTTAGTGAACAGGGATATCAGTAAAATAATTAATACAGAGTCTGAATTACACTCATATCCTGTTAAAGAAGTCGCAAACCCCTCGAATGAATCAATTACTCTCTATTCCTGTCCTGAATGCATTGTAAAGCAAAAGGATATTGAATCACTTGAAAAGGATAAGCGTTATTTAGAAAAAGAGAATGCGCTGCTAACAGAATTACTTGAAAATTATCGTGAGAATGCAAAAAAAGAGACCGAACCTCCGGATAGTACACAAGAAAGGCAAGGTACAAAACTATAATAATATTATTAAACTGGTTTGGTGGGGTGGGAGAGAAATTAAGATTGTGAAAGTGATATAAGATGAAGATTGCATTTGAAAATTAAGTGATATGTATATAGAAGATTTAAAAGAGAACCTGAAACTTGTAAACGAATTACGGGATGAACTAAAAGTATTGAAAAAGGAAGCCAGGCGTGGTTATACCTTACACGAATATATTGATCTAATACAAGAACGTTTATGGAACGATCATGGCGAAAGAGATCGGTTTGCGGAACCAAAACGACTTGCTAATTTCAAGTTAGATGAACTCAGAGACATTAATAAGGAACAGTTTAATTCTGCATTTTCAAAGAATAAAACTAAGCTTCTCTCAATTCTGAATCGTTACATAAAGGATTTGCAAATCGGATTTCAGGAATCCGATTAAGTATCAACGAAAGTTCATCAATATTACGCCAATATATACAAGTAATGTCCCTGTGTCCATTTGTATAAACCGTAAGGCCTTTAATTCCATTGATAATAAAGAATTTTAGTTCAATAGTTCGGCATCCTGATTTAAAGTTATAGTAAATCATTAAATGATGACACTCCTTTATTGGCCACAATACTTTCACTTCGAATCTGCGCCAGAAGTCGCTTGATGAGAAGAAAATTTGAAGTTCATTTTTCATTGATTAAAATGTATATAAACGATTTAATTTATACCAAAGCTAATGATTTAGGTAAATGCGTTAAAGGACAAAGTTGACATACACATTATATACTATCAACATTCCCAAATACAATACAAAACGAACAGATACACAAAACACGTTTTTTGAAATAGTAAGGATTAAGTGGTTGCAAGGGTTTTGAATCTCCCGCCAGCTCCACGAAGTTCTATAACATCACTGATATTCACGTATTTACATTAAAAATGTGTATGTCAGTTTAAAAAAAGTGTATGTCGTTGTGTATTTTTAGGTTTTAGTGTGCGTGGGGACGCTGCTTTACTGACTATATGAAACGACAGAAATTGTTCAGGGCGCCGCGCCTGTTTGATCAGGGCGGTGACCTTACAAAACCCTGGTGGATCGAACTGGGGTATCGGGATCCTCGCGACGGCATGATGAAGCGTAAGCGATATCAGGATGGTTTTGCCCAGTTGCGGACAAAAAAAGACCGGTATAAGTTTGCAGAAGAATTGATCAACAACCTCACTGCAAAACTTCTTAAAGGTTGGAACCCTACCGACGATTCATCGGTACAGGTAGTATATGTCGATGATCTGGAGTATCACCAGGCAGCTCAGGTATACGGCCGCAAACGGAAAGCAAATAAAAACGTCCGGTTCTACGCATCAGAATATGTCACTCTTCAGAAAAGCATCAAAGCAAAAAAGACTTATGAGAGTTACCGCGGAAAGCTGCGCGAATTCGTCTCCTGGCTTGAACGGGAAAAATTAATCGATAATGATCTTACCACCTACAACCATGATTTAATACTGCGATTTTTCGATTACCTGATCATTGATCGAAAATTAGCTGGACCAACGATTGAAAAATACAAATTAACGCTCGATGGATTCTGGGCTTACCTCATTGATCGCAAAGCAATAAACGAAAGTCCGGTTGGTAAAATTCAATTGCCCGAAACAGGCGAAGACTTTTCAGCTATTCCTTTTCTCGACGAAGATCTTCAGCAAATACTTCCCATCATCAGATCCGAAGATCCCCAGCTATTCATGGGAGCGATGATTCAGTACTTTTGTTTTGTTCGCCCTGGTGACGAGCTACTCAAGTTAAAACTAAACCAGGTAAACTTATCGGCTCGAACAATCCATATCCCAAAAAATGTAGCAAAAAAGAGGAAAGAACGGACCGTTGATATCCCCGAACAGATGTATAAGATTTTGGTCGATCAGGGAATACAATGCTATGGCAAGGATATGTACCTGATAGGTCCGTTTGGCCGACCTGGTAACCGACCAATAGGTTATAACACTTTGCGGGGCCGCTTCAATAAATACCGTGACCGGTTGGGATTAACTGATCTTTATAAATGGTATTCATTCAAGCATACTGGCGCCGGAAAATTACTGGAGAGCGGTGCGACAATTATCGAGATCATGAACCAGCTGGGACATACTGATATCGCCTCCACCTATCGATACATCCGCCGTCACTTTGGCGATCGTTCGGAGCATGTCCGTACTAAGTTCCCCGATCCTCCTGGTTTCGGTTTTAATGAGGTACCGGAGTCAATTGAATTCTTTATTTAAATCGAAGCTTTTTTAAGCCTCCCCTTGAGGGGGAGGTTTGGTGGGGGCTAAAAAAACCCCCGGACAACGCGTGACCGGGGGAAACCAATAATCTATAAAAAAAAGAGAAAATCCTAACCTTCAGTATCAACCCTGATATTAACCGGATTATGGCTGATTTCATTAAATATTGAATTGCCTTAAAGTCCTTATTCTACTTTGCAATAAAAATCCCTCCAACCAACCCAACTGCTCCATACACATACCAATGATCCCACCATCTGCTTACAGGTTTTACGATCAAGGCATTTCCAACAGTAATTTTGCCATATGGGTTTTTAATCTTCGGATCGAACGGATCTGTTAGTCTTGCCTGTACCAGGTTATCCTTGCCGTTCTGAGTTGTATAGAGTTCGATTCCGGTTTGATAAAAATAACTTAAATCTGAACTGCCTGGTTGTATTGTCTGGTTCAAAAATAAATACCGGTCATTCCATTTCCCAATTTGTCCATGTATGGTATCCGTTTTAGTTTTCCAAAGGGTATCATGCAGAGCCATGGTTGAGTGGTTAGAGGCTTCATATTTTAGTCTCAGCGCCTCCGTAAGATCTCTCCATTTAATATCATTTTTTCGCAGTTCCGACGCGCTACTTAGTCCGGCATCCAATAGGGCCTGCTTCAGGTTGTCTTTTTCAACCACATCAGCTCGGATGATCGAGATAAGATCACCGTTTTTACCCTTATGAAAGGTAACCGAATCATTCATCGCACTTAGTTGCACACTCTTCAGTTGTAGTTCGTCCTTGAGTTTGTTATTCGAACATCGCTGAACGCCAAACACGCAGACAGCCAGTACTACTAGCGCCACCCACCAATACTTTAAAACAATTGCTTTCATACTCTCAGTTTAAATATTTGTTCTCAATTTCGCAGCCAGCAGCGCCCTGTTGGATCAGGTCAATAGCGCTTACCATATCAACCCGGTTATTATACTTCTCCGAATGTGCCAGTGTTTTACCGTTTTTAGAAACAATCTTGAAACTCCACTTCTGTTTGAAAAGTCCGTTTCTGGTGATTACTATTTTCATGGGTTTGATATTGTTTGTGATGATGAAGCAGTTATTGTTGATGTTTCGCTCGTATCCTTCACTCCTGTTCGCATCTCTGCAAACTTCTGGATTGCTTTTGGTACCACCGTGGCCACCACCAGGATCGTGAATATATCCCAGTCGATTCGTTTAAGCTGGGTCATCAGCATATTAAACGACTGTTCGCTGATGCTCTTATCCCTAAGCAACTGAACATACTGGGCAAAATGCGATTCATACGACTCATTCGAGAAAAACATATAAATGATCAAAAGCACAAAAAACAGCGCCTCAAGCAACCGCATAAACGATCTGGAAACACTTCCATCCTTCTGTACCTCCTCCAAAAAACCTGTCTTCCCTTTCATCATTTTAATTTTTTAATCAGTACAATCCTCAAATCAGCTTAATCATAGTTCAGACTCCTTTTTTTTAAGCCCTCCCTTGTGGGGAGGGTTTGTTTGGGGCTTTAAGTCTCCCCTTGTGGGGGAGATTTAGAGGGGGCTGGAGGGTTTGGGTGGGGCTATCCTTTCACTCTCAACAGTTCCCCGCCCGTCCAGTACCTCACATCGCTGTGCACCCAGCTTACTCTATCCTCAATACAAGTGATCCCCAGCTCCTGCCAATGCTCCTGGATATATTGCCTCACTTCTTCAGCCGGTACCGCGAAAAGCTTATCCGAAGCCCGCCCAAACGAATGCTGTGAAGTTGGCGAGTAAAAGCTGCTATCCGGCGTCCTCAATCCCGACCAGTTTCGGTCCCCGCCGTTCCACCAGCTGTTGATCGTCACGCTCCCAAACACATCCCTTAGTTTTTGATCAGCCTCAATCAACCGTGCATCGAGCAACCCGATTAAAATATGAGGTACCGACGAATATTTTAGATATAAATCCTTCGGAATATACTCGTCAAGAAATAAGTTGTCAGTCAGTTTAATTCGTTCCATTTTGTATGACATTATTTAAGCTTCTTCTAATAATTTCATCCGCCACACTGCGCTCGTTTCATCTCCGGTCAGCACGCAGAGATATTCAGCGTCGATTGTATACGAGCGGTCACCCAGATTACCGGCATCCACTCCTGAGTGTTTTTCGCCAGTGGTAATCGTTGGCACTGAATAAAGATTATACCATTCTTCATCATTTAAAAAATGCCATTGAATCATCCCCTGCATTACCCTGAATTCAAACCGTGGACCATACACGAAATTTATCCAATCCTCCTCCGATCCTGGGAATCCATTGTCAACTGCAATTTCATAGTTCGATTTTCCATCTTCACCTTTTAAAAATGCAATCTGCTCTTCGGTCAAATCCTGCCACCGCAGCGGGTCGCCCTTCAGTTCAGCCTTCTGTGCGTCAGTCATATCCTCCCAGTAAAGCCCTTTAAGCATCTGAAGTTGTTCAGGAGTGAAATCCTCAAACACAAACGGATTTCCCTTTATCGAGGCAAACCACTCTTCCTTGGTACCCGTAAAAATGCCCGACAAAACAGCATCCAGGTAAGCAGATATTCCGGCCACCGCATTACTCACTGTGATGTTTACCTCTTCAATAGGCTCTTCAACAGTTAAATTTACCTGCTCAATGGTCTCGTTTACTATGATTTGGAAAATTTCCATTATAACAGCCCCCCTGCCCCCCGTTGGGGGGTTCCTTTGCGATCTGTTGTTTTATCAATATATCTTCTCATAGCAATCATCTCGTTTCTTCGTTCTTTAAGCCCCCTCTTTTGGAGGGGGTTTGGGGGAGGCTTGTCCATTACAGCGCCGAAATATAGCTTTGTATTACCCATTTCCCTTCAACGTAAATTTTTTCGCGCTGGTCCTGAAACCTGATCCGCAGATCCCACATATATGTCCCTGCTGCTAATTTGATTATCTGCGGAGGAATAGTGATTGTACGTTGCTCAACATTTATAACCATAGTCCCATCCCCTGGCCTGAATTGCTGCATCACCGGTGTGCCTGACGATTTCCTCACCTGCATGATGGCTGCTGCATACTGAAGATTATACAAATCACCTTCGGGCAGTGTAAACTTGATGCCCTCAAAAGTAGTGTGGCTCTTGTATTCCTTTAGATTATGAGTTTGTGTCCCCATTTTCATAATATGAGTGATAAATTTAACTTCACATTCCTAATAAAAAATAATCGGGACAATCACCCTCCTCCATCTCTTCCGGTCCCGATATATTTTTAATAAAACTACCTTTGTGCGCCCGTTGACGAAAGGACAAATCAACAGGCATGTCCCGGGACGATAGACTCCGCCCGATCAGCTTTTTTATATCCCCTTCATCCAACGGAATGAAAACAAATCGATTCAGCCCATCATCCCAATGAAATATCACTTCTTTACCCTTCTCTAATCCAACGTATGCCATCAAAGCCTCCCCAACCCCTCCACAGGGAGGGGCTTTTTGCAATTCGTTATTTCAAAATTGTTTCTTTTCATATCATAAATCTAATTTCTTCGTTCTTCAAGTCCCCTCCCTTTGGAGGGGATTTAGGGGAGGCTGTAGGTTTGGAGGGGGCTCTATTTCTTCATCCACCACTCGTAAAAATCCTTCACCGTCGCCCGTCGCTGCCTGATCCTGCAAACCTTATTTCGGTGTATGCATAGTTGTTTTGGTTCGTAATAATAACTCCTGGGCTTTGGCGACGTCGATATCGATCCCGCCTTATAATCACGGCAAACCACCGCGAACCACACCGTATCCGGCGTATTCCCGAAAAAATAATCAGGTTCCCCGGCCTTCAGCACCTTCCCGTTTCCCAACCTGATATCAGCTTTCGGATACACCACAAACTTGTAAGTTATTCGACCCAGCTGCTCAACTGTATCTGCAACCAACTTATTACAATAAGCCAGGTACTTCGTATACTCCCCTTGATCTGCCTTTTTAACAACCGTCGGCGTTGCTGCCATCAGCAGCGGAAACAAAAGCAATAAGTAAAGTTTTTTCATTTTTTTTGATTCTTTATTGGATATTCAATATTCGATATTGGTTATTTTCCTTACTGACCTTAACCTCCTTACTTCCCTTATTTTTATTCCAGTCTTATTAATCCGTACCTAATTCATCTTTAATCTTTTTCTTAAAAAGTCCTTCCAGATTATAAAACCCTTGCCATTGTGTAATTTTAAAGCCGTTTTTTGCAATCGAGAATATAAGTACTCCCGAAATAAACCATCCGATTAGATTGTAAGTGGGTAACCATTGCTGTTTGCAGGTAGTATCCCACAGATACGCCATAATAATTAAAACGATGGAAATTAACATCCTTGGAAATGTTGTGCACCAAACAATTTTTGTTGAAAATCTTTCGCCTCTCAATCGTCTGGCTGCCCAATATCCAAAAAGCATGTCCAGAATAAAAAATAGTATTACCAGGTGAACCAGATCCTTAATCGGAAGAAAATAACCAATGATAGCACTGATCGTTCCGCAGAGTGTTTTCCAAACCCAATCAGCCATCGAATCTAAAGAGAGTAAAGTGTTCATGACGTTTTGATTTCAAATATGGTGTGAAATGCTACTTAACGAAAGGACAAAAAAAAAGCGACCTCCGCCGCTCTCTTTCTTTAAGCCCTCCCTTGTGCGGAGGGTTTGGGTGGGGCTTCTTTTTTTAAGCCTCCCCCCACGGGGGAGATTTAGAGGGGGCTGTTGGGCTGTTTACATTTCCACCAATCCCGCCGGCCTATACCCTTCTTTCAAATTAATCAGATGGGCCTTGACCCAGCAAACTTGTTGTAAGTTTTTTTCGGTGGTGTACAACCTCGATGCCTGGAAACGTACAGGTGTATCAATATATTTGGCCCAATACTCGTTGGTGTAATATAAAAACGAATTCTCATTCCAATATGAGACATGCGTCGGGTCCTGGAACGCACCCCGGCCATCAGTCGAAGGAACCTGGCAAATAAGGTAACCGCCCGGAGCCAATACCCTCGAAACTTCCTGCATGGTATGTATTGAATCTCTTAAATGTTCAAATACATCCATCGCCCTGATTATCCCTACCGAACTGTCATCAAATGGCCACCGTCCGTTCAGATCGCAACAAAAATCAGCATCCTTTAAATCAACCGTCTCATATCCCGGCTTTGACGCCATCCGGCCACCCAATTCAACCTGGCGCAATCCGTTCAGATCCGCCCAACGTTCAACCAGCGTTTCAATATACTGATCATGTATCCTATGTACATTTTGCTGAATCTCCGTATGATACCTCCGGTAGGTTTGACCGGCGTGGTTCCGGTAAAAATATAATCCCCGGTCAATATGCCTGAATTGGGTAACAGCATACAACCGGCACATCAGATCCAGGTCATCCAATATCCGCATTTCAATGTTAAAACCACCAATAGCCTCATAAATCGTCCTCCGGAATGCACGTAAATGATTGGGCGCATACCATATTTTCGAAATCGAATCAGGTGTTGGCGCAAACGAAATATGCTCCTCCCACAGCTCGTCATATTCCCTGTACCTCCAGCCATAAACCTCCGGAAAATGATCGCCTTTGTCATGTATCGTATTGCTGTATGCAAATCCCACCTCCGGATCTTCAAACGCTTTCTTCACTTCCTCAATGGCATCCGGGTGTAACCAGTCATCATGATCCATCTCCAGTAAAACATCACCGGTACATTGCTTGCAAGCCAGCGCTTTTAACGGTCCAACCCATTCCGGAGCCGTCTCAATCACATAGTTCTTAACTCTTTTGTCATCGAAGTCTAACACTTTTGCCCCATTATTGTACACAATCACCCATTCAAAAAAATCCTGGTCTTTAATCGATTCATACAATTCGGGTAAATACTTGCTGTCATGGGTCGGGGTAAAAAGTGAAACTTTCATAGATTAATTAAATATTGTTGTTAAAAAAAATCAGATTAATCAGCGTAATTAGCTTAATCATAGTTCAGACTATTTAAACGTTTGTCCAATCATTATTGTATGCACATAATCCAGGTGTGGTTAATGATGCCCATGCTGAGTTCCCTGTTACTTCTGGTATTGGTGATCCATCTGCATAATGCTGTGCTTTCAGGTTTTCTGCCAACCAAACTTGTGTTCCAATTTTTACTGTATTATATCGGTAGCCGTCAATATCTACAAAGCCGGGGTCTGTGGATGAATCACAAAGAAGGCGAATAGGGTGACCACAAGCTAAAAATTCATCTGAAACATTAAAATCATCATTGTTATAAGAAGTCAAAACATTATAGTGCATTCCATAATAGACATTTGACGTCCAGAACCCACCATAAGTCATCAGGTATCTATACACCCCATCATATCCTCTTGCACCTGTCCCCCTAAGATTAAAACCGCTTGAATTATCTGCACCCGTATTTGGACTATTCCAATGTAAGTATCCTGTTTCCTTTAAATGCCCTCCTCCAGTAGGCTGTCCTCCAACATTTGATTGTAACGTAAATACTTCTTGTGCTGTGGGTACATGCCATCCACTAACAAATGTTCCTCCTGTTGCGGCATACCAATTATAAAGCGGTCCAAATTTGGAGTTGGCGGGAACAATGATCGGTCTCGCTCTCAACAGTTTTCCAGTCGATCCAATCAGTAACCTCGTATTATTTAATATCAGGTCGCTCATACGTTTGCCCAATTGTTATTATATGCACAAAGTCCGGGAGTTGTAAGCGCTACCCAAGCTGTATTGTCGGTCACTTCGGGTATTGGATCTCCATCGTAATAATGGGTGGCTTTTAAATTAGAAGATAAACAAACTATATCTCCTATCTTTATGGTTGCATATGTGGTACCATCAATTATAACGGTATCTCCTGGGCTCCAGGTAGAATCATCTTTGAATAAACGAATAATATTACCATACATAAATTCCTGCAAATATGCATCGGATAATTCAGCAGATGTGTTTGTAATGTAAGCTATATAAGCATGAGTTCCCCATAAGGAATCTGAAGTCCAAAAATTCCCATGTACATTAAATACAGAAAAATTTCCTGCTGCCCCACGAGTGCCTGTCCCCTTTGCATTAAATCCAAAACTATTATCTGCTCCTGTGTTTGGTGTTGCCCAATAAGTTGTTCCAGCCGCTTTTAAGTGTCCTCCCGCAACAGAAGTACCTCCGCAAGCGGAAATTAACGCTGTTAACTCTAACCTGGTCGGCACATGCCAACCACTTCTAAATATTCCACCATTTACTACATTCCAGTTATATAATAAACCATAATTTGATCCTATAATTTGCCTTGTTCTCAGAAGCTTTCCCCCTGTTCCCATAAACCCAGCGCTATGTTTGAATATCACATCAGCCATTACTAAGTCGTTTTGGTAAGCTTTAAATAACAATTAGGCTTGGCATACCACGCCTGTGAAACCTGTACACCTTTTACCTGTACCCCGATAGTGGGCGAACCTGCCGGAGTTATGATGATCCCGCTTAAACGAACAGATTGTGCGCCTGCAACATTCTGGATCGGAATTATTCCTGACCCCTGGCCTGTTTGTCGATATGATTTATCTGCGGCTCCTGCCGTTTGCGGACCCATTACAACCCCTTCAACGGTGGCTCCGACAACACTACATTGAATACCAACCTGGCACCCCTGGGTTCCGGCAGCCGGTTGAAGCCCTATTACCGCTTCGTACTGATAGGTAGTTGAAGGTAAAACAGAAATTGGAGTAAAAATATTGGTAACGGTTTGTGCCGTACAGGCAACCTGGTTGCCTTGCACGCCAAAATCAACATGAAAACCTTCTCCCTGGTTGCCTTGCGGCCCGGTAACTGATGCCCCTTGATTGCCTTGATTTCCCTGGTTACCTGATCCGGTAGCACCTTGATTTCCTTGGTTGCCCTGCGGTCCGGTTCCGGCTGAAACAAATTCCAATCCATCTTGAGTTCCTTTTACAGCTAAAAACTTCCCTTGCTGACCGGTATAACTCGATGGACAATCGAACAACAAAATGAATTTCCCATCTTCCGTGGCAAATTGATTCCCTTCATTTCCCTGGTTTCCTTGGTTACCTTGATTTCCAGCTCCCTGACTTCCCTGATTTCCCTGGTTACCTTGATTTCCAGCTCCCTGACTTCCCTGATTTCCTTGGTTCCCTTGATTTCCGGCTCCCTGGTTGCCCTGATTCCCCTGGTTCCCTTGTGGTCCGGTTCCGGCTGAAACAAATTCAAGCCCGTCTTGAGTTCCTTTAACAGCTACAACTTTACCTTGTTGACCGGTATAACTCGATGGACAATCAAACAACAACGTAAACTTGGCATCAATCACCTCTACCTGGTTCCCGGCATTCCCTTGATTTCCCTGGTTCCCCTGATTCCCGGCTCCCTGATTTCCTTGGTTCCCTTGATTTCCTGCTCCCTGATTCCCTTGATTTCCCTGATTCCCCTGGTTGCCTTGGTTTCCCTGGTTACCAGCACCTTGATTTCCTTGATTTCCTTGCGGTCCATCTTCCGGTGGTACATAACTGGCCAGCCATTCCATAAATACCGGGTCGGTCTCGGTTGTAACCGAAGCAATTCCCTTCTGTATCTTGATCAGGTCAAAATCTATTATCGTATCCGTCTCAATAGTCGTTGATGTTCCGGTAAAACTGATCCGCACCCGGTTAATCAGGTTACTGGTCGCCTTGAAGTCCGTAAACGGTATAGTAATGGGCTGGTAAGTGGTCAAAGAAGAATCAAATCCATATTTTCCATCCTTGATATATACAGGCTGACTGCATACATTAAAGCCGTTCATCAGCTTAATGTAAATGCTTTCCGAAGTGCCAAACATCCGATTGGTCCGCACACTTAAAACCAGGGTCGATTGACTAATGTCAACCGTTGTGCTTTTGATAAACGAAAACAAGATCCGGCCAAAAGTTTCCGGGTCAAACGTTACCCTTGTTTGCTTCGTACCATGCGAAGGACTTACCGTACTTTCATAATCAATCGAAGCCGTGGCTTCGGTATGATCGGTAAACGAATCCCATTCCACATTCTCATCATAAATCATTTCATCGGTTATCGATGCTGGCGAAGTCTCCCCGGTTGCTACCAGTATATTTTCAAGTAAAAGCTGTGTGAGCGGGTCAAGCTCCGGGGCCAGCGGCGGATCGGCAGGCGTACCGGTTGCAACTCCTGAAACTGACGAAGTATTAACGTAAAACGAATCAATCCGGTCAAGCGTTCCATCGGCAGGGTCAAGGGTAATCTCATGTGCAGGCGAAGTGTAATACTCGCCCTGTATGTAATAACCACATTCCGAAACCAAAAACACCAAATCATGCAGCCAGGTAACTGTTCCATATACCCTGTAATCCGGATCTTTCGATTGTTTCAGGTGCAAAATCTGATCCGGGCCAATCTTTGCCTGGTCTTTCGATTCTGCTCCGATGGTTACGGGTGCATGCCCTCCAGAGAAAATCTCCACAAAGTTTTCTCTTTCTAACCCATCTACGAAAGTATAAGTATGAGTAGTGAAATTATCCTGAACCGTATCCCATTCATTAATCGTGTAATGAATAGGGACTTCATACCCTTCTTTTGGTAGTCTTATAGTTACCGGTGCGCCTATGCTTCGGGTCCCGGGCAGAACTCTATCCAGGTATTGATCGATGGTTTCAACAACCACATACGCAGGATCAGGCAAATTGGCAACATAGTAGTAATTGCATGATTTTGCATCATAAGGTGTCGGAATACGAACTTGTCTCGATGCGTTTATATCAATCATGTGAGTATAATTTTAAAGGTAACGGGAATGGTTGTTTCAAAAGGAGCATCCAGCCGGTAAATGGTATTCGCATGATACCCGCCTCTCGACTGCGAACTGATAATTCCGAAATGTTCGGTAATATCCTTATCATCTGCATCAAAAACCTTCAATGTCTTATGTTCGGGGATGGAATAAAACAAGTAATTCGTGCCTGTTTGCATCAGGCTGTTGGCTCGTATCTTTACATTATCCTGTGTCCCGTCGTAAATTAACTTTTCTTCATTCGAAGTATTATAAATGTTATAGATAGGTCCAACTGACACCCATACGCCAAATAATAGCGTCGGACAAAACCCCTCGCTGTCAACCAAATATTGATTAAGCTTTTCCGGTACAGTATCCTGCCAATTATCTGCACCCGTCCTGAACTGTTCTTTGGTAATCACAACCAACATTCCCGTACTGTAGCCGCCAATCGATTCACAATAAGTATCTCCCCGTTCAATCCACCGGGTAACCCGCGGAGGTAATGCACGGGGAATATAAATGATGCCGTTCCACAGATTCGAAAATATACGGTCAGGACATGGCTCACTGATAACCCCCATCAGGATATTGATGTAGCCGGGATAAAACTCCTCATAATGATACACAGCATCAAAAACAAGAGTTGCAGTCGTTACTTCTTCATCAATAGGAACCTTGGCAAAAATGTAATAGATCGCATCTGAAGGGAGTGTTATCGTATCCATTTCAACGGTCCACCAGCGTTCAGGGTGATAATTTTCAGGCCCTATAGCAACTATTTGAGCCGGCGACAACTTATTCCACAGATGAATGCATATTTTCCCGGCAGTGTAACTGATAATATTTGGATTCACTTCATCCTCCGAAAACAGTATCCCATCCGGGTGCCACTTCACATTGATGCCCTCCTTATCGCGCCATAACTTACGGATCATCTCCGAAAGCTGCATATAAGTCACCGGGTTCGGTTTACTTACCCCCCGTATAGTCTTCAACAAACTTTGTAACTCATCCATCTCTTTTCTTCTTTTTAAGCCCTCCCTTGTGGGGAGGGTTTGGGTGGGGCTTTCGTTCTTCAAGTCTCCCCCTTGGGGGAGATTTAGAGGGGGCTGTAGGGTTTGGGTGGGGCTTTTAGAAATGATTATTCTTATGCGCCTCCGTAAACACCAGTTCCAGCTCGTCATTAATCACCATATCCCTGAAAGTATCTGTCAGATCAAAATCTCCGTCTTCCAGATTCACTGGCACAATCTTTCCTTTCCATACCAGCCAGATGAATTTCGAATAAATCAGATCCTGCAGGGCTTCAATTTCTGCCACACTGATCCGGTTGCCCGGTATGATCGTCCATTTCCTCGAAGCGCTCTTCGAAGTCACAACAACCGACCGGTCCCTGGTCTTAGCAGTTCTGTCCAGCGTTTGCATTCCCGTTTCTCCTTCCGATCCTATACTCAGTTTTACGGCACCCGTAAACCAGGCATCATCTATCCCTGCCAGCGAATTAGCATAAAACAGAAAAGTGTTATTTTCATAGTGATCCTGATCAATGATGAAGGTACGCATCTCCCCTATAGTGGTAAGTCCCTCCATCTGGAACACGGTAAATTGAGTGGTGTTGGCAGGTAAATTCCAGTGCGCAGGGTCAAGTATAAACTCATAAAGCCCATCAGGATCAAGTGTAACCATTCGCATCGTCGAGCCTGCCGTCCCGTCAGCCATAGTGTATATAATATACAGCGCTCTTTCTACCGGTTCCGTTCCCGGAAGCAGGTACCATAACCTCACAGGTTGATTGTAACATATCCGCTGATTATTTGGCCGGCGGGTCAGATACTTATTTCCCTGGATAAAATCCGTGTAAAAATTGGTTACCGCCTCGTTATATTGCGCCTGCCGGTCCTGGCTCATGCCACCTTTCAGTATGCGCATTGCAATGCCTGTACCTGTCTGCCAGGCTTCAATTTTTTGCCCGAAGGTTGCCGATGCATCATCATCATCGATGTAGCTGGCCCCTGCTAAAATGTTAATATTAAACGAGCGTAGCGGATGCTTCACCGCTGTCTGATCTCCGTACGGAAAAGTAAAATTATAATCAGTCGGAGCATCCAGGTATTCCGAAAAGTCAAAAATAGCCTTTCCCGAATCATCATCCTGCAAAATCCACGGTCTCGAGTCGATAAACGGACCGCCGGCCACTGCTCCATCCACACTGGTAGCCTTCAGCAATGCCCTGGGCGATTCCCCCTGTAAATCATCATTCGTCACCTCAATTTCAACCCTATTGCCCGATAACTGAACAACCCCGCCATATATACTGTGATTTACTGCCATCTGATTTACTGTTTTGAATATTGGTTATTGATTATTTTTTACTATCCTCAAATTTACCTCCAAAACCCATCATCCCAAAGGACAACGTCATCCCGAATTTATTTCGGGATCCCCTGATCAAAGCACCCCCTTCTTAATGACCTTACTGACCTTAAAGTCCTTTTTTAATCCTGCCAATCCCTTAATCAGCTTAATCCTGTTCAAGACTAATAAAGCCACAGCTTCCCAAAAAATGCCCCCACATTCATTAAACTCCATGGAGTTCCAGGTATCGTCGGAATATCATAAGGCGTATAGGTTCCTATCTTCGCATAACCCGCCGAATCCTTTACCGATACATAAACATTCGTTGTCCCATCGAAGCAAGCGCCTCCTGCATTCTTGATCCCTGCCGGAGTAATGTTTGCACTGCTTATTCCCCCGTTGACAGTCGAAACTTCCATCCTCCAGATTCCTTCATTATCATCTTCACACATCCATAGCGATTGATCTCCCGTTAACGGTTCGATTGCCCGCACCTGCTGCTGCTTGGTACCTGCTAATCCGCTGAAAATGTAAAAATTCCATGCAGCGCTTAAAGATGAATACTGCGACCGGTCGCTCCGCTCGGCTGCCCACATCCGTGTTGCCGTCTTTCGCAGTTGAATAAGTTCCCCCGGGTGAATATACGATACCCTGTTCCACGCATCATAAATACCCTCATGTCCCCTGAATATTTCTCCATCCCGGCTGCATGCATAGATGTAAGTATCGTAAAAAATGAAGCTGCGCAAATGTCCTGTGCCCCCTCCGGGTGCCTGCATCGCCTGTGCCTGTCCCGAGGCGTAATTGTCAAACGCTGCAAGTATGGGCAATTTATAAGCCTGGCATCCGTGTGCCCTGCCAATCATCAGCTGTTTGCCTTCATAAACAGTATCAACGATGCTTATCCCGGAAACGCTGTACGTATCGAAAATTTGTATCGTTTTATACCGGATATTATCCATGTCGCTCAAATCACAAACATGGACCTGTCCAGCTTTCCCACCAACAAACAGAAGTTTATGCTCCGCCGAATAATCCACGCAGGTATAAGGAGCATAATCAGCGTCCGATATTTCACCAAACACAGGCATTGGGCGTGTCAATCCGGCTTCATCAACCAACATAGGCTGTCCGTTTAGTGTTACACCTATAAATTTCGGCACGAACACAACTCCTCCGGCATGTTCCCCGGTCCCGTCAACTGTTTCGCTGTTGTAAACAAACACATTATCTTCATTCTTGAATACAGTTAGCCTGGCGTTAACATACTCCGAATGATTCGCCTGAATTTCCATCTCCTTAATAAAGAACGATCCGTCCCGGTCCAGGTATGGCTTGTAAATCTCATTCAGCACCTTGTAAAAAATGTTCCCCGGAAATCTGAAATCTGCCAGTACCGGCAGCGCATTGGCATAAAATGGCGCCGTCCGTCGGTATCTTTTCTCCACCAGGCTTTTCCAGTCAATGGCCAGTCCGCTCGTAGCCGTCGATCCTCCCGTATTATTGCCGGTATAAAACAGCAGCCGTGGAGTGAAATTCTCCGAAAATTGCGAAAACTGGCTGTTATTCCCTTTCTGGTACACGATCGGGTACCCATTCTTATGCATCCGCAGCGTCGAGAACTTCGTCTGAATATCTTCCGAATCGTCTCCCGTTTTATTATACTTGTAATCCTGTATGTCTACCGTGATTGGCGCCCATATCAGCACATCCTTCTCATTAACCGTCTCCTGCCGGTACTCATAATACATTTTTTCGACCTCTACCAGCCTGATATCACCTATCGTGGGGCTTACTATCGCTGCCAGATCCGCGTAATAGGTTACCGGGTCCTTAATGTCATCTTCCCTCGAGCTGATATCCGTATAATTTTCATTAAACTCCTGATCATCCGCATCATGCTCAAACTTAAATCTAAGCAGCAGGTTCTGACGTTGCCCCGGAAGCCACCGGCTGACCCGGTATTTCGATAAATCAAACGGCTCCATATCGAACAGGCTCTCCCGGTCAATATTGTCCACATCATCAATGCCCGTGAAATGGAAAAACGTGTTGGTCAGGTTTTGAACCGACAACAACAACTCGTTCATCGCGAGTTTTGGCAAAAGCTTTTTAAGTTGAAAAGTATTAGTTGCCCAGGTTTGCGTATTGATCTTTTCAGTGCCAACCAATGAATACTCCAAATGATAGGTATTTATATAAGTTACTTCCACCTCCTCCACAGTATTAACAACCTTGCAAATCGACCGGTTATTATACAGGCACAAAGTTTTCAGCGTATCATCTGTCAAAAGGAAACTGTCCCGCACGAAAAACTTATTCTCACGCAGCAACAATTCAATCAGCCTCGAAATAAACGGATATGGACTCACTACCACAACTTCATCATCTGCGCCACTTGTCTTTACTCCGCCGGTCGCCGGGTAGTTCACCATGAACTCAAAATTGGTGGCGTGTTCAAATTTTCGGGTCAGTATCTCGCGCGTGGTATCTTCCGGAGTATCAGGTGAGCCATCGTCTTTAAATTTCGGCTTCTTCCACGGTTCGGTATCACCTTTATCCACCCAAAATCCCGGGTTCGCCAGCCTGATGGTGCAATACAAATCCGTATCCGGGTCGTAATCTGGTTTATTCTCAAAAGTCAGATCGCCTCCCAGTTCCGAATCACTAATCAGCTTCTCCCGCTGCGCATCGCTCAGGCTTCGCAACTCACTCTGAATATAACCCGAGTAACCATCCTCACTCGCTTCAGTGATAACCAGGGTCCCGAAAATATACAGATACCCTCTCCAGCGCAGTTCAGCCCTGGGGAACTTCCGGTCGTTCGATCTGGCCTTCTTGGCAAACCGTCCCGGAAAACCCAGGTAATTCCGGTTCACATCATTATCCGGGATGGTCACATCCAGACACAATGGCGCCGGTATCTCATCAAAACACCAGCACGGATTCTTGTAAATCAATGGCACCCCAAAATCAGTACCCAATATCAGCTGCTTATTGTCAATTGTTAATGTAAACATATCAAGCCTCCCCAACCCCTCCTCAAGAGGGGCTTTTTGTGATCCGTTATAATAAAATTGTTCCTATTCATATCATTTTGTTATTAAAAGCGTTCTTTGTCCCCCTCTTGTGGAGGGGGTCGGGGGAGGCTTTAAGTGGGGCTTCCGTTCTTTAAGCCTCCCCCTGTGGGGAGGGTTTGGGTGGGGCTGTCTTTATTTTTTAAATCCTCCCATCCCCGTCTGATTAATCAAATCACTCACCTCGTCCAGCTGCTTCTTAAACGGCACAATCGGAAACTGTACTCCATTCTTCATGAGCAATGCAGCTACATGCGACATGGTATTTATCGCTGCCGTCAGCTCCGGATCCCTTATCATCCCATTATCCCCCATCGAAGGGTTCTTAAAGTCCCCTCCCTGTGGAGGGGATTTAGGGGAGGCTATATATTCATTTTCCCCGCTTGCCGCCACAGCTCCCTGTGTAGGTATATATCCTGTCCGTTGGAAACTCTCCAATCTTGCAATAATTGGCCCTGTAAGTGGATTATTTAACAATTTGGCATTGGCAACCCATTCCCCCTTATGTACCATCCCTGCCGGTTGATTTTTATCACCCGATCCGGTATATCCGCCTTCCGAAAACCCTGCAATCGTTTGAGCCACAACGCTGGCAATACTACCAACTCCAATAGCTGTATTGATGGCTACCCACGGCATACCCGCTGTAAGAGGAGAGGCAGCAATCGCTTTCATATTAGCAATGCTCATATCAAAAATTATCTGCCCGATTGCAGCAGCCTGTTGAAACAGAAATAAAGCCTTTCCCAGGGCTGTTTCTTTACCAACCAATTCACTCAAACCGCCAAACAGCGAATTTGCAGCCCCAAACACTGCATCACCAATCTCTTTCCGTTTATCCAGTTCATCCTGTTTTATCTGTACAAGTTTATCCGATAAAGTTCGTTCAGCTGTAGCAATTTTGGCATGATCTCCTTTGGCATCAATTAATTCTTGTTTATAACTGGCCCTGGCCATGTCTCGCTCAGCCAGGAATTTATCGGCGTCAGTTTGTGACTTGGCCTGTTCTATAATGGCTGCATCCATTATTTTCTTCTGAGCCGTTGCCTGATCCAGATCCGCCATCTTCTTCAGATGTGCCTTCTGTTTCTCCTCGATGATCAGGTTAATCGAATCATTCAACGCTGCTTCCTCTGCTGACAAATCCTTTTTATCATTCAACTGCTTCTTTAGTCCGGCCAGTTCGTCTGCCCAACGGTTTTCTTCCAGTGCTTTCTCCTTCGCGATACCATCCTCCAGATTCTCAATACCGGCATCAGCCAACTCCTTTTGTGCTTTTAGAAGTAATTCATGGACGGTTTTTTCGGCTTCCACTTGCTTCGTCAGCGATTCGTTCTTTGCAGCTTCGTATTCCTTGCTCCCTTTCTTATAAATCGTCATCTTTTTAGCAAGGAATTTCAGATCCTCACTCAATAAATCCGCCTTATACTGATCATCCGATGATTTTCCCTCCAGGTGTTCCCGGTTAATTCGGGCCATCTCGTCATTATGTGCCGCTTCAGCCTGTGTAATGCGCTTCTTAATGGCCGCTTCATCTGCTTTTTCTCCGGTTTCACCCTCCTTGGTCGTTCCCAGCTCATTTAATTTGTTTATTTTATTCTGAATGGCTTCCGCTTCCTGATTTCTGGCCGCTACTTCCTTTGGGGTAGCAGCTATGCGTTCTTTTACTACTTTTAATTCAGCTTCGTATCCCGCAATTAAGTCTGGCTCGTGTTTATTATCAACTGGAGGTTTTGGAGGCCCTCCGGGAATTATATATTTAATTGGGTTATTTTTTACGAAATCGCCAACAGACTTAAGTGCAGTCATAAATTTATACATCGCCCCGGTTTCTTTTTCTGAATAATCGGTTGATGCCTCTGATTGATTTGTTACGAGAGCATATACCTTTTTCCGCTGAGCATAAAGCTCATCCTCTTGTATTTTAGTATTGTCTGAAATAATTTTTTGGCGTTCAGCGGTTGTTTTTTCACCCAGAATAAATGCATGCCAAAACGCCTGCCAAGTAGTTATATCGGCACCATTAGTTTGTAATTCTATTAATTGTTTATCTATTTCTTTAATTTTTTCTATGGCTGATTGAGTTTGTGCCATTTTGAAAAGCGAATCAGTGTAATCCTTTATGGAATCTGTAGCTTTTTGAGTATGAATCGATTCGAGCGTAAGATTTCCTAAATATGTTGGCGACAATTCATTTAACTGTTTAATAGCCTTAAGTCGTTCTTCCTTTGATAGCCTGTCGTTTTTTGCAGTATTAAGAAGCATTTCGAGCTTCAACTTTTCGTCCACAATATTTTTTTGCGCCTCTAAATTAACATCGTTCATTACTTTTTGCGCTTTTTGCGCCGCGGTCAATTGACCTGACATCATATAAAGAGCTGCTCCTAAGCCTGCAATAGCAGCGGTGATCAATGCTACTGCACCCAGTCCCGAAAAAGCCCAGAACAATTGCATAGCCCGGGTGGCACGGGCCAGATTACCCGTCAACAAGGCAACTGCAGCTTGGTACAGCAACATGGCGCTGCTGGCAGCTCTGTTCCATACAATTGATAGTTTGGTAATGGCTAGTCCGATTCCTCTTTCCCTGTTTAAACCGTTTTCGAGTATATAAACCACCTTAGCAGCCACTGAATAAGCAACAAGAGAAATAATCAATGTAGTGAGCATTGCTTTATTCCGTGCCACAAAGTCAATCGTAACGCTCATCGCTTTGATAAAGTACGACAATCCGCTGGTACTTACAGTAAGTGCCGGAGTTAGTTTCTCGCCTAATTCAATGCTCATAAGGTTCAGCCTGTTCGATGCCTGTGCCAGTTTGGCGGCATGGGTATCGGTATTTATGGCGGCCTGTTCAAAGGCCACATTAGTGCCGGTTACTGCCTTCGTAAAATGATCGAACCGTTCAATACTGGTTGATAGTATTGTTCCAACAGTGATATTCCTTTTTCCAAAAACATCAATTAATACAGTATCCTTTTCAAGGGCTGTACTCTTAGCATCAATTTTGGCTTTTAACTCAACCAGCGCATCACGCATGTTGAAAATACCGCTGGTATAACCCAATCCGGCAGCTTTTAAACTGATCAGCGTAGTTTTCAATTGGGTACCGGCCTCTTCACCTTTCAATTGTCGTTCGGCCAATGTCTCCAGGGTACCGACAGTATCCTCTAGTGTCATGTTCGAATTAGCGGCCACCGTACCAACCGTTGACAACGATTTGGTAAGGTCGTCCACTTCCGAGCTACCTGCGAGCGATCCTGCACCCATGGTATTAATGATTCGGGTGGCCTCTGAAGCTCCTAATCCGAATTGGTTCATTGCAGCTGCAACGGCCTCGATGGCCGGTAAAGTTTCCAGTTTCGAACCTTCAGCCAGTATCAGTGCAGCCTTGGTCACTTCCACCAGGTCTTCCTTATTCTTCAGCAGGTCAGGCCGTGCCGATCCCATTTTTTCAAACGCATCCACAATGTCGGTGGCGCTCTTGGTAATCCGGATCCCGCCTTCAAGCGTAGTAGTCGAAAGTTCTTTAGCCTTTGCACCCAGCCACGTCAGATCATCTCCGGCCAATCCTGTTATGGCCGATAGATTGGCCATGCGTGCCTCAAAATCTTCAAACGATTTAATAACCGTGCGTACCGAGAAAACCAATCCGGCAAGCGAAGCCATTCCAGCCATGATCATCGAAGTATACCGGTTAAACGAATCGCCCATCTTGGCAAACGACCACGATTTATCCACACTGGCTATATCAGCCCGGTGCTGATCCAGTATCCCCTTAAGTTGCTTGATTTTTTGTGCCGCCAGTACATATTCCTGCGAACCGATTGTCATGCGAGCCTGTGCGTTCACTATCTTATTCATCTCGGCCCGTATGCTCGCTGCATTATTAACTACCTGCTTACCGTCAATATTGACGTAAAGATTTATCTGCCGGTTGTACGATTGTGCCATCTCGAAGAGTATTACTATTATTCGTCATTGCGAACATAGTGAAGCAATCCCCCTCCCGAAAGGACAACAAAAAAGCCACTGGGAACAGCGGCTTTCATATTCTATTAAGTGCATTCTTATCACCCCTCCTTTGGAGGGGCAGGGGGGAGGCTGTCTAACCTTTCTTTCAACATCCACACATATTCCCCGCCCGTATAATGCAGTTTAAACCCACATTCTTTCAATGCCATCACCACCTTATTCTTCGAAACCTCCGAGCTCGATTCCATCTCGTCCACCAGATCCATCGTAGTTTTCTGCTCCGTACTTTCAGGAAGACTATCAACTGGGGCATACCGGTCAAAAATCAGTGCGACCAGTTCTTCTTCCATGCTCGGAGTTTTTTCTTCGTCATCCCCGTCATTGCGAGCTTGCGAAGCAATCCCGTCCACTTCATCATCGATGTAAGCGTGCCGAAATCCTGTAATGTTGACTTTTTTACTCATGGCTTTTGTAATGCTTTTAGTTCGTCGCGTAATTGTCCGAGCAAGCTCATTAGGATTACCGCTTCTTCCTGCCCTTTAGTATAATCATCCATTTTTTTAGCAAGAAAGCATACTGTATTCGATATTTCTTCTAAAAGATACTTTAACCAGTAATTATCAGTTTCCTGAAATTGTTTCAGTATTTCAATCGCTTTTTCAGTCAACACTACCCCGTTCACAATCGTGCAATTTTCGGTTTTGTTTTCTTCCGCTTTTTTCATTTTCTTTGTTGTGTTAATGTCACATTAATAAATATCCCCAGGCAGGCTGCTTCAATCACCTGAGTCCCGGGGGATTGTTTTTCTATCCATTTGTAATTTCAATAAGCTTTTGGTTTACTTCTTCAAGTTGTTGCTCAAACTTTTTAATTCGCAGTTTTGCCATCTCTTTTTTATAACCTTCTGGCATCGGATTTTCAATTTCCTTTTTGTATTTACTATTATACAGCATTCTGTTTTTGTTTTTAATCAGGTTTGTCTGTATATTTTTCTTCATGTTTCTCAATTGCTCAATGTCATTTGGCAATTCTACTCCAATTGCTTTCAGTTGCACTGGTGCTTCAGGCAATTGTTTTTCCTGAAAAAGATTTGCTTTAATCTCTATCCAGTCACTTGGCGAAGACGAAAGACATAAATCACGATGTTGTTTCTGTTCTGCTATGTATTCCATCAACTGCCTATTTATTCTGACTGCCTTATTAATGTTCAACGCAAAGGTTCTGATATCTTCAAGCTGGGCCGTTTTCTGTTCGTTACCGTTATAGAGGTAATCGAATACTGCTACCTGGTATTGAACAAATAATATTTGTAACTGGGGGTGCACAATCTCCGCATTTATAAGCTGAATCCACCGAATAAAACCCCTCTTACGGAGGCATAACCTTGATCTTTTGTCGCCAAAATACAACTCGTGGTACTTTTTTGTACCCTCAGTTTGCAAAATTGGATCATCATTAATGGTTCTTTTTTGATTTTTGAAGTTAATTCCGAAGAATTTGCAAACAGGTTCAACGAAAATATTTCCTTCATCATCAATAAAGACCGCTTTCAGCGCTAATTCTAAATTCTGTTCCATTTTTAACTGTATTAATGATTTGATGTGACAAATATATGTATTCTATTGTAATACTCAAACATTATATAAGAATATTTTAATAATATTTTAGAATATTTTTTTAATCATTCAAAATTATTACATTTGCATTACTATGTAATACCTTAAAATACTATTTATGGTAAAAGAAGCTACAAGCTTAAAGATTGATAAGGCAGTTTTGGAAAGAGTTAGAAGTCAGGCTAAAAAGGAAAATAGGCCAATAAGTAATTTCATTGAAACTGTTTTAATCAAGTACTTAGATGAGCAAGAAGAAAAAGAAAAACCCGCTGAATGAGCGGGTTTTTTGTTAGCGTATTCTGATTAAATTTCTATTTTGTTACAGCCTTTGTTGCTGAAGGCGTTGGTTTTTTATCATCCCTTTTTTCGAATATATAGGTAAGCTGATCATTTGCTGTTATATTTAATGATATTGGATCTACATATTTCCAACCTGTTTTATCCATAAAATTAAATATCTCAGTAAGACTTAAAAAAGCAACATCCTTACCTGTAGTTTTATCCAGAAAGACCAATTTGTCACGGTCGGCATAGATTGTTGCATGCCATTCTGTTGTGAGGTGATAAACTCCAATAATACAATACTTCGAAACCAATTCTTTTAAATCACCGGTTTCTGATCCTTCCTTATATGACTTTGTCGGTTGGGCATAACAGGAAATCGACACTACTAAAATAATTAATGCAAGCAATAGTTTTTTCATTTGGTTTTGATTTTTGGTTTACCCCACTAAGTTAAACCAATTTAACCAAATAAAAAAATCTTTGTTTTTTAACCCTTCCCTTGTGGGGGAGGTTTGGAGGGGGCTTCAAAGTATCTTCATCGCCACCGAATTAACCACCGCATCCGCGTTAATCCGTGCAATTTTCTCAACCAACTCAGGCAAATACTGGTCCAGCACCGGGTTAAACCATTCAACGGCCACCCTCGGGTGCACCTGCGGACCTTTAGCCGTCCGGTTCACAAATCCGGTACCCGTCGCATGATAACCCCTTCCCACACCTTTATGAACAAACACCCCATGCCGCTCAAACTTAAAGGCTATTTTAGTGATCGTTTCATAATCTTTCTTGGTATAACTACCTATACTATCGGCCAGTTTCTTTTCTGTTTGTTTCCCATGGTCCCGGATCACAAACGACTCTGTCTTCCCATCCGAGAACCAACGAGCTGAGCTTATCAAGGCTCTTCTCACCTTGGGAACCCACATCTCAATCAGTTCATTCTGCCTCACTCCCGCAAGCATATCCTGAAGCGTTTCCTGCTCGCTGCGATTCACCAGGATAACCGGCTTCGAATTCCCATATCCTCTGCCTCCGCCAACCCTGTTGCCCGTCAGCTGATTAATCCCTGAGTTCGATGAATTCGGATCGTATCCCATTTCAGTTTATTGATTATTGTTTATTCCCCGTCATTGCGAGCGTAGCGAAGCAATCTGTTATTAGAAGCTTTTTAAGCCCTCCCTTGTGGGGAGGGTTTGGGTGGGGCTTCCTTTTTATTCCTCCCATTTCGCTGGATTCACTTCATTACTCCTTGGAGAAGTCAGCACATATGTATACCTTATCCCGTAATTACCATCCAGTTCATTCGCTATCAGCGTCGCTTCCGAAGTCGAAAACTCAAAATTGCGGATCACTGGCGCTAATGGATTATATTTATCAGCCTTCATCTTTATCAACAGCTCGTCCCCAATCTCCTCCATGTGGTCCCACACATCATGAATAGCGTCAAAGTTGGTCGGATCAGCCACATGATCGAGCAAAACAAACGCTCCCCGTCGGTTTTTCAGCAGGTTATCCGACTTATTATCCATAAAATCATAACTATATCCTTCCAGAATCAAAAAAGGATGTTTAACATCCGTTCGGTTAATACCGGCCAGCACTTCATCAATCTCCATCCTGAAAAAATGCTTCTCTGTATCCGTATGCCCGATCTCCTTATGCTTCCGTGCCAGGTTCTCAAAATAACTAACCAACTGTGAAAATTTCGCTGCCATAAAAGCCTCCCCAACCCCTCCACAGGGAGGGGCTTTTTAATTAATGGTTAATAATATCGATTACTTTCATTGTATGTAGCGCCTTTTTTAAGCCCTCCCTTGTGGGGAGGGTTTGGGTGGGGCTTCTATTTCCTTTGCGCATTCTCCTTATACTTCCTGGTCATATACTGAAATATCGTATTAACCGGCATCTCTGCCCATTTATCGTTATTCAACACATCATCCCCCACAAAATTCTGAAATATCTTAATCCATGCGGTTCCGTCATCCCGAACTTTTATTGGTTCGTCCTCCTGAACTTGTTTCAGGACCTCCTCCCTCTTCTGAAAAATCAGCGGATAAGCCAGCGACAGCCATTCATGGATCAACTGGTAATTAATCACAATGGCTTCCCGGGTATTTCGGTCAAGTTTTCCGACATACCTGTAATTGCGTTGAATAAATATCTCATCAAATTTTTCATTGCGTCTCAAATAGAGTGAGGCGATGAATTTATTTAAATCGTCTTCCTTTTGGCTTTCCTGGTAATTGCTGAAGTAAGTATCGGCAAAAATAAACTGTCCAAAACTTACGCCTTTCAGCTTAGGTTCTGGAGAATATAGGTTTGTTTCCCTGAAAAAGTTTGCAGCATAACGGTCAAAGGTTATTTTTCGAACTATGAATTCATGAAATGGCTTGCGGCCGCCAATAAACTCAATACATTCAATCAATTTATAGCGTTCATAATCCGAGCAGTGCTTGAATAAACGATGACTTATACCCGACATTCTCGACAGAAATACCGTATCACTTATCCTGTTTTTATACAGGCAGGCTATTGAAGTCAGCTGTTTGGCTGTTATTTCCCCCCAATTCTGCGGAAATTGACCCTTTTTGGTCCGGTAAAGTGGCAAAAATCCTATTGGCCTGTATGTAATCGTAACACTCTTCATATCTGCCCTTTTAATGTCCTTAAACTCATTATTGTCCTTATCCTCATTATTTCCCGAAGGAACTTGAAACTTAAAACTTCTTTATCCCCAAAACGTCTTCTTCATCGCATTATCACGGTTGTAAACGCTACCTATTTGCAGCGAATACACGGGCCAGTCACTGATATGAGCAACCAGGTAACTCTTCAGCTGATCCAGGTAGGAGTTTCCATGCATCCGGTGGCGCGAATACAGCGTGGCGATGCTATCTCCACTGCTCGGTTTTTTAGTAATGATCGAATCCTTGTTTGCCGTCAAACTGTCGAAATACAAACCTTTCTCAGTCAGGTCCGCGCCCGATTCTTCAATCAGCATAGCGGTTGACAGATAGGCAATAGGTTTTCTGATATAGGGAAGTATCGCAACAACTTTCGCTGCCGGAACATCCTTGACCATTTCTGCCTTTATTTCTTCAAAAATCGATGTTCCCAGGATCGTACGAATCTCCGTATCTTCCACCAATCCCGAATAAGATCTCAACCGAAGGAAAGTCAGTCGGCTGTTATTGATAAAAATGATCTGATCAAAGGTTTTGGTATCGGGGATGAATGCCGATTTCAGGATGGTCCAGTTGGGAGCCAGTTTAAATTCATTGAAACTGTCAATATTGATTTCGATATACTCCAAAATTTCGTCCATGGCGTTAAACCCTGCCGTTTTAAAATACTCCTTCAGCTCGTCCTCCTGGTAATGAAATAGGCTTTTTACGGTTGTACTTTCCGTACGTTTAAAGCCCATCGATGAGATTGTTGCATTCAACACCTGGAATCCCATCCAGTATGCCAGATGGATCAGCGATTTTTGGACCTTGCTTAGCAGTTCTTTCATGGCTTGCTGCACATCGGTAAGTTCACCATCAGGAAATTCATCGTAAAACTCCTGAAGTTCATCAAACAGCGCCGCACCAAGCAACGGCCGCATATATGCAGTCTCTGCATTCCCAATATGTGGCTTCAACTGACCCATATCCGAACCTGCTCCAATAGCAATAAACTCCTGAATCTCAACAATCGTTTTAAACAGCATGGCAAAATATTTTAAGTTTATCCTTAAACTCCTTAATGTCCTTAATGTCTTTTTAAAGCCCTCCACCTGTGGGGAGGCTTTGGGTGGGGCTTTTTTTTTAACTCAGTACCTTCGTCGTTCCAGCTCCCGTATCCAGCGTTGTCAATACCGTATTTCTGAATCTCCATTCAACCGTTTCGTCACCTCCGTTATACCGGTGCACGATTTCAATCGGGTCAAGTATTCCCTGCCTGTCCAGCCAGGCATTGGCCACATTCACCAGGTAAGCCTCCCTGATGTTCGATCCTCCCTGGTTTCCTGCATATGTACCACCGGGCATTCCGGCGCCCATCACGTTTGGATTCACCATGATGGCAAACATGATCTCCGAGTTGGCAGCTCCAGAAGTGATTAGGTTTTGCTGATTATCCAGTTTATTATCGAGGGGAGCAATGATCCACTGCTCTTCAGCCTTCCCGTTTTGTGGATTGATCTCGAAAAAAGTAAATATCGGCTTGTCTGCATTGTCGGTGCCGCAAAGATTATCTTCGATAGAGTCCATGTAATCTTCAATGGCTCTCTGTCGTAACGACAGGTTTTCGAAATCATTTTTGGGAAACTTACGGTCCCAGAACGAATAGGGAATTTGGATGTGCCATTTCCAGGTAATCTGGTTGGAATAAGCCTTTTTAAGAAAAGCAGGGACCATCCCGGCAATATCCACCCATCCGGCCAGATAAGCGGCATACCAAAGCGGTGACGAATAATATTCATTGTTGCTCCATGAATCACGGATGCACATAATGAATGTTTTGCCCTTGGTCTGATTTCCAAATTTCCGGCGCTGCAGGTCTGCCATCGGATCATATTCATCGAGCACATCAATCGTTTGATAAATTCCCGAAACGGGAATATTTGGCCATCTGCCCGAAACAACGCACTTTTCAATAACTCCCTGGTCATTGGCAGCGGTCAACCGGCAATATTTGGCATTAATCGTATTCATTCCCACAATCTGCGAACCATCGGCGTTCATCATAAATTGAACGAAAGCAATGCCATACTTCAGGTAATCGCGCATGGCTTTCTCCATATAGCGGCGAACCATGCGACTATTGGCAAAAACAGGAAGGTTTTTATCATTCGGAGCGGCAAGTGTTTCATTGCCATTGGGGTCATAACCGGTCACAATGCAAGGATAAATACCCTGTCCAAGCGTAAAATTGCGGGTAAAACGCAACCCCGTATTCAGCACTCCCACCTTGCTGATGATGGCATCCGCGGTAGTCGGCCATAAATTATCAGATCCCCAGCTGGCTAACGTGACACCATCAAGCCAGGTTCGGTCCAGATCCACCCCTGCCGGTTTTGGCGATGCAGTAGTTTTAGGCCTGATTGGATCCGGAGCTCCTTTTGTAACACCCATATACGACTTACCTGAAATCATCAACGGGTCACCTGCCTTATTCCAAAGTATATCTGCCATCTCTTATATTGTTTATTGAAAATTCATTTACCGTCTTTGCGAAATACTGCCTGTCCCGATCCCTCTGGAAAATAATCTATTATTCATAACGTCTTCCCGAACTTGTTTCGGAACCACTTCTTCAACGTTTTTTTCTTGAAAACTCTTTGATTCCATAATCCTATCCAGACTATTTTTATTATATTCAGAATAAAGGAATAATTTCTGGTATTCAACTTTAAACTGTTCTGCTATATATGCAATCTTCTCTTCAGAATCAGTGCAAAGGCGAGAGCCGACAGCCGTAAGCGTGCCATCGTAGTCGTAATCCGAAGCCGAAAAACCGAACCCGGAAGACAGAACCTCAAACCAGGGATAGTACTTATTTTGTTCAGAATTACTCCAATCCGGTCGCCATCCATTGTTGATGGCCTTATAGATAATCAGCAGTTTGTAATATGCAATGATTGGCTTTCTGAATTGTGTAGGGATCAACCTGACATGATGCAAAAAAGTTGGAAAAATATTTTCCTTAATACGGGCATCCTCGAAGGTTTTGATTGTCCTGAAATCAAATGCAGGATTGGTTTCTGTTGATTCTGTACTTATCTCTTCCGAATATAGGAGAAAATCCTGGTATTCAATTTGGAACTGTTCGGCTATATATATGGCCTTTTCGCCTGTATCAGTGCAAAGGCGAGAGCCGACAAACGTAGACGTGAAATCGTAGTAGTAATGCGAATACGAAAAACCGAACCCGGAAGACAGAACCTCAAACCAGGGATAGTACTTATTTTGTTCATAATTACTCCAATCCGGTCGCCATCCATTGTTGATGGCCTTATAGATGACCAGTAGTTTGTAATAAGCAAAGATTGGCTTTCTGAATTCCGCCGGGATCCACCTAAGGTAATGCAGAAAAGTCGGAAAAATATTTTCCTTACTACAGGCATCATCAAAGGTTTTGATTGTCCTGAAATCAAATGTAGGGTTGATTGTGGTCATGATTTTATTTTTAATGGTTAAAAATTATTTTATTTATTGAATATTCATTTTTCGTCATTGCGAGGTACGAAGCAATCTGTTACTCTATGCTTCTTTAAGTCTCCCCCTTCCGGGGGAGATTTAGAGGGGGCTTTGGCTTTCACATCCTCACCTTCATCCCGTTCCACTCCACCAACCCGTCAATATGCACCGGGGTAACATGTCCGCAGCCTTCGCCCATCGCATCAACCGGCAATACCCCTCTCATCCGGTTCTCCTTCATATTCATCTTCAATCCTGCAGCCACTGCCCGGTGCATAAACACCAGTTCGCCGTCCTTCTTCACAAACTTCAGTGAGAAAGTAACCTGCTTCCCGTTCGGAGTTTCCTTTACCTCATATTCTTTCAGCGCCAGGTTCCGGCGTATGGTGATCGGTTTTACAGCCATTCTGCTTAATATTTTTAATTTATGCTTACGAATGTAAGCAGCCCGTTATCTCATGGAAAGGACAAAAAAAATCCTTGCACTTTCCTTTTCCTTAAAGTTCCTAAACTGCATATGATCCTTAATATCCTTACTCCACAAAAAAAGCCCCGTAGGGCTTAAAACAAGGTAAGCTGCTTTACTCCCGTCAACAATTCATCCAGCAAATCCTCCTTAAACTCCTTAATGACCTTAAAGTCCTTTTCCTCCTTTAAACTTTCAACTTCCTTCAGCACAATCTCACTTTCCTCTTCCCCAATCGCCACAATGTATGGTCCCAATCCGCTTGGATGAATCTGTACCCTCCATGCCCCGTAAAATTGGTTAGAAAGAGAGTTCATCCATGCCACTTCTCCCAACATTCCATTAAGACACATATTAATCACGCACATCATAGCACAATTCCTGTCCACATCCGCTCCATAAAACAATGCATTCCTGTTCACCCTGGCCGCTGCCATCAATATCCGTCCCGATCCGCATGCACAATCCATCACCCTCGGTGCGCAGCCAACTTGAAACTTTGAACTTTGAACTTGAAACTCTTCTTGTGTCATCCTTGCCATCAGATCGCAAATCGGTTCCGGTGTAAAAAACTGCCCGTTATGTCCAAAACTGACAAACTCCATGAAGAATTCTCCAAACACATCATGTAAACCTTCGCCGTGGTCATCCATCTCCATCACCAGGGCGCCAAACGCTTCAGCTATCAGGTAAGCTTCCGGTTTATCGTATCGCCTCACTATTTCAAGATACCGGTCTTCCATCGCTCCCAGGCTAAGGGCGCACACTGTCATTTCTAAAAAATCACTGAATACATTCGAAATGCTGTTCCTACGCGCCAACTGCTGCATGTACTGGGCAAAGCTTTTCTGTTTTTCCATAGTCGTAATGATTAAAAAAAAAGGCCCCGCATCCCTGCAAAGCCTTTCTTTTTTAAGCCTCCCCTCTCGGGGGAGGTTTGGAGGGGGCTGTTTACATTTTCCCTTCATCCGCAAACGAATAATAACTCTCCGAAGTCAGAATCAAATGATCCAGTACCGGTATATCCAGAACCTTACCCGCTTCCTGAATCTTCTTTGTCAAATCTTTATCCGCTTCACTGGGTTCCAGGTTTCCCGATGGGTGGCAGTGACTTAGAATTATACTTGCTGAATTTGATTTTAAAGCCGTTTGCATAATCATTCGCACATCAGCAATCGTTCCAGTGAGCCCTCCAACCGAAATCTGGCAGTAACCCAGCACTCTGTTATTTCGGTTCAGACAAAGAATGTAGAAGAATTCCCGGTAATCCAAACTGGGAAAAACACCCTTCAGGCAATCGTAAGCTTCCCATGATGTAACCACCTTTGGCAGTTCCGAAGCTTTTAACTTTGGTTTATAACTGATTTCGATTTCTGCCAAAGTAGAATTAAACATTGGCACCGGAGTAAATAAATTAGTTTGCATTCTATGTCACCACTGCCCTGTGGATTTATGTAGGCTGGCTCTCCTGTTAATTTTGAGCCATCACCAATTGAGCAGACCGGATTCTAGTCAAGGGCGAATGTCAGTTTCGAAGAAAGTGACCAAGCGCGAAGCGTGGCTTCCATAAGGGACCAGGAAAGAAGCCACCCTTTACTTTTCCGGCCGGCGATCAATAACTTTGCTCCAAAATTGAGTGAGAGTAATCCCCTTCCACCATAAGTCAAGCCCGATTCAAGGCATAAAAAAAGAGGCCTTAGCCTCTTGGAGTTAAAATATCAGCAGCATCAACTTGCGATGCTGCTTACAAACTGGTTATATTCAAAGCTGATCAGTTCCTGATCGAGTAATTCAGATGCTCCTTCGAAGTAAATGGAGTCGAGGTACTGGGTGAAGGCTTCCCAAAGGTTTTGGCGGGTTTCCTGATCTTCTTTTTTGGTCAATCTGTAAGTTTTCATACGATAGTTTTTAAAGGTTTTTAAAGCCCCCGGTTTCCCGGGGGCAATTTCTTTTAGAAAGGAAGATCATCTTCAGCAGGCTCTTTCTTCGATTTCTTTTTTGAAGATTTTTGAGCTTTCTTCTGTTCTTCAGGGCCATAAGGCTGTTCGCTCTGTTCTTTGGTCTGGTAGTAACAAGTGTGGGTACGGTTGAATTTGTCGGGGCTTTTCATTTTAGCCACTTCAAACGAGAGGTAGGTGATTCCGTTCTTTTCGAACGTTGCCTTTAGGGCGTCTTCCATTGGGATTACTACTTTCACGATGTCGAGATCGTTTACCTGAGTTCCTTTACCGATGTAATGTTTTTCAAAAGTTGTCATAACTGAAAAGTTTAAGTTAAAAAATGATATGCAGGTAATCGGCTACTTGAACCGGAGCCGGCAAAGAGGAACTGGAATACCGGTAAGCAGCGCTTGTCCTGAACTTGTTTCAGGAAGGATATGCCGGGAAAATCCTTGACGGGTTCCACTTCTCCGAGGGCAAGGAAGCCACCTTAGCAGATTATTTGGCAAACTAAACCAGGCATGATCCACTTGAACATTACACCGATATGGGATAGGAAGGTGATATCGACAGCCGGGAGTAATCGCCGGATGACAGCCTGGCATATTCGAAACTGGAATAAACCTATAGGTTGATCGGGACTGAAAAACATGACGAACGTACTCATGCCATTCACCAGACCAAAGATCGAATTGCCACCATGAGCCCAAAGAAAGTTGACGGCAAAAAGGAAGAAAGGCCGGAAGGTGATCTATCAAAAATAATTGCTCCGGAAATTGGGGGATAAAGAAAAAACGGGGAGTATGGAGCTTCTGAGTCAACGAACAAAAAAAGGGGCGTTAGCCCCTCTCTTTGTCAAAGATTGATCAGTTCTTCAACATCTCTTACCTTGCCATCCAGTGTCCTCTTCATTTCGTCGATCACTGAGGTAATCACTGCCGAGTTTGAAGTTTTGAATTCATTCCCGTTGGCATCCCTCAGACTGATCACTGAACTCAGCGAATCGGCCCCGATCTGGAAGGTCTGCAACTTCCTTCTCGAATCGTTCAGTGTCTTCCACCGGTCAATCAGCATCGACAAATCTTCCACCCGCTGGATCCGTTCCTCCAGACTCAGCTTGCGAGGTTCTTCAACTACGTCCTTAACCACCGTTAGAACTGGAGCAACTTCAACAACTTCAACAACTTCAGCAACTACTGCTGTTTTTTCGGCAACATTTGTTTTACCCATAACATTATGCCGCTGCCCTGCGGACTTATTTTGGCATCTGGCTCAGCCGGTTAAATTTAAATTACGGGAAATCACCATTGAGCCGGACGGATTCTAGTCAAGGGCGAATGTCAGTTTCGAAGAAAGTGACCAAGTGCGAAGCATGGAATGGAATAGGTTATTCTGTATTTCAATCCCCATTCCACCCTTTACTTTTCCGGACGGCGATCAATACCTTTGCCCGGAATTTGAGTGTAACAAGCAATTCTCTGTCAACTTCGTAAAGCCTTACCATTTGTAGCGACCAAAAAAAGGGGCGCAAGCCCCTCACATTACAATCCCGGATCAGCATCTGAATACGATTCATCACCATGTCCGGTACCACCGAAATCTTCATCCTATCCACATACGTCAAAATGCTCATTGTAGGAGTCACACATCGAGCAATCACCATCTGGTCTGATACAATATGCCATAGTTACTTTGCCGCTGCCCTGCGGGCTTATTTTGGCATCTGGCACGCCCGGTTAATTACTGAATAAAATTTCCCTGATTTGCATACTTCGATTCAACCTTCTCTGATCCCCAGGTATCCCGCATTTCATCCATCGATTGAATCTTGCCGTTTTTCTTCTTGTATTCACCTTTGTGCCAGTACCAGGCAGCTTTAGGATGTGAGAACCAGAATCCTTCAGACTTCAATGTTTCACGGACCGCAAACGTGTTACCGGTGATCCATATCCATGAACCAATCATCTCAATTTCGATTCCGGGAATGAAGATTATGCGGTCAAGCCTTTGTTTGATTTCTTCTGAAACCTGTTGCTCATATTCCTTCCTTGCTTCCGTAAAATCAGTATTCGAGTTGATAAGCCTTTTCGAAAGCCTTTCATACTGATCATTAATAACCTGCATTGTTGCAGTGTCGCCGCCTTTATCCGGATGATACAGAAATGCAAGGCGTCGGTACTCCTTGCGTAACTCATCCAATGTCTTAACACCTTCGAAAAATTTCATTGAGTTCACCGCTGCCCTGCGGATTTATGTAGGCTGGCTCTCCTGTTAATTTTGAGCCAACCACCCATTGAACAGACCGGATTCTAGTCAAGGGTAGTTCCGGTAATCAAGGTCAAAACCCCTTGACTTTTCCGGGATGCGATCAATAACTTCGCGGCAAAATTGTAGGAGAGATAATACCACTCTGTCCTCTGGGCGATCCATCGGCAGTCTCTTTTGGTTCTTTTCTCTGATGCCTTGCCTGCAAATTCAGAGAAAAGAACTGCGCAAAATTTTTAGGAGCATAGCTGGTCCCTGAAAATTCATGAGTTTGCAAAACGAATGGCGCAAGGTTCTTTTTGGTCGCTTTTTCTTACAAGAAAAAGCGTAGAGGACAATTCGCCCTTATAAAGTTCATTTTCTCATAAATTGCTGTAATTTATGCCATTCCGACAATAAAAACGCTCAAACGTTTTTATTTAACAAGGGACTG